>Ga0315541_1000061_pt1 | contig 99628 bp, 107 predicted proteins | sample SalMarSW160190MG_FD_203095 | JGI IMG/M metagenome (GOLD analysis project Ga0315541, IMG submission 203095) | Salt marsh sediment microbial communities from the Plum Island Ecosystem LTER, Massachusetts, United States - Salt Marsh Sediment SW1601-190 ... | reverse complement strand
AAGGAAAAAAAGGTAATAATTCTCTTTATTGGTCACAGGAAAAACGTATATGACGATTTTTCAAGATTGGTTTGATTACGAAAATCCCTTATTCGGAGAGGTAGCCCAACCGAAACCTTTATAAAGCGATATGTCAACAGACATGTCAGATGATATAATGAGAAGACCACCATTCAGAGGCATGTTCAAGCTCTTCGTGCTCCATTTCCTGCGAGAAGAACCCCTTCACGGGTACGCGCTGATGGAAAAGTTCGGGGAAGAGTTTCGGATGCCCAAACCAAGTTCAAGCTTTGTGTATCCTGCGTTAACGCGGTTAGAACATTCGGGATTCATAGAAGTTCTCGATGAAGGCGAAAGAGAAAAGAAAACGTATAAAATAACAGAAAAGGGTGCAGATTACCTTAAAAAACACGAAAAGGAGTTGAACGAGATGCTCAAGAGATTCAGAATTTTTGCCGAACTTTCAGAACTCGGTGGAAACGAGATGATGGAAGCTCTCCATATCATGATGGATCGATTTGACGAGCTCAGTGTCGAACAGAAGAAAAATCTGCACGTCACCTTAAAGAGCCATGCGGAGGAGATACGGAAGATCATCTACGGAGGTAAATAATATGGAAAACGCAATTGAAGTTGAGAAGATTGTTAAAAGATTTGGCGACTTCACGGCGATTAATGGAGTCAGCTTCAAAATTAAGAAAGGGGAGATTGTTGGATATCTCGGTCCAAATGGTGCCGGAAAAACGACCACAATAAAGCTGCTCACCAATTTACTCACCCCAACATCCGGGCATGCCTATATCAACGGTACCGATGTTAATAAAAATCCTACGGAGGCGCTAGTACCTGTTGGCGCGCTAATTGAGGTTCCTGGAATCTATGATTATCTCACTCCTCACGAGATGCTCACGTATTTTGGAAAAATCTATAAAATGGATAAAAGAGAAATAAACCAGAGAATTAAAGAAGTTTTGGGGGTAGTTAAACTCTCTGATTGGGAAAATAAGAAAATAGTTTCATTCAGTACAGGTATGCAGAGAAGACTGACAATAGCAAACACGATATTGCATGACCCCGAAATACTGATCCTTGATGAACCGGCAATCGGGTTAGATCCAAAAGGAATAAAAGATGTAAGAGATCTGCTAAAACAGTTCAAAAGTGAAGGCATGACGGTTCTTTTAAGTTCACATTTGCTGCATGAGGTCAGTGATACCTGTGATCGTGTTATATTTTTGGATAGAGGTAACGTCATTACTCACGGGCCTATTGACGAAATTATGGGTAGAATGGTAGTCGAAACAATTGAAGTGAAATTTTTAAATTCCCTCTCAAAAGAAGACGTTAAAAAAATAAAGGATATAGAAGGCATACATAATCTAGAAATGGATGGCAATATCATTAAAATAAATTTTGATGGAACATCAGAAACGAGTTCCAAAATACTGATTGAATTGATCGGACGTGGATTTAAGGTAATCTCATACGCTCCTCAAAAGAGAGAACTGGAGGATTTCTACGTATCTATAATGAATGATGAAAGAGGGGTGATTTAAATGGCTACTGCAGATGATTTTAAACATATGTATCTCTCAGTAAGATTTGAACTTTTAAAACATTTTAGACGGAGAAGAATTCTTATCACAGGTGTATTGGCAGTCTTACTACCTCTTATTTTTTACATAGTGCCTCCGCTATTAGATCAGGATTATACGGATGCTGCTAATGATTTTGCAGCTAGCAATCTCGGGTTTATCACTCTCTTGATAATAATCTCTGGAGCAATATTTGCAGGAGATTCCATTTCGGGAGAATTTGAGAAAAAAACTGGATTATTATTATTCCCGACACCCCAGCGAAAAACGAGTATCTTTACAGGTAAGTATATTGCTTCCGTAATCGCCACATGGCTGATTGTTGCATTATTTTATCTCGTTACTGTTATAGAGATCGCTTCAATATACGGCGTATCAGAGATCTCTGTAGAAGTAATTCAATCATTTTTAATTGCCCTACTCTACTCCACTAGCGTGATCAGTGTAGTTTTCTTCTTCAGCAGCATTATGAAACGAACAATAACATCCACACTTATTGGTTTCTTCTTTTTAATGATGATACTCCCGATCATAACTAGCGTTTTAATGGTCGCAGAAGTAGACCCATGGTTTGTCGTGACTCATTCAGCGGATTTAATCACCGATGGATTGGGAAGTGGAGGCGGTTTTGTACATGGTGGAGGTCAAGGTCCAATTGAGTTCACAATCTTTGAACCAGATTTATACACCGGAATAGGTGTTATGGCAGCTTATGCGATTATCTTATTTTTGATAGGCTTGGTATTTGCAAATAGGAGAAGGATGGAATAATATATAAGCCATTCAGATTACCCATATGAAGAATCTCATATTTTTCGTACTGAGGTTACAAAAGAAAAAACAATGATCAATTGTTTGTTTGGAGGCGAATAAATGGAAAATACAATAGAAGTTGAGAATCTCGTGAAGATATTTGGAGATATCACTGCAGTCAAAAATGTTAGCTTTAAAATTAAAAAAGGAGAAATTTTTGCATTTCTGGGACCAAACGGTGCCGGAAAAACAACAACGATAAACATGCTCACCACGCTGGTGAAACCGACGGAAGGAAACGCACGCGTTGCGGGATACGATATCCGTGCGGACCCGCAGAAGGTACGGGAGAAGATCGGTATCGTCTTTCAGGACTCGAGCCTGGATAGAGACCTGACGGCATACGACAATATGCTCATCCACGGCAGAATATACGGCTATGGAGGGACAGCGCTCAGAGAAAAGATAGGTGAGCTCCTACGATTTGTTGAGCTTGAGAAGTTCAAGAAGAAGATAGTCAAAACATTCAGCGGTGGCATGGCGCGTCGTCTGGAGATAGCCAAAGCACTGCTCCATGAACCTGAGGTCCTCTTCCTCGATGAGCCCACCCTGGGTTTAGATCCGCAGACCAGAACGCGCATCTGGGAGTACATCACCCAGATGAAGGAAGAGCACGAGATGACGATATTTTTGACCACCCATTACATGGACGAAGCGGAGCAGTTTGCGGAGCGGATAGCGATAATCGACCACGGCGAGATCATTGCGAAGGGAACACCCGACAAACTCAAGAAAAAGGTGGGGAGTGATGTGGTCTACCTCACGGTGGCGAATGGAAAAAAAAAGTGTGTCGACGCTGCATTTGTGAAAAACTGTACTTTTTTACCCGATGAAAGGATAGAACTCGGCGTAGAAAATGCGGGCGAAGCCATACCGCGACTCTTCGAGCTGGCAGAACAAAAGCACTTTAAAATCGTGAATGTGAGCTACCACAAGCCCACCCTAAATGATGTGTTTCTCCACCTCACCGGTCGGGAGATTCGAGAAGAGCGGGGCGATAGTTTTGAGATGGTACGGGCAGTAATGCGGAGGCGAGGGAGATGAGAGCATTCACCACACTCACATATCGTCAGATCAAGCGTTTCAGTAACGCCCGATCCAGGGTAGTGGGAAGCTTTGTGAATCCCATCATCTGGCTCGTATTTTTCGGGTTAGGATGGAGTAAGGTCTTTAACTTCCCCATGGCAAAGCAGATCTTCGGTGGCGTGGATTATCTCTCTTTCCTCGCACCGGGTATCGTGGCCATGACTATCTTCAGCTCCAGCTTTATCAGTGGAATAAGCGTCATCTGGGATAAACAGTTCGGGTTCTTGAAGGAGATACTCGTCGCACCCTCCTCACGAAAAGCAGCTATCGTTGGAAGGATCGTCGGTGATTCATTAACATCGCTCTTACAGGGAATCATCATCTTACTCCTGACATTTACGATCGCAGAAAGCTTAAGTCCCTCAGGAATACCCTATGTGCTCTTTATAGGATTTATTCTCGCGGTGGGGTTTGCAAGCTTTGGTGTGAGCTTAGCGTTGAAAATGACGAGTATGGAAGGTTTTCAGATGGTCATGAGCTTCTTAATGCTCCCACTGCTATTTCTAAGTGGTGCATTTTACCCAATAAGTGCCATGCCAAGTTGGATGCAAATCCTAGCTCATATCAATCCACTAACATACGCAGTTGACGGTTCACGGTACTTCCTCATCGGCACCTCAAATTTTCCAATAGCAATGGATATTGGAATCTTAGCACTGCTGAGCCTCATCTTTTTGGGAGTTGCACTCTATCTCTTTGAGAGAGCCACCATCGACTGAATTTTTTTTCTCTTTTATTTTTAAATCTTGGTTTTTTTCTTCATCGAAAGAGTTAAATAGAAACGTGACACGAAAAGGGTAACAGGTGTTTCCCATGTCGGAAGAAAAAATAGTGGCATTCTGCGGACTCGTATGCAACGAGTGTCCCGCTTTTATTGCTAAGCGAACGAATGACGATGAATTGAGAAAAAAGACCGCTGAAAGGTGGTCTACTGAGGAGTTCCCCATGACATTGGGGGACATCAACTGCGATGGGTGTACGACTGGAAAAGAAGTGATCCCATTTTGCGAAGCGTGTGACGTACGAAAATGCGGTCTGGAAAAAGGTGTTAAAAACTGTGCGTACTGTGCAGAGTATCCGTGTAAAAAGCTCGAAGGACTCTGGGATCTCTTGCAGGCTCCTAAAGCGAAAGGAGTCCTTGATGAGATACGAAAAACGTTGTAGGTGTGATTTTTTTTGATACTAAGCGAAAATTAAAGAGCGAAAAAAGGGATAAAAAAATCACATATCCCCTAAGACAATATCGGATATGAATGAGTTATACACCATGAGGAGAAAAAAACATGAATAACGAATTAACCTTCAGAGTCATCCTCATCACTGTGTTTATCTTGATGGCTTTCATTAGGATATACTATTACCGAAAAGTTCGACAATCGGGCGAAAGCGTCTCAATAGAAAAGGAAGCTAGAAAGCGAGAAGGTAAATTAAGCATGATATTACGACTTACCCTGTTCTTCTCCATGATTCCTCTTCTAACGCTTTATGTAATCAGCCCCCATTGGATGACGTGGTTTATGCTTTCATTTCCCACATGGTCGCGCTGGATCGGGGTAGGCTTGGGAATATTAAGTCTTCTCTTGCTAGTCTGGGTTCAACATACCCTCGGCAAGTACTGGTCCACGGATCTGCAACTAAGGAAACAGCATACGTTGATTACAAGTGGACCGTATCGCTGGGTCAGGCATCCAATGTATACAGCGATCTTTACATTGTTGATCGCTTTCTCTCTCGTGTCAGCCAACTGGCTGATCGTGCTGCCATGCATCGTGGGGATCATTGTAGTTTATGCGCGGATAGGCAAAGAAGAGACAATGATGATAAAACAATTCAGCGGCGAGTATCGTGACTATATGAAGCGTACTGGTCGATTGCTGCCACGCTTAACTCGCTGAGGCGAATTGGAAAACAAAAAAAATAAAAAAGAATACTGTTTTATTCAGGCAACTCGTCCAGAACGTGCTTCATGTTCTGTACGTATTCTTTGAACGCAGTTCGCCCTGCATCAGTAAGACTGAGCATTGTATGAGGTTTTTTGTCTACAAATTTTTTCTTGATTTCAATGTAGCCCGCAGCTTCTAATTTACTCAGATGCGAGGAGAGATTGCCGGAGGTCAATCCCGTCTGCCGTATCAAAAACAGGAAGTCTGCACTCTCGACGACATAGAGATGTGCCATTATACTAAGTCTGGCAGGCTCGTGGATTATCCTGTCGATGTCGGCGATGGACTTGGGTTCATCCTCATTAGATATCATTTGAATCTTCCTCTGCTATCGGATTGATTCGCAGGAAGCGTCTGAGTAACACAACGCCGGTCAGTATCAGTACTGTCCCCATGAAAGGGAGGTATACGATAATACCTGTTTTTGGAGAAGCAAACTCGGGAATTGAAAGAGTGACACCACTCAGAAGTGCCAGCACAACAACTCCATAGTACCATCGATTTCCTGATCTTCGTCCTATATCAAGGTACGTACCCGTTAACATCGCGCCAAAAAACGCAGGAGACCATTTAAGCCAGAGATCGGGATTTGTCGGATCATCACATGCGAAAAAAAATGCAGCAGCCATTACTGCAACAACACCTGCCATGTACAGGAGGATACCTGCAATTTCCTTCAGATCGTTTTCACGCAGTTTTGCATAGCCGGTTCTGGGGTATACGTATCGCTTTTTCAGTTTTTTTCTCATAATGGGAACAAAAACGAGAACTAGAAGAATCATGAATATTGAAAATCCCCGAATTAGGAAATAGCCTGTTGCTGCTATGAATGTGATACCCCAGAATATCTCCGCGAGACCGTCTCGAACTGACTCACGATACACTTTCTGTTCGATTTTTTTCAGATCCATATTTTTTTCCATTTTTTATCACCTCATTTTACTTCCATTTGAACTGGATATTTTTGCAAGAATTGATTCAACATTAATACGCCAGCACTCATGATGAGAACGCCTAACAATACGGGGAAAACTCCGTAGGAAACGTCAGTATCAATCATGTGCCCACCTATAGACACTATCAGGGTCAGCAATGCATATGCGTAGAAGCGGCGAATGTTCAGCGTCCAGACAGCTACGATGAAGAAAAGTGTCACAATGGCACCAAAAAAAAGCATTGGATATTCCTGAAAAAGTGTATCAATCCAAGAGGGGGTGTTGTGAGTATACAATAATATGGCAAAAGAATATATTACAATGTGAATAGAGAAAAAGACTTTTTCAATTTTCGATTTCTGTCGATGATTGAACTTCATGTAACCTATTCTGGGAACTGTTATCTTTTTTTTAATTGCAACAAACAGGGCTAATCCATACACAGGAAACATTCCAGCAACCCACACTCTGTCTGTGCGAATCGCGAGGATACCAAAAACGAGTATCCAAGCTCCCGCGAATATGTCTATAATACCATCTTCATGATATAGTGTGTAAACCTTTCTTTCGATCTCCTTTAAATTGATATTTTTTTCCATTTTTGATCACCTAGTTAACATAATGTGTTTGTTCTTTAAAAAACTTTGCATTGCAAAGTAGTTTGTAATGATCAATACACAAATTAACATACGATTTAATAAAGAGAAATACCAATCAAAAATATTATAAAATCTGCATTCCTTAAAGAATATAGAAGTGAGACACATGAAAAAAATAGATCTCAAAAAAGAACTCAAACATCTGTACAATCCCTCTACCAAAGAAATCTCGATTGTTGATGTTCCAAGAATGAATTTCCTTATGATAGACGGTAAAGGCGACCCGAATACGTCGCAGGAATATAAAGAAGCGATAGAAGCACTGTACGCAGTATCGTATGCTCTTAAGTTTATGATAAAAAAAGGAGAGACAGCAATAGATTACTTCGTCATGCCCCTTGAGGGTCTCTGGTGGACCGGTGATATGGTTCAATTCTCCACGGAAAACAAGGATATATGGAAATGGACGGCGATGATTATGCAGCCAGAGCACGTGATAAAAGATCTGGTAACCAAAGCGTTTGAACAAGTTGAAAAGAAGAAGAATTCTCCTGCTCTTTCTAAAATGAGATTCGAAAGTTTCCGTGAGAGTTTATCAGCTCAGATAATGCACATTGGCCCATATTCTGCTGAAGGTCTAACTATCAAGAAACTTCATAGTTTCATTAAAGAAAAAGGGTATGAATTTGACGGATTGGTACAAAAACATCATGAGATATATCTGAGTGATCCTCGTAGAACGGCACCAGAAAAGATGAAAACGATCATAAGGCAACCTATGGAATGACAGGTAAAGTCCATTGTATAATACGTGTCACAGGGTAAAAAACGTGTTGATAAAGTCTTTAGTGGCATGAGATATCATCAAAGTAAATAAGGCGTTGGATATTTTTAGAAAACATGATCCAAAAAAGCATCAATTAGCGAGACTTCAGATTGCAGAAATATCTTTATGGTGATTCTTATGGAGTATTAGATTCCTTTAAACGTATAATAGACGAAATGAAAGATTAGATTGAAAAAACTTTTTGGTAATAGGAATGAAAAAGTAGATAAAATCCGACAATCATAGAAAACTATTTAAATACATAAGATCATAAAAGATCGAGGAAGTTGGAAATCAACTTTTTTAAACTCCCACACCCCCATCCAACTTCCTCACTTTTTATAGTGAGTTAAGTTGTTATCTCTATATGATCCTACAATCTTCAAAATTTCTGCTTATCTTTAGAGACCGAAGTTATAGTACTTGCTACGTCACTCATACTACGTAAGTACAATTATATTTTTATCAGGATGAGCATTACAGCAGTTTTACCTCCCCAGCCCTGAGTTTTGGGCTCTGTAATGAACTCCACGCCTTTACGTCTACCAATACTTCTTTCCTTCAAGAAATTTGTCAATTCCTTGCTTTTTGATCTTTCTCAGGTTTTTAATGTGTGCATCTCCATGAATAGGCTCTAAGAACTCTAACTTTTTGCACGTTTCGAATTCTTCGCATTCCCAGCATCCTTCATATCCTTTCTTCTGGCAACATTTTCTGATTTTACAAAAGGGTGGACCTCCACCATCCTTACATGTTTTTTGCATCTTAATCTGACCATCGCTCCCAAGACTTCATAACACTCCTGATACTTATTAAATTCCTTGAAATATTTGGATAATCCCCGGGATACGCGATCGAATTTCGCCTCTCTTAATTTTTTCCTTAAATCCCTGGCCAAGTCAGCAATTTCGCCTTTGTGATTAATGCACTCGCCACAGTACAGACCGCAGTATGCGATTAAATCTTTTTCTTCAATCATGTATTTCACCTCCATTATCGGATGTAAAAACCAGTTCTCTGATTATTTCCTTTACTATCTTTGCCTTAGATTTTATATCAGACTTTTCTATTCTTTCACTCTCAAATCTCTTTTCTGCTTTCTCTATTGCTCTCTTTATTAGTTTAACAGGTAGATCAGTGCACGATTTGCAATAAGAACTCATCGATCTACCTTCATTATAGTTCTCAAGCATTTTTTCTAGCAACAATCTTCTCTCTACTTGTTCTTTTAACCAATCTTCGACTTCCTCTCTTCTAATTCTTTCTAGGCTCTCTCTAGGGATCTTCCAATCTTCTGGGTATTTGGCCCATCTTCTCTTGTATCTTTCGCAGGGATATTCATCGCATTCTATACAAGTAATCAATCCTTTTTTTATTACACAACATTTGTAAATGCTGCACCAGTCATGCTGCTCGCCTAATCTACATCCAATGCATCTGCTCGGTGCTTTCGACTGGTATTTTGTACATAATCCACAGTATATGCCGCAACAGCCGATTAAGTTTTTATCTTCTATCATGTTATCTTCTCCTTCTCTAACTCTTTAACAATTTTTCGTAATAAGATGAATTTCCAGTTTCGAGTATTTCCAGTATAATGCCTTCTGTTGTTCTGCCGACTCCCTTCAGTTTTCGCAGCTCTCCTTTCATAGCTGATAAAGGCTCTTTTAATTGCGAGATTGAATAAGCGGCATAACCGTAAGGTGATCTTTTCCCTTCCAATTTCAAAAGATAATCTATATGTTCCAATATAACGATCACCAGATCGTTTTCACTCAATATATCTTTAAAAAGGGCATACGGAATACGTTTGGGCATCTTATATTTTTTCGCAATCCTATTAAACGTTAGGTTTATTGAGTCATAATATTCTCCTGATGCCTGCCCCCATTTGTCTCCCGTATATATTTTTTGGTATTCTGTGATGATATCTGGATAATGCTCTTTAAGCACATTGAAAAAGTAATCTTTCTGCCTCCCATCTTTCAGCGTCATCCCTCCGAAGATCACAAAATCTAAACCAACTTCAGTCGCTTTTTTTACACTTTCTTCCATCAATTCTGGTTTATCTGTTATGAAAGGAATCACAGGAAGTAAGAACATACCGCATGGAATGCCTTCACTCTTAAAAAGGGCAAGCGTTTTCAATCGCTCGCTTGGAGGTGGCACACCAGGTTCAAAGATAGCGCTTATCTCGTCGTCAACAGATGAAAAACTGAAACTTACAACTGCTCTATTCTGCTCGCTGATTTTTTTTAGAATATCGATATCTCGTTCGATGAGCGTTGATTTCGTGAGCATGTGTACGGGAAATTTGTATTCATACATAAGCTTGAGGGCTTTTCGAGTTAATTGATACTTCTTTTCGATCGGTTGATAGCTGTCACCGACGCCGCCTCCGACGCCGATATAACTTCGCTTGAGAGGAGTACGTTTTCTTTTCGGGTCCAATTCCCGACGCAAAACATCTACGGCATTTACTTTTACGGTAACATCTTTCCCAAATTCTCCCCCAACCTGATATTTTTCTGATCGTCCATCACAATACACACAATTATGGGCACACCCTCCGTAGAAGTTCATCCCGTACTGAGAGACAAACCACGAATCGATTTTTTTGTGCTTGCGCAGTATGGATTTTGCTTCAATTTCTCTGATAGTCATTTCTTACATATCTCCTTTTCTTGTATTTATATCCATCTGTTTTTAGTATATTCATCACTTTAATAGGATCTTTTTTCACGAGATTCCTGCACGCCCTATATGCTATCCAGTAGGAGTTTTTATCCCCGCTGTCGACCAGTCCCCTGACTAAGTCACAAACAAGATCCGGGAGTTTTCTCGCCAGATCACTTAGATTATTCCCTACAGAAGTACGCGGATACGGTGAATTCTCTCTGAACATATTTTTGAGGATGGATAATGGATAATCAGGATTTTTATAAAAACATCTATTCTCCTGTACGGGGCGCAGCGTTTCACTGACGAAACGACGTATATTAACATCTTCAGATTTTACAAGTTGTAATAAATATTCTTTCATTTCATTGGGATACTCTTTTATAATTTTTCGAAAAAACATTTGAGCCATCTCACGCAGATCGAAACTGGGAGAAGCGGCGGCGGATTCAAAGTAAGGAAGCACTTTTTTATAATCGTCAAGTCCATAAAAGGACAGTATCCCCAGTGAAACACTTCGGGTTTTAAAATTGTCACTGATCTCGAATATGTACGAAGCGCTCTCGAATACAGGTAGATCGCTCTCAGCAAGCTGGATGTAAAGGTACTCGCTCAGTACTCTCACCGTGTGAACGATACCGTACGAAATGCGTTTATTGTCAGGAATGTTGGCATACAGAGCATCGATGATCTGAGGAATAGCTTCTATCGTGGAATCATATTCTTTCTCTTGAATTTTTTTTATGATCTGAGTCTGTATCTTCTTCTCTATTTCGTCGTTCATTATCTTCATTGACTTTCACTTCTTCCTTAACTTCAATTCAACTCCCTTACGAGAAGCCATTTCATTGAGAATTTTTTTAAGGTTTTTAGCTCTTATTTTAATATTGTCTGATTTTTCTACATTATTTAACGATTTTTCTAAGCTTTCTATTGAAAGTAAAGCTGTGGCAATACAGTAAAAACTTTTTGACCTACCTTCATCATAATCATTGAGCATTGTTTCCAGCAGTTTAATCCGTTTTTTCTGCCATTCTATAAATTTCTCTATGCCATTTTCTTTGATAAAATTCAAATTAAAGACAGTTTTTCTGTGAGTTATGAATGAATCATAGGAATTTTCACCTTCAAATTCAAATTTCGGGCATGGAAATTCAGGGCAATCGGCACAAACTTCAAGATTCTTTTTCTTCACACAACACGTTACAAAAGAACAGAGGGGGTGTTTACTAAAAAAATCGGGGCCGCAACAGCCTGGACATCTTGAAGGGCCTTGAGTATAATATCTCGGGCACAAACCACAATCTAATCCGCATGCGCCTATAGTTGGATATTTTTTTATAGGATTAGTCATTTTACGGCACTTCCAGGGCATCTATCTCTCATTTCACATTTTGCACATGCTCTTTTCCTTCCTATAGTTCCACTATACGCAGAGATAGCAAGAAGCAAAATCAATACCGCTATTTTTTCATACGAAAAAGAATTCAGAAGGGATGCGATGAGGCAGAGAAGTGGAATGAGAGTGAGAAAACCGTACGTTGCCGGAGCCACTTTTATCCCTGCAGAGCCCTCGAAACCCTCTTCTTTCTTTTCAAAAAATAGCGCGGATAATTTTCCCCCTCCCATAGAACACCATTTATCATAATAATAACAGTGCGTGCATACCAATTTTCTCAGAACAACGTAAACCATCGCAATCGCAAAGAGAAGATAGATCAATGCAATAGTCGAGTTCAAAAAGAAACATGCTGAGGTTCCCAGAACAATCCACAAAACCATAAAAAAGTTTCCTATTAAAATATCTGTTTTTGAATACATAATATACCAACTTTTGATAAACTTTATACTTTTATGAAAGTTAACTTTATAAACTTTTTGTTTTAAAAGTATTTATGGATGTTAGAAAATCTATTATTGGAGATTTTGAGGGGATGGTGCAGGGAGTTGGGTACGATCAGGTTTATGGCAGAATCTTTGGGATATTATGGGTATCGAATAAAGAAAAATCCCTGGATGAAATATGTAAAGAGAGTAGTTACGCGTTATCAACTGTCAGCATTGTTTTAAAGGAGATGTGGAAGTTCGGGATAGTTAAAAGGATAAAAAGAAAAGGTGACAGAAAGATTTATTACAAAACAGATTTAACGATATCGGATCTCTTTAACGTCTTTTTATCAAAACTTTTTTTAGAGGGATTGTATCATATGCAGGAAAGGGAAAATGATCTTAAGGGTCTTGAATTGAAAGACAAAGATAAAATAATCGTTGATAAATACTTGAGAGAAATGAAAGAATTCAGAAAAATGCTTGAAGAGATATCACTTCTCAGGTGATTCTTTTTTCTTGGTCTCAGAGATCTTTATCTCTGTTTTTACAGGAATGAGTGGAGGTTTAAACTTCATTTCTTTTGGAGAATCTAAAGAAAGTAATTCAGATACCCCTTTTTCTAAAACGGCAATACGTTTTTTTATTATCTCCAGAGGAGAGACTGCATTGTAAAAAGTTTACAGAAGATGAACAACATCTCCGGCATTTATCTTTTTTCCGTTATCCAGAATTAAAAAGCCGTTTTCATCTATGTCTATCGCTTTCCCGGAAAGAGTTTCTGGTATTGTTTCTACTACAACATTTTTGCCTAACGTACACGAATTTTGCTTCCATTCTTCAATTATCTTAGAAAATTCTCTTTTTTCGTATAAACTGTAATAATATCTCATGTTATTTATTAAAACATCCAGAACTTCTTCCAAATTGAATCTTTTTTTAGTTTCCACAGACATGGAGGTCCAGTTTTCCGTATTCATCTTTGATATATTGACGTTCAATCCTATTCCTATTATGACATTTTCAGAAATCTTTTCAAGAAGGATTCCGCAGATCTTTTTTTCGGATACTAAAAGATCGTTAGGCCATTTTAATTTTGAATCTATCCCAAAATTTTTGAGCGTCTCCAAGACAGCCAGCCCTATATCTAACGATAGCAAAGAAGAAAAGAATTCAGGCTTAAGTATTACAGAGACCCATAACCCTCCCTCAGGTGATTCCCATTTCCTGTTTAGTCTCCCCCTACCTCTTCTCTGTTTTTTTGCCAATATTACCGTAAAATTTTCACTTTTTGAAGCAATCTTTTTTGCATACTCATTTGTGGATTCTACTGTATCAAGTTTTATTATTTTCATTTTTGTATGGAATGCATAAAAGCCCCGATAGCAGTGGTAGCAGCAACTATTTTAGCTTTAGATCCTGTCTTTCTCATCTCTTCTGCATATTTTTTGACTTCTTCAAGGATATTATATCTCGGAATGAAATGTGTTGTATAGTCTCCTTCAATGAATTTTTCATGATTCATTACCACTTCATGGAAAGGAATATTCGTTTTCACGCCCGAGATCTGATATTCCCAGAGTGCCCTTTTCATTCTTATTATCGCATCATTTCTGTTACTTCCCAAAACAATGAGCTTGGATATCATCGGATCATAAGTGGATGGAATTGTAAATCCTTGATAAACTCCAGAATCAACTCTGATACCCGGACCTCCAGGTTCTGCGTAGCGCACAATTTTTCCTGGTGCAGGTGTGAAGTTGTTTAACGGATCTTCAGCATTTATCCTGCATTCCATGGCATGTCCTCTTCCTATCACATCTTTTTGTTCATAACTGAGTTCCTGTCCCGAAGCTATTCTTATTTGTTCTTTTGCCAAGTCAATACCTGTAATTATCTCAGTTATAGGATGTTCTACCTGCAATCTCGTGTTCATCTCCAGGAAATAGAAATCTCCCTTGGAGTACATGAATTCTACAGTTCCCGCATTAACATATTTTGCAGCTTTAGTTGCTCTGACAGCTATTTCTCCGATTTCTGCCCTTTTTTCGTCGGTTACAACGACGGAAGGTGTTTCTTCTATAAGCTTCTGGTGTCTCCTCTGAACAGAGCATTCTCGTTCTCGCACGTGGATAACATTGCCGTGTTTATCAGCAAGAACCTGGAACTCTATGTGTCTCGGTTCCTCGAGATACTTTTCTATAAACACAGCATCGTTCCCAAAAGCTGATTTTGCGAGTCTCTGTGTCGATGCGAGGGCTTCTTCAAAATCCTTTTCGTTGTGCACTATCTTTATTCCTATACCTCCCCCTCCTGCAGACGCTTTTATCAAGACAGGATAACCGCATTCTTTTGCCACGTCTTTTGCCTTTTCCACATCTTTGATCTCTCCCTTGCTGCCGGGGATTATAGGAACATCCGCTCTTTTCATTGTATTTCTTGCCACAATTTTACTGCCCATATCTATTATGGCTTGTTTTGTGGGGCCAATGAATTCTATTCCCTCTTTTTGACATCTTTCTGCAAAATTTGGATTCTCTGCCAAGAATCCGTATCCCGGATGTATTGCCTCCGCTCCACTCTGATGAGCTATTTCAACTATTTTCTCTATATTCAAATAAGACTTTAAGGGGGGTGCTGGGCCTAAAAGATAGGATTCATCAGCATATTTTCTGAATAAGGCAGTTTTATCCGCTTCACTGAATACTGCTACTGTTCCTATACCCATTTCTTTACATGCCCTCATAACTCTGATGGCTATCTCTCCCCTGTTTGCTACAAGGATTTTATTGAACATCTAATCACCGATAGCAAATAGTATGCTATCTGGAGAAACTTCTTCCCCTTCTTCTACGAATATATCTTTTATGACTCCAGACTTCGGAGATGTGATCTCATTTTCCATCTTCATAGCTTCTAAAAGTACCACTACATCTCCCTCTTTTACTTTATCTCCATTTTTTGACTTTATCTTTAATATAGTTCCCTGCATCCCTGCCGGTACTCCTCCCTCTATTTTCTTTTTCTCAGAAGGTTTAGCAACTTCGTACCCTTTCGGTGTCAGTTTAACGTCATATATCTCTCCATCGACTTCCACGTCGAACTCTGTTGGGATGGCACCTACGCCCTTGCTTCCAATACCTTCGATCTCCTCATCTGTGAGTTCGGGGAAGATGGATTTTATCAAAGCCCTGGAAAATGGATGCGTTACCGGCAATGGAAGTTCATTTGAGGTAAACTCTGGCTTTGCTTCCCCTTTTAAGAATTTAAGTCCCACTTCGGGGTATATTGCATACGTTATTACATCTTCTTCCTTCTTTATAAGCCCCATATCTTCGAGCTCGTCTCTTCTTTTCTTATAGAGAGGTTTCAAAAGATCGGCGGGTCTGCATGTTATTACCTGATCCTTCCAGTCTTTTCCCAGAACTAACTCCATGATCTCTGGTTTTATCTCTCCAGGAGGTTTTCCGTAGAGCCCTTTGCAGTAATCTTTTGTTTCTTTTGGTATCTTTTTGTATCTTCCGAACTTTACGTTCATTACCGCCTGGACACCTACTACCTGGCTTGTCGGCGTGACAAGAGGGGGATATCCAAGCTCGTCACGAACACGAGCCGTCTCATTCAGGACTTCAAAATATTTATCTCCAATTCCCTGCTGCTCCAATTGGAATATAAGATTGGAAAGCATACCTCCCGGTATTTGATGAACGGTAACGGAAGGATCTACCTTCAGGGCATTAAATCTGTGGAGATGTCTGTATTTGTCCCAGATCTTCATAAAATACCTTCTTATCTTTACCAATTCTACTAGATCATATCCTGTGTCCCATTCCGTTCCCTTTAAAGCTGCGACAATACTTTCTGTCGCGGGCTGGGCGGTACCTCCAGAGAGAGGAGACATTGCTGTATCAACTATATCCGCTCCTGCTTCTATTGCCCTCATATACGCCATTCCTGTCATTCCACTCGTATAGTGTGAGTGTAGATCTATGGGTATCTTTATTCCAGCATCTTTACAGCCTTTTATTATATCATAAGCTCTTTTTGGCGAGATCATACCAGCCATGTCCTTTATACATAAAGAGTCGCATCCCATCCTTTCTAACTCTTTGAACTTTTCGACGTATCGTTCTACTGTGTGTACAGGACTTATTGTGTAACATAAACATCCCTGTGCATGTGCCCCTATTTTCTTTGTAGTTTCGATAGGGACTTTCATATTTCTGAGATCGTTCAAGGCGTCAAATATTCTGAAGTAATCGCATCCGTTCTTTTTAGCAAGCTCGATAAACTTTATCACAATATCGTCAGGAAAGTTCCAGTATGCAACTATGTTCATGGCCCTCTCCAGCATCTGCATTGGTGTATTCGGCATTGCTTCTTTCAATTTATTCAGTCTTTCCCACGGATCTTCGTTTAAATATCTTATAGGAACATCGAAGGTAGCTCCTCCCCAGACTTCCATAGAAAAAAAGCCTACTTTGTCCATTTTTTCTGCTATGGGCAGCATATCCTCTGTCCTCACTCGCGTAGCCAAAAGTGATTGATGTGCGTCTCTGAATGTTTGATCATGTATCTGTACCATGTAATCACCTTATAGTATGTAAAGTGATGAGATCACTATTTTAAAAATGTTTCGCTTGGAGGTTCTCTAAAGAAAAGTTTAAATATTCTCCAGTTAATCTTATTTATGGAACTGAAATTTATTGCGATAGCTCTTGTAATTCTTAATGTACTTATATATCTCTCCTTAATAATGAGAATAAAAAAAAGAGGAGGTAAAGGTATCCCCAAAACTAAAAAATTAAAACTTAAAAAAGTAGAACCTGTAATCGCTCCTCCCAAGAGTAAAGTTACGTGGGATGAAACTATCATGGATGAGGATATAGACCTTTACTGGGAAGAAGCAGAGAGAGAGGAGAAAAAGATAGAAAAAAAAGAGGAAGAAAAAATAGAAGAAGCCATAGAAAATGATGAGGAAAGGAGGGTAAAATTATTGTGGGAAAGTTATATGAAAAAACTTGATAAATTCATAGAAAAGCTTGAAAAAGGAGGTCCTAAGAAGTATTTTGAGTATTATAAAGAGTATGAAAATTTAGATAAATTTTATTCCAGGTTTGTTTTTAACTTCGGTCTTTATTTGGATGAAATGGAAAAAAACAAAGCTTCGGGGAGACTTGGCTACTGCTCTACCCTTCTTAAAGAGATGTTGGGTAAGGTATGAAAAACTTTATATAATACCTCTTCCTTATACCCTTCGATGAAGAGGGAATGTCCAAACTGTAAAGCACAGGTAGAAAAAGACTGGGGGTTTTGTCCAAAATGCGGGGTAATGTTGGGTGTATATGAAGAAGTTTCAGGTTCCGATAAGCTCAAGGCACTCAATATTATGGACACTCCAAAAACGGGGGGAATAAGTATATACGTTAACTCTTACAATTCTGAAAAACCCGAGATCAGAGTTTCAGCGTTCGGGGACTTTAAGAAGTATGAAGGAGAATTAAAGCGCAGGATGGGGATATACGATGAAAAACCCAAAGGAACGCCAGCTATAATAGAAGAACCTGAGTCCGTTATGAGAAGAAGCAGGAATAAAATAACTATAAGAGTGAGAATGCCTGGAGTGACTGGAGAAGATATTAAGGTAAACAGGTACGAGAGTTCCGTAGAAGTGAGAGGATATGCCCTAGACAAGTTGTATTATACATCTTTTGAAGTTCCGAATAACTTAGAAATAGTAAGTAAAAATCTTGTCGATGACATTTTTACTTTAGTTTTGAGGGTATAATACAAAAACTATTTAAATTAAAAGACTATATATTTTATAAAAGGTGTAATTATGGCGATAAGAGCCAAGTCTGTACTGAAAAAATTGAAAGGTAAAAAGGTAACCTCGGAAAAAAAATCTAGTTATGATAAATTTAAAGAAAAAAAAGAGTATGAAAAGATAAAAAAGTATGCTGAGGAGTATGGACCCCTGCCGGGAGGAACGACGGTAAGCAGAATAGAGATAGGACCTCCATCAGGAGCCGCAGAGCCCTCCGAAACAGTAGCAAAAACTCCTACAAAAACAGTAAGTACAAAGGATGCTACCTTTGTCATCGAAGGTCCTGTAACTTTTCAGGGCGGTCTTGTTCCCACAGTTGAAGAGGAAAGAAGAGTCCTGAGAAAAGACGAAAATATACTGGCTATCCCTGAAGAATGGAAAACATTGGATTATTCCGGTTTTGATGAGAAATATCCTCTCCAAAAAGGTGTAAGTTCTGCTCATATTTACTGGGATAAAGTTAAAGAAATACTTAAATATGACGTGATTGAGCCCAGATTAAATAAATTTGAAGAAGCTTCGTTGAATAGGATAGAAGATATACTTGGACAGGAGTTGGAAGTGGATTTCCAGAAGCTTGGACAAAGTAATGAGCTTATAGGATATATACAAAACAAGGTAGAGGAAGTTTGCAGGGAACTGGGAATAAAACTCTCAAAAAGGGATTTTGATAATATAATGTATTACATAGAAAGGGATTATATAGGATTTGGAAAAATTGAGCCTATGTTCCATGATATTCATATAGAAGATATAAGCTGCGATGGAACAGGCATCCCCGTTTATATAGTACACAACAGGTATGGCAGTTTGCCTACAAATATATTCTTCAATTCTGATGAGGATCTTAACAGCATAGTTATAAAAATGGCGCAAAGAGCGAACAGACACATATCCGTATCTGATCCATTGCTTGATGGAAGACTTCCAGACGGCAGCAGAGTTCAAGCCACATTTGGTAGGGAGGTAACCCAGCATGGACCAACCTTTACTATCAGGAAATTCAAGACGGAGCCAATGACGCCAACGATGCTTATAAACTATAAATCGTGTCCTCCGAGAATCTTTGCCTATATATGGCTTGCTCTTGAACATTCATATACCGCTTCTACTCTTGTCTCCGGCGGTACCGCTACAGGAAAGACCTCGATGTTAAATGCTCTTTCCATATTCTTGCCTTCAACAGCAAAGATAGTTACAATAGAAGACACACAGGAGCTTAATTTACCTCACGAACACTGGATACCCTCTGTAACGAGATCAGGTTTCGGAGGTATAGATATCGCAGGGAAAAGACAGGGAGAGGTATCGATGTTCGATCTTTTAAGGGCAGCATTGAGACAGAGACCTGATTACCTCGTAGTCGGTGAGATCAGAGGAGAAGAAGCCAATGTCATGTTTACGGGTATGGCTACGGGACATCCAGGGATGGGTACGATCCATGCAGATTCCATGGAAGCTCTGGTAAACAGACTTACTACAAGACCGATAAGCCTATCCCCTGCTTTGCTTCAGTCTTTGAATATAGTAGTTCAGCTTACACATGCAAAAATAGGAGGAAGAACTATAAGAAGGGCAAAAGAGGTCATGGAGATCACAGGAATAGATTTAAAAAGAGGAGAACCGATATACCAGAAGGTTTTCCAGTGGAATCCTTCAGATGATTCATTCAGGTTTGCAGCAGAAAAATCAAATGTAGTTAGAAGGATAGCTCTTTCAAGAGGAATGGAAGAAGAGGATGTGTGGGATGAGATAAACAGAAGAAGCAAAGTTCTTACATGGCTGGCAGCGAACAACGTACTTCATTATAAAGATGTAGGTGCGATAATTCAAACGTATGCACGAAATCCAGATAAGATTTTAAGAAAAATAAAGTGAGATTATGGCAGAACAAGTCCAAAAAAAAGGTGCACTTGTAAATTACGGGAAGTTTGCACATAGAGTTTTGCATAACTATGTTCAGCCCATATTAAAGTATTTTGAGGATCTCTCTCCCTATTTGCGAAAATCTGATCTTTCTCTAAATATAGGAGCTTACGTCTCTGCAATGCTCTTGAGCACCGTCATAGTTTTTGTTTCAGTCTTTGGTATTCTTGTATTTTTTTATCCTATCTTATCAACATTCTCTATATTCCAGACTGTTCAATATTTCATGTTTACCGTAATTGCTTCTCTTTTAGCCATGCTCATAACATTTTTTGTATTCTGGCTTTACCCTTCATTCAAAACATCCGAGAGAAAGAGGAAGATAGAAGAAGGATTACCTGCTGCTGTGGATACAATGGCAACTATAGCCGGTACGGGTGTTCCCCCCGCGGTAATTTTCTGGTCTCTCGTAGAATACAGGAGACATGGAGAGATATCGAGAGAAGCGGAAAAGATTTTAAATGATCTCGAACTCTTCGGTCTAGACCTGGTGGCTGCTCTTCAGAGGGCTGCGTTAAGATCTCCTTCCCCATCTTTAAGCGAGATGCTCTGGAAGATGATCGCTACAATAAGAACTGGTGGAGATTTGAAAGATTATTTATATATAGAAGGTACAAAGCTCAGAGAAAGAGAGAGGAGAAAGATAGAGGCTTCAATAGATTCTCTCGGAATGATAGCTGAGATCTATATAACTGCACTTATTTTAGCCCCAGTTTTCGTTATTATAATGACAAGTATAATGGGTCTTATGGGTAGCAGTACAGGAACGTTACTCGTGGTCCAGCAGGTAACTGTATATATAGGATTACCCGTAGGGTACGCTATAATTTTAATAATGATAGATCAAGTTCAGCCGAAGGTGTGATCATGAAAAAAAAGACAAATTATATAACATTCATAACTACCGCCATCATCGGTCTCATAATAGGAATTGTAGGTATCCTTTACTTTAGAACATCTACTTTTTTTACAGGATTCTTACTTGCAGCTTTTTTTATGGGCTTTGGGCCGTATTTATTCTTTAAATTTAGAGAACAGGCGTGGATATCGGAGTTAGAAGATCAGTTTCCCGATTTTTTAAGATCGTTAGCAGAGGCGCAGAGGGCAGGAATGACACTTCCGCAGGCTATATACATGGCACGAAGCGACGATTACGGCAGATTGAGTCCTGAAATAGAAAAGATGGCTGCACAGATATCATGGGGAATTTCCTTCTCAGATATACTGTCTCAGTTCGGCGAACGATCAAAAAGTGGAAAGGTACAATCGACTGTATCTCTCATTATAGTGGCTCACCATGCAGGAGGGGATATCGTAAAAATTCTTGAAGCTGCTTCAGAGTCTGCAAGAGAAAGACAATCATTAGCCAAGGAGCAGTCATCGCAGATGCAGCAGTACCTCGGTATAATCTATATGTCATACTTTATCTTCATAGGTGTAGTTTACCTGATAAAAACTCAGTTTATAGAAGTTTTTAAAGATATATCCCTTCCCACGATGGAGACAGAACCGATTCCTATGGAAACATATAATACTATCTTTTTTGCGATGTTGGTTATTGAAGCGGCCTTGGGAGGCCTGGTAGCTGGTAAATTCTCAGCGGGATCTATATTTGCAGGCATAAAACACAGTGTTATCCTTGTCATAATTGGATATATAGCATCTATCTTCATATTGGGCTAATAAGGACCAGATGAGTAACCTAATCTTCATTGAACATGCGGTAGTTAAAATATATTATTAACTCGTCAGTTAATAATATAAGCTATCCGAGAAATATTGTTAAGCAAAGTTTTTATTATTTGCCTGTAAGAGTATTATAGAAAGATTTAAAAGTTTAAAGAACGTTATATTAAGATGATGAATAAAAAAGCCCAGTCAGAGGTTATCGCCATACTGTTGATATTAGCGGTTACAGTGGGTGCGGTAGCCGTAGCATACAGGTGGGCAGTACCGAAAGTCCAGGAAACTCAGGACAAATCAAGGATAGATTCTATAGTAAATTTTATGGAAGAGTTCGATAGGAAAATAAGGGAGGTATACAGCTCAGGGGAAGGGTCCCAGAGATTTGTTGAGTTGGAATTTGATAAGGGTCAGTTCCTGATACATCCACCTCCAGACAATAACATAGTGTTCCAGATAATATCATATACTATCGAGGGTAAAGACCTACCTCTGAGTAAAAATTTACCTTACGGAAGTTATTTAAGAGTAAGAAAAAATGAATATAATCAAAATATAATAGAATTAGTGTTAGAATATACGGACATAGAATTAGAAGCCGAAGTTCCGGGCTCAGAGGAGCTTGTGCTCCCTCCAAAAACATATAATATCTTCATAAGGAATATGGGGGGAGGAATTGTGAGAATTAGTAGAAGTGCAGCGTATATAGGCTCCACAGAGAGATTTATACTAAGCGGGTATGTTTACGATAATACAGAAAAGAAGGACGAAGAAGTTAAGGAGAATCCTGCAGGGAGTGGAGACTACCAAAAAAGCGGCGAACAGGAAATTATCCCCGATGCAGAGATCTTAGTCCTCAATCCGCAGGGAAATCTTGTTACATCCACAAGAGCCAACTCTTATGGAAAGTATGCTCTGTTACTTACGAGGAGTGGAGAATACTTCTTCATAGTAAACAAAAAATCGTATATAATGAAGGAATGGGACTTAGGAGGACCAAATATCAATTGCGATAAATATACTAAAGATTTTGAGATTGCAAATGCCAATGGATGGGACTTTGATGTAGCACCGTATGATAGCAGAGAAGAGATCAGGATAGACTTTCCTCTTTACATGTTAGAAAAACCAGATATCCTGCAAACGGCGCCCATGGCGGTGATAATGAACAATGAAGATCACTTCAATGGAATAGCTTACGATATAAGGGATGCGTTCGACAACGATCCAGCTACACACTGTAATTATTTCATAATATATGGAAATGTTACAGTCCCAAATACTCCTGAGCTTGTAGTTGACGCTAATTTCCAGTATGCAGGAACTGCAGATCCCATATACATGTATCCAATAGAATGGCTTTTGGATCTGGATGAAGCCAGAGGAGTTGGTGATTATTTATGGGGTGATGCTGGCTTGATAGAGAAATTTAACAACCTTGCAGCGATATCGGGAGACGAGGAAAAAATAGAGTACAAGGACTTTGCACTGATAATAGTTGGCACAGGGTGTGCAAAGGATGAGACACTAGAAGGAAAATTAATAACTTATAGAGCAGATGTCGACGATCCTCTTTCAAATTTCGTGTCCTTGGGAAAATTGATGTTTGAGGGAGTGGAGTATTCCAGAGGATTGATAACATTTGCTCAGACTACCGGAAAATGGTCGAGCGATCCGCAATATTATCATGTGCATGGCGGAGCACAGGGTGATCCCAATTATGACTATTACTCTTCTCAGGGATTGGATCAGAACATATTGACTCTTCCTGATGATAACGAGTACCAGGATCCATTCTTCTGGCAGAACAACTGGGGATATGATGACGAGAGATGGGGAAATGAAGAAGCTTATGCATGGCTCCCGGAATACATGGGTAATGATTTGGGGCTAAGGAGCTTCCCCGGCGTCACGTCGGACTGGCAGGGGAGGACTTCGGGTATATTGGTATCGCAGGATATAGATGGAGAAGCCCAAGTAACAGCTACAGCCGGAGGATCCTTTGTCCAGTGTGCAGTGGAGTTTTTCAAAAGAGTAAAGGTGGAAACTCAGTTCGAGGATATAGGTGCAAACGGCGTCGACACCAGTGAGATATATGCTACGGTGAGAGATGCTAATGGAGACCTCGTTAGCGGAGTAAATGTTACTTTCAGTACTGATGCGGGCACGTTTGTGGGTGGAAACGTTAAAACGACTAATGCAGATGGTGTAGCTACAGCAATATTACAATCTTCAACAAATAATGAGATAGCAAATGTAACAGCTACTTACGGAGGAAATTCTGACGATGTCTCCGTCACGTTTGCGTACGGGCTCGTTTTGAACGTCGTGAATGAGTCAGATACACATTTAGATTATAAAATAAAAGCCGATGGAATAACAACTGCAAACATAAAAGCTACGTTCGTCGATGTCAATGGCACCGCGGTAAACGGACAGGTAATACACTTTGCCACAACAGCTGGCAGTATTGACGTAAACGGAACAACTGATGTAAACGGCAATGTAACAAAACCTTTAACATCAGAGTTAAATACCTCCGGGGCGACTGCTAAGGTAACCGCGTCAACAACATATAACACTATTACATATAATAGTGATGATATTCATGAAGTTAATGTATATCTCATAGGTAATTCTGACAGGCTGGACAGTCCAAATGCGAATCTCATTAACATACCTACCGATGCCAATCCAGCTGCTCCTCCAGCTTATATTACGACCATAACAGCGGTGGTCAAGGATAATAATGGCATTGCCATACCGAACTACATAGAGCCAGTTACAGTTACGTTTTCTACGTTTAAGGGTACGTTATCTTCCAATACCGCCAATACGGACGAGAACGGAGTAGCTACAGTTACCTTGAACTCGACTCCGGATGCAGGAAAAACGAAGGTAAAGGCTAATATACCTGCCAGCACCAGTGATTGGTATACTCCCGAGATAACTTTTGTTGCTCATTTTGATATCAAGGCAGGTAAGGATAAGATAGAGATAGGTGCAGATACGAGCGTAATATCCGTTACCATTACGGATGTAAGCGGATTGGGCGTACCCGGTGTACCTGTTGGCTTTACAACGACACTGGGATACTTCTCAACGGTTACGGGACTCAAATACAATTACTATGAGGTGCACAGGATGAGAGGGTATGCGTACAATCAGGATCGGCGTTATGGTACCGTCCAGTATCAAAGAACATACAGATTGTATAGCGGATCGGCATCGGGTCCGTCTTCACAAAAAACATATATAGAATACGATGAGGAAGGAGCCTCCGGGTGGAAATGCTTTAAGGATGTTGATACTTATTGTGCAGATTATTCTTGGGTCTGCTGGACAGACCCCAACGGATACGAGTGTCCAAACTCGCACATATCTGATAGATATTACGGAGATGTATTCTTCACAAATCTGGCGGTAAATCAGGATCTCAATTTCAGCATCTATGGATACTTTGATCTAACGAATACGGACTGGGACGTCACGGATATAGTCATGGATGAAAATCCTCTCGATAGAGATATCTTGTGGGTACTCTGTGGTTCTGGAAGAGAATCGAGATTAACGATATACGACATGTTCGGTGGTCCGACAATGCTGTCGAAGGAGAGAAGAGATGAGTACGGAGAGCTCATCAACTCCGTACTGGTGACGTCTTTAGATTTAGACAGGTATGGAAATAACTACGGAGACCATGATAGGGATGGAGATAATGAAAGCGAGGGGAACGTCCACGGCACCAAAGATTTCGTAGACACAGCAAAAATTCTGGAGACAAACATAATTATATGGGCTTTGGGTTACGAAGAAGTGATATCGTGAAGAAGAAAGGTCAGTCGGAAGTAATAAAAGCCCTTTTGTTAATAGGGATAATGGTGGCTGCAGTGATCTCATACATGGAGATGACCTCTAGCTTTACAAGTTCGTACGAAGAAATACTTGTATTAAAAAGCTTTAAACAGGTAGGATCATATATTGTAGAAACTATAAATCACAACGAGGCTGCGTTATCTGTAAATCCCGAAGCCACCGAGACAGTAGATTATGTGATAGTTAATCTTGATATACCAAAAAGAGCTGGGAATCACTACTACACTATACATGTTGTAGAAGATAAACTCCGGATATATGCAAACGATGATCACAGTCTCAGCGTAGAGTATCCTAAAGATGGTTTTAAAGGATTTGCTGTTTCTGGGGGGATAGAGAGCATAGCTGATAGCCATTATGTAAGTATAGGAGGATCGGGTGGAAAAGCTACCCTTTTTTCCTCGAAAATCCTTTACGGAGGATCCATCGTTCCAGAGATTGGAGACCTGAGTACTACTTTTGAATATATGATCATCTTTAAGAATGCAAATATAGCTGATTCTGAGGAAGAGTATCCTCAAGATGTTAACGCTACCCTCTATGTAGGTTCTGGTACGATACTCAAGGATTATAAAATGAAGAAAGCCAAGTCTTCAAAACCGAGTATACCCACCGAGTTAAAGGATGGAAAATTTGATAATGGCGAACTGTTTTACTATACGTTGGATCTGCTCAGTGAGAGTGAAGGAATACCGTTAATACAGTCGGAAGGAAGTTATTTCTATTATTTCAAGTTTGAGTTCCAGGGAAAAACAGAGAAATTCCCGGCCGATAAAATATCGGGTCCTCTTATTCCAATAAATCTTGAGATTACTGCAGATTATGAGTACATTTACGAAAAAACTCTGGAAGAAGATCCGGCTTTATCTACTTTAACTCTTACTGTCAAGGATAGAAAGGGAGCTCCAGTAGAAAAGGCAGAAGTTATATTTTCCACAGATCTTGGACGTTTCCAAGACAATGTTAAAACTGTCTATTCACCACCTGGAGGGACGGATCAATATGGAAAAACTACGGCAAAACTTGAAAGCGGGAGCGTTGGGATAGCGACCGTGACAGTTTCAGTTCTAGGGTCCAGAATTCAAAAAGAAATAACGATTCACGGTCTTCTCGATCATATAAGGATAGAGTACTACAACGGAACTCCCGTTTTAGGTATCACAATGATCGTCGGAGATAAAAAGACATTTTATGCAAGGGGATACGATGCATCGGATTATCTTATTGGGGATGTTGATGTGACCTGGAGTGCCACTGACGAGTTATCAACTCCAGATTTAGCTCCACTTTCAGGAAAAAAAACGAGGTTTACCCCTCTTGCTGCAGGAACTGGAAAAATAGAGGCAAGTTATATAGTAAATCCGCTTATCAAAGATCATACAGGATGGATTGTATGCAGCGATGGGTGATCCCATGGGAGTATGCTTTTTAAACAAAAGGGGAGTGAGTATCCCTGACAATCTCGTTGCATTCTTGCTTTTTTCAGTTGCATTTATTTATATAGTCTCCGCCATGTCGGGATATATCGCACCATATTTAGAAAGGGAAGAGTACGGTAGTGTATCAATGGCAGGATACGTGGCTTTAGAAAAGATAATCAGTGATCCCAGCTACAACATTGTGGAGAAGGATCATGTTCTGGATTACGATCATTTAGTTGAGTTCAGGGCTGATCCAGATGCATACGAAGAATTAAAAGATGCTCTAAATCTGAGAAATGACTTCGTTATCGAAATAGCCTCGACATTTACCACAACGGAAACCCTTGGAACTGTAGCTGCCGACGATGGGATGACTCTTCCCATGGGAGAATTCAGTCACCAATACGTTATTGGCGACGTTATTCATTACAATCTCGAAAGGCTTACGATAGGGAATGAAAATTATGAAGTCCTGATAGTTCCCCATGTTTATGAAGGTGGAATAATTGAAGATGCAACTCATAAAAAATACTATGATAGAATTTATATAGACGTAAATAAAAACAGGAATTTTCAGGATGAAGTAAGTCAGGGCTTTTACGGTACCGGCAAAAGCGGATTTGTTGAAGGAGATATATTCCAGCTTCTGCAGGCACCTACAGAGATTGAAGGTTTGAGGCTAGTTGGCATAGACTCAAAGGGATACAGGGTTTATTTCCTGAATAGAAAAGCGATCGATACATGGTTCGGAGATGCTTCCATGATGAAATACTTTCCGGAAAAAGGCGAGATCCCTACCGGCGGAGGTATAATTGCTGTATTTACGAGACTTGTTCTCGTAATAGAGAATGGAGAATTAAAAGAAAAAAGATTGGTTTTCAGTATCAGGGAGTGAGTATATGAATAATAGAGGTTTTATAAGAACAGTCGAAGCATTTCTTTCTGCAACGATAATGATAGTGGCAATAAGCTTCATGATGTCAGAAGAGAAGGTCAGTTATACAGGAGCACCGGCCTCTGAAACTGTACAGGGAGAAAATTATCTATATGATGTTCTTGCTGTCATGGAAAACTCGGAAATATATGGAGAAGGAAAATTATCGTATTATATAGCTAACAGAGAGCCATATAATTTAAAAAGAGATATCGATACATACATAACAAAAGAGTACACATACGAGATGCACATATATAAAATAGAGAGTATAGTTGTGGATACGAGCAGTATAGCTGTTACTAATCCAGCAGACGGAAAGTTGACCAATGGATATATAGTTTCTGTTTCTCCTCCTATGAACAACAATGATATCTGGCATTATTATGAAGGTACTCTTTTCGATCTTCCTTCCTCTATCAGCATGTTAGTTGTAGATCATGATTCAGAACCTGGGTATGACACGATCTATCTAAATTTTGAAGGTGATGATGATTATACTAACATGGGTACATGGAGTTCAGGTGCTTATTCCTGGAATTTATTGAGTCATAGAGAATTGGAGGTGGGAGATACATTTCTTATTAAGAAAACAGATGCAGCTAATTATACTATAAACTACAAATATATCGTCAACAGCATTTCCCCCGACGGGAACAGCGTGGCGTTTTCCCTTACAGAAGCTAACATGGTTTTATATGCCCTACCTTACGAAATTAATATATTCGATTGGACTGTGAAATTTACTTATGTGGATAACTCTCTTACCGTGGAGTTAAACGACAATGGGGTGTATAGAGTACTTGCCCAGGGTTTAAGAAAAGGAGATTTCGTGGAGGTAAACAGCTACTCCGGGTATATAGATATTCTGGAATCCGGGTATCTCTCGATAAAGTTTCGTGGATATAAACAGCAGACCATGGAGTTGAGAAGGGGAGGAAAGGTTTATACTGCTGTATCTGCAAGAAGAATAATAAATGTTAAAGAAGGCAGCGATTTAAATATATATTATGTTTATCTCATAAGAGGGAGGGGAGAAGTTGAATAAAAAAGCTCAGTTTTATCTAATTCTCACAGCTTTTATCGTAAGCGCATTTTTAGTTATATCCTCAAGTTTGCTATCTTTTAAAGAAACGACTCAGAAAAACATAGAGATCCCCTTTTCAGATCTTCCAAAGGTGGCAGCTTCTGTAGAAACGTCTGTTAGAAATAATCTCGATTTAGCTTTTGGGATGGTGGAAAGAACGGGGGATATAAGCCATTTAACAAACGGAGTCTCGAATCTTGTCTCAGGACAGTATCTCATACAGGAGGGAGAGCTTAACTATTTTCTGGACAACTTCGATCTTGGAATTTACAATGTCTCCGATCTCACTATCTTAGGGCCTTCGAGCTTTGAGGTAGGTCTCCCCGAAGCCAAGATTTTGGGAACTAAAGATTTGGGGGGGAGATACTCTCTGAAAGCAAAACCCGGGCTTGGGAATCTTCTTGTAGAACTGTTAGATACGACTTCTGCATTCGATTATATCACCAATCCGTATGTATACGTGATCGATGAAAATGAGAATAATACTCATGATGCTGGTGAAGAAGTAATATACCTCACATACGATTACACGTGTTCCATGAGGGCAACTAAGGATGGTGATACTTACTTATTGGGCGAACCTGCGAGGGTATATGCTGACGAGAATCATTATATACTCTTCAGACTGAGCAACATGAAGCAGGATCATATCCTTGAGTTGAAAGATGGTCAAAAGGTAAACTATTTATTTACAGATTATATAAAAGGGCAAGTAATATCTATAGAAGAGAATGGAGTCGTTCTCGGTCTGGTAATGGTGGGAGAAGTAGATACCCAGAAGAAATATCTTGATTATATATTATTAAACGTTCAGAAAAAGATCTCCGGAGAGGAAAAGAGGAAGGTCAGTTTTGATCCGTATCCTGAAGAGGGACTGAAAGAGAACAGGATTTACTGCAATGTATATCCAGAGGTAGCAGAGAGTGGGGATAAAGTTGTCATAACATCTATAATACATGATAATCTCTCGTATGGGATTGAAGATATCTCTGCCAGAATTTCTGACAAAGACTTAGCATGCGATAATAGAGAAGGTACAACATTTGAAGAAAACAACTTTACAGATATAGAGCCTTTTGGGTTTTTTGTTACGGAGCCTTTTATAGAGAAGGAGTATGAAATTGAAATATCAGTTCCTGGTGGTCCCGCAACTATCCTTATAGAGATAGGATATCATAAAAATGTAGAGATAAGTGTCATAGATGGGGGAACAACATTTGCGATATATGGTAATGCTGCGGATCTAAACGATCTCCAGACAGTCCCTATAGAACTTAAAGAAGGAGAGTCTGCAAATTTTCTGGGGAGTTATATAAAAGTAATAAGTATAGAGGGAGCAGCCTCTCCTTATACAGTGAAAATAATCCTTAAAAATCCGTACATAAAAATATATGATACAGATCCAATAAATTATACCGTCCTTCCGGGATTGGAAGAGAGTTATACGGCGCACATTGATAACGGAGGCTTGTTCTTTGGCAATCTTCTGAATGAACGTAGTTTTACCAATGAGAAGTATGTTGATTTTGATAATGATAGTAGATACGATTATAACGAAACGATTATTTTTGATTCCAATGTTAATAATATATATGACGCAGGAGACACAGTAAAGAAAGGCATAGCCCCTGCAGACGGAACTCCTTTAGAAAGTTTTGATGCAGACGAGATGTATGCGGATGTAGGTGATGTTCCAGGTGCGTACGATTCTAAAGATGTAATTTTTAGAGACACCAATACAGATGGAAATTACGATGCAGGCGAACCGGTAATCCCAACATTTAAAGCAGGCGACTTCTTCGTTCTTGAGAATTTCCTCTGTTTTATAGAATCCTTAGATATAGATGTTGCAGGCGACTTCTTCAGAGTTGTACCTGTCTACACAAGGGGAGAGCAGGAAACTTTTGCTCCTGACAGTTACAGGATTTTCAAAGGATTTGATGTTAGTGCAGACTTTGATCCGGAAGCATCGAAACTTGTGGAGTTTAAGTATGAAGATAAAGGATGGAAGTTCTGTGACGTTGACGATAGTAAATACATATATTTCAATTCTTACTCCGTGGTACAGGATTTAAATGCCAGTATAGCTGTTGATAATGGTATAGTTTACTCATTTTTTGATGGAAATACCTCGGAGATAAACGAAAAAGACTTTTATCATTTTAAAAATTATAATGGTACTATAGCTACTGAATACAATCTTTCAGGATATACTGTCTGGGCAGATATCGAGCATGCGACATTAGGTCCGCCTATCGCTCATCCAGATCAATTCGATTTGAAAATAGGAGATTATGGTGGGAGCGATCCCTTTACTATTTCTGACATACGAGAAGGAGACACATTTTTCGTCGCAGGACAGGGTTATAAAGTTCTTGGAGTGTATATAAAGGGTCCAGCTGATCCAGATAATAGTATTTTCTTCGTTCCTGTACATTCTTACCAATTTAATATTATAAATAACCTATATAAAGAAAAAACTCTTGAATATGACCCTATAACAAGTGAAGAACTTAAAATTCAAAGATACACATCTTTCTTGGATACTTATGAGTTTTACCCAGAAAGGGAGGGAACGTATTCTTTCTCTATAATATATTATTACTGGGCAGACCTAAACGGTGACGGCGATTTTGTTGGAGAAGAGAATGACGAGATTTCTATGGTTACAGAAAAGTATGCATTCATTGTTATTTAAGTTTATTGACTCTTCCCATGTCTTTTAATAATCTTTTTCTTGTTTTTTCTGCTCTTTTAGCTTCATCTTCCTTTTCTCCCATTTTTATTAAATACGTACCTAACACTATTAGAGCTACCGCCGCGCCTGTAAAGATCAGCATTGATTTCGTGCCCTCTCCCTTACTAACTATATCTGAAAAAGTTTGAAGACCCAAAATCATCAGGAACGTATAACAAAAAACTCCTACTATAGATTTTGCAGAGACCATTGAATCACAACTAATTTACTACTCTATATTTTAAAAGTTTTGCCGTATTAACTCTTTACGAGTTGATCAATAAAAACAGTTGCGTACTCTCCCTTCGGGAGAAAAAACTCGCAAAAAAGTATATTATCCTCTAATTTCCAATTAAAATTCTCGTATCTTCCTATTATTTCTCTATAAGTGCCTCTCGAACTCAAAAATGGTATTGATTTTATTTTGAAATCTTCCATTTTCATGTTTTCTCTTTCTAATAACGAATCCATATCTTTTTTTGTTTTTCCGTAAACTCTTGTTCTGTATCCCATTATGGGAAGAACAGTAGGATATCTCTTTTCTCGTACTTCTTCTATATTTGAAGAGTTCACCTTTACGTAAGCTTTCTTTTCAAATTTCTCACTGCAAATTATGTCTCCTATCTCTATTTTCCAAAGATCTAAAGTTTCAAGCCTCTTTTTTAGCAATTCATTAAAAATAAAGCTCTGATATGCATGCATGTACAAAGTTAAGATATCGGAAGGAAGTGACTTTAAAGCTTTTAAATAATCCTTTTTACGAATTAAAAACTTTAGAATCCTTTTTTCGTAAGTATCTGGATATTTTTCAAGAAGTTTATCAAATTCTTCGTTCTCTATCTCTTTTTCCATACCTTCTTTCATCAAAAGATTTTTTACAGCTCTTTCATAATCACCTTTCAGTATCTCGTGTCCTACTGTCTCATTGCCGCCGAGCCTCTGTTCTCCAAAAAAGTTGGGAAAACCTTCTCCAATATCTTCTATTGCGTTAACATTCCTTACAACTATCCTGAATTTATTCCCCAGATGATTGCCTATTTTTATTCTATCTCCTTTTTCTATCTCTGAAATTTTCATGTTTTCCAGCTCTATTTTCAGATCCTCTTTTTTGATTTCTTTAACGGATACTTTCTGTCTTGTAACTGCATTTTTATCCTTCAATCCTGCATAGCCAAAATTTTTAAAAGGAAGATTTAAAATTCCAGCAATTTTCTTTATTGCATCTATCGTATTCTCATTCTTTTTTTCCAGCGTAAAAACTAAACAATCATTTTTTTTGTGTTTTATTTCAATTACTTCTTCTACACAAAAATCTTCTGGATAAAGTTTTATTGTTGACATAATCAGAATAGGACTCATTCATCTATATTGTACACAACAAACTTCTCCCCGTCAAACGCTACATCAGCTTCCTGTACTTTAAAGAACATTGGGTATATAAATCTAAGATTATCTTCGTATATCTCGTATCTCTTTCCATCTTTAGAGCGAATTACATACTCCTGAAACTCGTCATTGTACCTTATGTTTTTGATCTCCGTAGGTTTTAGATCCCGGATACCTTTGCAGTACTTCTCCATTCTCTTAAGATAACTTGTTCTATTTTTTATATCGAGAAATATGAGTCTGCAGAACATAACCTGTGTGTAATAGCCCTGAAGCTCTTCTAGATGTGAAAATTTCTCGTAATGCTGCCTCACCAAAGTCTTTTGTTTTTCCTGTTCCTGGTAAAAGTCGCTGGTTTCCTTTACCTCTTTAATTATCTCTTTTTTCCTCTCCTGGAGCTTCTGGAGAATCTCTACAATATCGCCGACAATGACGTCTTTCATTATTAAAACTATCTCAAACTAGATATTTAAAAGTTTGGGAGATGTTACTCCAATTCAACATCCTTTAACCTTATTACTTTTATCTTCCTGACATTATCGAAATCCTTATCTCCTGCCAAAAGAGCACAGTTTAAAATTAAACAACATACAGCTTCCGATCTATCGTTTTCATCTTTTAGATCAAATTCTTCTGTATATTTCCATTGGCGAAGTTGTTGAAACCTATGTAAGTAGTGAATGCATGACAGATGGTAAACCCGACATTAAAAAGTTGAAACCTCTTGTTTACTGTTTGGATCAAACCTATTACAAATTAGGAGAGCCAATAGCTAAAGCCCTTAGTATAGGAAAAGAGTACAAGAAAAACTGAAATTTCTTCCTCATGTTTTTTTATTTCAGATAGCATCTTCTGGTATATATATTGCAAATGTACACATATCGTCTCCTTTGAGCACTGATTTCACTATCTCAAATTTCAAGGGTTGATCGAAGATTGCTTCGAAAGGAACTTTATGCCAACCGCCAGAACAATAACAAAAATTAGGAGATATCTGTTCTTCCTCCGACTTTTGAAGAGAAGCCCTCACCCACCCACAATGACAGTAATGGAAACGCTTTGTCTTTTCATCCCTTGCTTCCAGATATTCTTTAATTTGGAATGGAATTTTTGAAACGTAGATAATGTTCCCTTCCCGATTACCTGATTCAATTGTTGGATCATTTTCTACAAACTTATACTCAGAGGAATCATAACCGTATCTATCTCCAATGATTTTCTTCCATTTGTTATGTAAGAATACTAAGACGTCATCAATATTGTCCGATTTTCGATACATTTTTTTAAGCTTCATAAAAGAGGGAGATTTCGGATTTTTAAAATGTAAATTATTTGACATGACTTTTTTACACGTTTCTTCATCAGCATTCGCCTCTAAGTACTCCATCATACATTTCGCCCAAACTGCTTTCTTATTAGGCGATGAAGTCTGCTTAATAGAACCTCCTGCAACCATGATTTTTTCTCTCAATTCTTCCCCAACATGTTCATCAAGCGTTTCAGATAACCTGTCCAGCCAAGTACCTTTACCAAGAAGTCTGTTTACACTACTTTCTAAGTTTCTGTTTTTAGTCGCCAAGGCATAGCTCTTAAGGGCATACAAAAACACAGCTTTTTCCTTTTCATCTTTTTTGTGTTTCTTAAAGAATGCCTGTAAATCTTTTAGGGAGGAGTGATCAACACCTAAATGATTCATTTCCTTTTGTAAGAAATCATGAAATCCCTTCACGTATCTTACATAAACTTCAATGGTAGAATCAGCTATTTTTTTAGCTTTCATATATCCTCTTAATTTTTCTTCTAATCTTTTCCTGAATTTTTCACTAGCTTCCAGGAATTTCTTTTTCTTATAAGCTAACGTCATTTCGCTGATGGGCTCATCCAGACTCTTTTTATTCTCTTTTATTTTCAGCTTCAAAAGCTCTTTTTTCGTTTTTTGAGATACCTCTATAGCCGCCATATATAAAACTATAAATTTATAGATTTATAAACTTTTCTAGTACGTCCCCAGCTCTCCTTTATTTCTTACTCTCTTATCGATAATATTGAAGATAAAGAGCCCGAAAATTACCCATGCTACGCCGATGATCAACAATCGCACAATGGCATCAAGTACCGTAAATCCCGAGACTTCACCTATTAAAAAATGCCGTATTGTGGTAATGCCGTAAGTTGTAGGCATGTACATCGAGATTTTCTGGAGTATAGAAGGCAATACGGCTAGCGGATACGCTATGGGGGTGACTATTATTATAAATGAATACATTATCTCCGAGATTATCCATCCTTCCTTGAATATAAGAACAAGAGAAGAGAGAAGTATCCCCAATCCGTATAACGAGATCATCATTATTCCAATTATAAGCAACGACGGTAAAATACCACTTATATCCAGTACCAGACCAAATATAAAATATATTATAACAGACTGCATGAGGATAATTAATCCCTGATGCATGGTAGAATGTAGAGCCATACCCATTACGTATACCCATCGTGGCACGGGTGCTGCAAAGACCTGCTCTATAGTACCGTACCACTGTTCTTTTCTTAAGGCAAATCCCATTCCCCAGACAGCTGTTTCAAGAAATCCCATGAATATATATCCGATTACAGTATATGTTATCAAATCTCCAGTACCCGTGAGTTTTTCAAGATTTTCCGAGTATTTTCCACCGACTATCGCTATTCCGTAGAGTATAAATGGAAGAACAAATATCAAAGGCTCAAATAAACCTCTAATAAAATCTACTCTGTATGTTAATTCTATCTTCCACTCCTTTATATTCTCAGCGTTCATCGCTCTTAAATAATGTCTGATTTCCATTTCTATCACTAATACGTGGATATTATTCCAGATTTTCTTGCCCTCTTTTCAATATAAAAAAATATATAGTAACCAAGAACAATTAGCCCTATATCTATAGCGAGCAGTATTACAACATTTTGCCAGAGATTGATAAGACTCTTATCCAGAAGCATTATGCCTCTCACCACGATAAGAGCATATGTTAATGGTATAACGAGAGATACCATTCTTATCCATGGATTTATATTTACAGGGTACCTTACAGGAGAAAATAGGTAAAACAAATATTCTATCGTATGAATCAAACTGTGAGATTGTTTTATCTGTATTGTAATACCGGCTAAAGCTATTGATAATCCATAGAGACCCAACATCAAAAGGATCACGATCAACATTATTGGCAGTATCTGGTTTACAGCCACATCCAGTCCAAAGATAATTACGCAGATAAAAATCTGCATCACGGCAAATATAGTTGATGTTACCGCTTCATTTAACGCCTTACCCAGGAGTATAGGGATCTTTGAGCATGGGCTTCCAAGTATCAATTCAAGGGTGCCCCAGTAAGACTCCTCTCTCAGGCTATTGCTCATCCCATACAACGCAGAGAGTACGTATGTATTGAGGACAGCACCTATGAGTATGTACGGCATGAACTGAGTAGTTCCTGTCAGTTTTGAGAAAGCCTCACTTTCCATCCCTCCGACTAATGCATTTCCCTGGAATATAAAAGGTACAGCCCAGAATATTGGAAAAATACACCAGAATACTAACTCCATGGGATAGCACAGCAGTATCTTCAAGCACTTTTTAACCTCTGCAGAAATAATACTAAGATTATAAAAGCTATTCATACTCATCCTCCAGCTTCGATCCTGTCAGATGGACAAAAACATCTTCTAATGTAGGCCTCGTAACATTTACAGAGAGAATTTTTGCCCTTTCTTTTACATCTTTAAGTACATCGTCCATTATGTCTTCAGTATTTTCGTGTAAAATCCTTATTTTAGTGTAGTCCTTCTTATTTTTTATGTGAGCATTAAAGTTCTCTAATTTGTCTATATTTCCGATGCATTTTATTTCAAGAGCTTCGTTTTTCGATACGTTTCTCTTCAAGTTTTTGGATGTGTCCACGACTATTAACTTTCCTCTGTCAACGAATGCTATCCTATCACAGAGTTGATCAGCTTCATCCATGTAGTGAGTGGTCAGAAGGATAGTTTTTCCTTCTTTTTTATTGAGATCGTTCTTTATAAATGACCTGAGAAACATGGAAAATGAGGGATCGAGACCCAGTGTAGGTTCGTCAAGCAGGAGTATTTTCGGATCGTGGAGAATAGCTCTTGCTATAGAAACTTTCTGTCTCATTCCTGTAGAATACTTCTCCAATCTTTGATGCTGCTTTTTTTTCAGATCCATAATATCCAGGAGATAATCTATCCTTTCTTCAGCATCCTTTGATGATAAGCCATAGAGACTTGCAAAGTACTTGAGATTGTCCCTTGCAGAGAGTTTCCAGTACAGAGTCCTTTCACCTCCTGTCGTTATTCCCAAGATCTTCCTTACACTTATAGGATCTGTTATTATATCGTGACCATCGATCGTTGCAGTTCCTTCGTCGGGAATTAGTAATGTAGCAAGGCATTTGACCAATGTAGTCTTTCCCGCACCATTCGGACCCAAAAGACCAAAAAGTTCTCCCTTCTTTACTTTAACACTGATATGATCTACTGCCAAGATATCTTCCTTTTCTCTTCTCAAAAGCTTTCTCTTTCCTTTTTTTACAAATTTTTTAGTAAGATCTGAAACTATAATATTATCCATATAAATCACTCCTAAAAATATAGCTAACACTAATAAAAAAACTGCCTGTGCAAAAAGAATATCAGGCACTCATAGAACTAAATTTTTCAGATTCTTATATAAAAGTTTCGGTGAATGGGAGTTCGTTTTTAAACGGAAATTATCTCATCGAAAATGTAAAACTGCCTGACTACCTATTATGTTGAAAGGTATTCTTCTACTTTTATCTTTAATCCACGGGTGCATATCCTCATAATCTCTAAATGTGTCATTGCTGACTATTTTCAATCCTCTTTCTTCTGCAAATTTTAGTAGCGCATCATCCGCCTTTACCTGTGCAGGAGCCTGGATCACCTTCTCTTCATCGATCCATTTTTCAAATCTTTTTTTATCTCCTTCGGGGATTATATGTCTCAAAGTAGCATCAACGATTATTATCGGATTATACTCCCTATCTTCCAGTTCCAATTTTATTATTTCTATATTTTCTATATTCGGTTTTCCATCTTTTTTAGACATCCAGGCAACATTTGAACCGTCTACAAGGATCTTTTCCATTTTATATTTTATCTCTATACTCGAGTACCTGTCATCGCAGTTCATCTGGGGATACGTTTTGTCATTGTAAGAATAATTTTTTGCCTGCCCCTTCTGTATCTTCACGAGATCGCCCTTGCCGAGTTCGTTTACCAGAATTGAAAGTTTACCCCATAAGTTCACTCTGAGAGTTACTGGATTTTCTGTGTCCTTAGCTCTTATGCTCCCGAGACTCCACTTATCCCCTTCTTTTACACTCTTGTCCACTGAAACTACTTTTACGGTCGTATTTACAAAGAATACGTCTCCAGGATTAGATTTCAATCTTTTTACGATCTCTCCCACCTTCATATCACTAACTTCATCCATAATATTAATGAAGGGGATTTATTAAAAAGGTTTTTCACTCAAAACAATCATACCCTGCGGAAATCTTTTTGCCATTTCGATTTCTTTTTCATCCATAAAAAAAAATGTATCTTCCGTTAAACGATTGAGAACGGGCTCGAGTTCTATGAACTTTTTTATATGTAATCCTGCGTCTATGAGCGAATTAAAATAATCCTGAAGAGGTCTTCTGTATGTTATGAATTCGAAATCATCCTCTTCATTCCATTTCCAGCGATCAGGACCTCTATAAAAATATGAAGGATTGTTATTCTCTTCTGGCCATAACTCTGTAGCACCCAAAGCAAACCAAAATGGATTCACACTACTAAATAGAAATCTGCCACCATCTTTGAGAACTCTAAAAACCTCCGAAAATACTTTGTCAATTCTCTCTACATAAGATATGGCGGCGGCAGAGAATACAAGATCGAAAAGATCGGAAGAAAAAAGGGATAGATCTTCCATATCTCCCTGTACAAAGTTTACATTCACATTTTCTTTTCCAGCGTATTTACAACCTATCGCGATCTGTTCCTCCGAAATATCGAGACACGTGACATGAGCCCCCTGTTTTGCCATTGCTATCCCACACTGACCAGCTCCAGAGCCGATCTCCAATACTTTCAACCCTGAAACGTTTCCCAGAAGATTCAATTCGTTTTCCATAGGGTATGCTTCACTTAAATAATGAGCAACATTACAGTTAAATCCGCATTTTTTCTGATATCTGCGAGCATGCTTGTTCCATGACCTCCGATTTTCATTTGACATTTTTCCCTCTAATAGTTTGATTATCTGTATATAATTTAGGTAAAAAAGAAGTCTCATTTGACAAAAAGAGTTGTTTTTGTTGTTTTTTTAGGGAGTCTCTTTGCGTCTACGACCAGATAATCTTTTATAGCATAAAAGGCTCCAAAGGGAACGAGAATAAGTCCATTTTTGTCAGTTATCAGTTCTTCTTTTATTTGTTCAGTGGACGGATCAACGATAAAAGCCATGATTTTTCCAGTGTCCTCATCTACAATAATATCAAAGAGAGTACCGATCTCATGACCCTGTTCTGTGACTACCCTTCTGTCTCTAAGTCTACTTGCTGCGATTTTTGCCATAATGTTTTATTTTATTTCATTGAAAAATAAAAAGGTTTCTATGTGTCAGTAAGAAAATATAACTAATAGTAATAAGATACGAGAAAAATATATAAAGTAAATTATTGTGGTAATAATATTCGGTGATACTATGAAAAAACTTTTCACATCTGAATCTGTAACTGAAGGACATCCGGATAAGGTGGCTGATCAGATATCTGATGCTATACTGGATGCAATAATAGCAAAAGATAAGAACTGTAGAGTTGCTTGCGAGACTTTAGTGAGTACGGGGTTATGCTTCGTTTCTGGCGAGATAAGTACCGATACATACGTAGATATGCGAAAAATAGTAAGAGAGACCATAAGGGATATAGGATATACCAAGCCCGAGTACGGTTTTGATTATGAAACATGTGCTGTGTTGACAGCTATAGATGAACAGAGTTCTGATATAGCTCTAGGTGTCAATAAAGAAGATCAGGGAGCTGGAGACCAGGGTTTAATGTTTGGATATGCAACAAATGAAACGGAAAACTTTATGCCCATGTCTCTGGATTTTGCCCATAAGCTCACAAAAAAGCTTGCAGAGATAAGAAAAAAGAAAATATTGGATTATTTGAGACCCGATGGGAAATCTCAGGTGACTATAGAGTATGATGACGATAAGATACCAAAAAGGGTAGAAGCAGTTGTTATCGCGGCCCAGCATGACGACATAGATATAGACAAAGTAAGAGAAGACATCAAAGAGCACGTTATTGAAGCAGTTATCCCGTCAGAGTTATTGAATAACGAAACTAAGTATCATATAAATACGACAGGAAGATTTGTAAAAGGAGGACCTGCTACAGACGTTGGTCTTACGGGGAGAAAGATAATCGATGATACGTATGGAGGAGTAGGGAGTCACGGGGGCGGATGCTTTTCGGGTAAAGATCCTTCAAAGGTAGATAGATCTGCTTCATATATGGCGAGATATATAGCCAAAAATATAGTAGCAGGAGGTCTTGCCGATAAATGCGAGCTTCAGATAGCCTATGCTATTGGTATATCAAAACCTGTGTCATTGTATATAAACTGTTACGATACAAATAAAGTGGATGTAGAAAAGATAGAGAAAGCTGTGGAAAATAATTTCGATTTGAGACCTGCAAAAATTATAAAATATTTGGACTTACTAAGACCAATTTATAAAAAAACAGCTTCATACGGTCATTTTGGCAGGAATGATCCTGATTTCACGTGGGAAAGAACAAATATGGCAGATACCCTAAGGGATGAGGTCGGGCTCTAATAGAAGTGAGAGATCCCATCCATACCCTTTTTCAAACCTCATTCTCTTCAATGGAACTGCATTATTTTCACACCACTCCATTGGCAGACTCTTTTTTTCTGTAGATTCTTTTATATTAATAAAATCAACTATATCTATCAGATAGGCCTTATTTATTTTTTCATTCGCTTTTTTCTTTCCATTTCTATAATTTATGAGAACAAAGGATCTATTTCTTTTCAAAAGTTTTGAAAATGTCAGTAAGGATTCTATCTGATGTTCTGTTATATTTTTAAAAGGAAAACTCTTCGTTTTTATTTTTTTTACTTCTATTGCATAATTACATTTCTCTGCGAGTACAAGAAAATCGTATGGGGATCTATAGAATTCTCTCACGCTGTCAGGGTATTTCATAAAATAGATCTTACTTTTTTCCATTAAATGTTTTAAACTGTTCTTCATTTCAGTTTCTGTAATATTTGTAGTCATTTTATCCGTACATACTGCTTTTTTCTTCAGTTTTCTCGAAGATCTTATTGAATGCCTTTTCAAACTCTTTCTGACTCACGGAATCTTTTTCTTCTCTGATGGCAAACATCCCTGCTTCCATACATATAGTTTTGAGAGCAGCTCCAGATGCTCCTTCGGTATTTCTGGCAATTTCTTTAATATTTACATCTTTTATATTCATTTTTGCAGCATGAATTTTTAGAATATCAATTCTCCCCTCATACGTTGGTAGAGGTATCTCAATTTTCCTGTCAAATCTTCCCGGCCTCAAAAGAGCTTCATCCAATATGTCTATTCTGTTTGTGGCGGCGATCACCTTCACATTCCCTCTTGCATCAAAACCATCTAACTCTGATAATAACTGCATCAATGTTCTCTGGACTTCTCGATCTCCGGATATGGAAGAATCCGTCCTTTTTGCACCTATTGCATCAATTTCATCTATGAATATAATACTCGGTGCCTTGTCTCTTCCCATTTTAAAAACTTCTCTGACAAGCTTGGCACCCTCTCCTATGTATTTTTTTACAAACTCTGAAGCAACTACCTTGACAAACGTCGCCTTTGTTTCTGTGGCTACCGCTTTCGCGAGAAGCGTTTTTCCACATCCCGGAGGACCATAAAATAAAACTCCGTTAGGTGGCTCTATTCCAACTTTCTCAAATACTTCCGGATTTTTCAATGGCAGTTCTACAGTTTCTTTGATCTCTATCATCTGCGCTTCTAAGCCACCTACAAGACTGTAAGGCACGTTTGGAGCCTTTATTATCTCCATTCCACTAACTATAGGATCTTTAGATGATGGAAGAATCTCCATAACAGCGAGTGTCCTCTGATTCAGGGCTACCCTTACCCCTGCAAAGATATCTTCCTTATTGATAAAACCTGAGGTAGAAACGACAAAATCAGGACCTGAAGAGCTTTTAACAACTACCCTGTCGTCACTTAAAACATCAAGAACAGTAGCTGTGATCAGGGGAGGGGATCTTACTCTTTCCAGTTCTCTTTCCAGTTCTGTAAGTCTCCTTTCGAGTTTATATTTTTCAGTCTCCACACTTCTTTTTTCTAACTCCAGATACTGGATCTTTTTCATTAAAACTTCTTTATCATAACTTATAGCTTCAGCCAATGTATCCTCTCCTATGATCTCAGTTTAAATTTGCTCTAATATAATTATTTGGAGGTAAAGTATTTAAATAACTTTTGGTGATTTTTCAATAATGATATGTGAAATCTGCGGAAAAGAGTTTAGAGGAAGAGGAACAGAGGTTGTTATAGATGGAGCGCAGTTAAGAGTTTGCTCGAACTGTGCAAAGTTTGGAACAAGAGTTGAGATTCATAAAGAAGAAAGAAAACCGTACCCTAAAAAGGAAAAAGTAAAAATGCCTGTAAAAAATGATAAAGAGAAATTTATAATAGTTCCAGATTACTCAAAAATAATAAAAAACGCACGAGAAAATAGGAAATTATCACAAAAAGATTTAGCTTTCAAGATAAATGAAAAAGAATCTGTGATCCACAGATTAGAAACAGAAAGCATGTCACCCTCATATATCCTTGCCAAAAAGCTTGAAAAAGCTCTAGAAATTAAGATAATAGATAAAATTTCAGAGGTCGAGATCCCAAAACTAGATACAGATTCAAAAAATCTTACCATAGGTGACATAATAAAAATAAAGAAAAAGTAGTTTGAGATTACAATTTACCGTATTTCTGGATCAATTCGATGACTCTATCTATGAGATCGCCCAATCCGATCTCTTCCAGCGTTTTATCTATCTTTACTTCCGTTTTTATAGGAACGTTCAGATTCGCTTCAAAAGGCACTGCAAGTTTTCCGTAATATGGTATATCCACGACCACAGTTTCCTTAATTGGCATTGTAACAGTCGTATCTATGGGAACAGTGAAAGATATCTTTTCATCTTTGAGATATTCCAATTCGTCAGAAAGGTCCTCTACTCCCGAAGAAACTTTTCCCTTGGTAGAGTAGAACGTATAGATCAAGGATACATTCAGGATCAAAGAGACAACTACGCATACGGTCAAGAGGTATAGAAAATTTTTCGATTCAGTTATTGTTTTCATAATAATTCTATCTTTCACTGAATTTAAATGTTACAGGTCGTATAATAATTTGATATATCTTTTCGGAGGCATACATAGAGAGAGCTGAACATTTTTTCTGCACCTCTTTTTAATCCATTTTTTGATATTCTTGTATAATTTCTTCTTCATAATTTTCCGCTTTTCTTCTTTCGCGTTTGCTAAGCCCCTCTATAAATATAAAAAATCCTATTATAGCAATTAAATATCCGAGTAGAGCTTTTGTTCCTGTTATGCTCATGTACACTCCAACACATACAAACAAAATTGCCGCTATTATTTCTTTTTCCATGGTGTTACCCCGATAACAGAGTATAAAAGTTTATTCTATTCCTTCTTAATAAACTGATCTTTTTTAAGTCTGTGGTTGAGTATCAACTATTTTTCTGTGTGTTCGATGTTTTTTAGGGGAGTTTATAGATTGGGGGATTTGTGAATAATTTGTTAAAAACTCAATCAAGAAGTTTTATAAATTCCTCAATAGTAATACCTGCATCCTTGATCAATTTTCTTAAAAGACCAGGTCTCAATTCCTTGTGTTTTGGTACTGAGAGAGTTAGCTTGGAGCCTTCCTTTCTCAATACTACGTGGCTTCCATCCAATCTTTGAGAAAGCCTTTATAGCATCGATCCCCGAGATGACTGGGAGCTTTACCATTTATACTACCACTTCTAACACTCTTGTTGAAGGTTTTTCTAGGAACTCTTCAATATCTTTTTCTCCCAAAGATTCAAGACATGCTGTGATAGCTTCTTTTATGTTTTCTAAAGCCTCTTCTATAGTATCTCCCTGAGAGTGACAGCCAGGAATCGCAGGGCAGCTTACCACGTATCCCCCTACCTCTTCATCTTCTTCCAACACAACTTTGAACTTCATATCTTAACATTATCTTTGATCTTTTTTAATTTGGTAGTTTTGGAGATACAAAAACCATAGAAAAAATATATTAAGATCAATCCCCATGTTTTTATGGAAGTGATAAAATGGATGTATTTGATGCCATAAGAAATAGAAGAAGTATCAGAAAATATAAGAGAGATCCTGTGGAGGATGAAAAGATCACAAAATGTCTTGAGGCTGCACGATGGGCACCATCTGCCAGTAACAGACAACCGTGGCATTTCATAGTAGTAAGAGATGAAAGAACCAGAAAGAAACTCTCAGGTATGCATCCCTATGGGAGATTCATGAAGGAAAGTCCTGTAGTTATCGTTGTGTTGGGCGATCCGAAGAAACATCCAAAATACTATTTGTACGATCCGTCTATAGCCACCCAGAATCTCCTTCTGGCAGCCCATGCTCAGGGATTGGGAACCTGCTGGATGGGAGTTATAAACACCTCTTTTGAGGAAGATATGAAACGATTATTGAATGTTCCTGAGAGGATGCGGATTATTTGCTGCGTTTCAATAGGCTATCCCGATGAAACTTCTACATCCGATAGAAGAGAACTTGCAGAGATTGTTTCCTACGAAAAGTTATAACGGAACGTTTCCTCATGCTGTACCGAACAGTCCTTTTAAATCTGTTGATTTTGTTTCTTTTTTAACTCGTTAAAATTTCCACAATACTTCTTACATTTACTATCTTGATATTTTCATATTCAGTTAACACCAATAAGTCTTTATCTCCCGTTGCTATATAATCGCATTTGCCTTCAGCAGCAGAAACCAGAATATGCCTGTCATTTTTATCTCTGATCACGGTATAGCTTTTTATTTTGTCCCTGTATTTTTTTCTTGGTATTATCTCTATGTCCAGTATCGTTAGAAGTTCACGGTAAAGATCAATACATTCCGGAAATTTCATTTCAATTATTTTTGTTACTTCGTTAATTACATCTTCCGAAGAGATTAATTGAATTTCTCTGGAGATACTTTTTTTTAAGAATTCTCTTTCATTTCCCTCAAAAACAATCCCAGAGATAAGGACGTTTGCATCAATGAAGATCCTCATTCTTGTTCTCCTTAAGATATTGTAAGAGTTCCTCTTTTGTTATTCCTTTCTTTTTTGCTGCTTCTGAAAACATCTTTGTGATTTCATCAAATCTTGATTCTGCTTTTTTTATCAAAATATTGTCCCCTATTCTTTCTATCACCAAGTATGTATCATCTTTTATATCCAGATCCTCTCTTATTTTTTTGGGGAGAACTATCTGGCCCTTTGTACTTATCTTGACAATCACCATATTAATAGTAAGAATTTCTTACTTATATAGTTTTCGGTTTTCAATAAACTTTTATAACCTCCCGACAAAGAGAAGCATGCTCGATCTTATCGAAAAGGCTGACAGAATCACAAGAAAATACCATAAAAAGATCAGTATCGAGAGAGCTGTTTTCCTTTCATGGTACTGTGAAAAAAGAGATTGCAAATTTTGCTATATGTCCACACTGAACACATCTAAAAAAGCTAAAAGGACAATAGAGTCTATACTTGCAGAGGTTCTGATCTGCAAAAACTTGAACTGGAATATAGAGTTCCTTTCTGGAGGATACGGCGTTTATTCTTTGCAAAAAATAAAAGAAATAGCAGAGAAAATATCGCAAACATATCAAAAAGTGTGGCTGAATACAGGGGTAATGAATAAAAAGGATATGGAGTTATTTGGAGATGAGATAGAAGGTATTACAGGCTCCTTGGAGACATTTGATTTTGATCTTCATAAGATTGTTTGCCCGAGCAAACCTTTTTCCAAAGTTCTTCAAATGTTTGAAGATGCAAAGGATCTTGGATTCAAAACAGCTGTCACGATAATACTGGGATTGGGAGAGAAAAAAGAAAAACTTGAGAATCTTTTTTCGATAATAAAAGAATACAAGATAGATAGAGTCACATTCTATGCATTGAATCCTCAGAAAAATACAATCTATGAAAAGTTTCCGTCACCTTCTTCCCTTTATTACTCCGAGATAGTGGCTAAAACGAGGATCGAGTTTCCGAAGTTAGAGATAATAACAGGTATATGGATAGATAAGGTTTCGATGATAGGACTTCTTCTATTATCCGGAAGCGACGGAGTTACAAAATTCTCAATGAAGTCTCTTTTAAGAAACTATGCAAATTTTAAGGAAGAGATAGAGTATGCCGCTAAAGTACAGAACAGAGTTTTCGATGCCCGTTTTAAGATAGATTCAGAAAAACTTGAAAGAGATGTGGAAATATATGGAAAGGATATAAGAAAGAAGGTAAAACAGTATGTAGATGCCATATGAAGAAAATAATTGTATTTTTGCTGATAATTTTCTTAAATATGAACTTGATGAGCACAGAGACAGATAAAAAAGTAGTTCTTATTGTACTGGATGGAGGATATACAGATTTAAACTTGGGGGTAAGAGGAGAATGCGAGACTGTTTTTCCTACTTTGACACGCCCAAATCACGCTTCTTTAGTAACAGGAGTATACCCTGATAAGCACGGGGTGCTGGGAAATGAATACTGGGAAAATGGAAAAAAGAAGTACAGAGATATAGAATCGCCAACAATTTTTGAAATTTTAAAGGAAAATGGAAAAGAAAGCATAGTAATAGCAAGAAAAAATATATGTGAATTTTTTCAAGATCACTGTGAATACAAAGTCGTTAACGATCCTGAAGATGTTTTTAAAACAATACAGAAAGAACTCCAGACAAAAGATTTCATCTTTGTGAATATCCCTATCCTAGATAAGTTAGGGCATAAATATGGACCTAACTCCAAAGAGGTTAAAGATGCGGAAAAAGAACTAAAGAATCTCTTTGAAAAATATAAATTTGATGCCGTCACGATAGTTACAGCGGACCACGGTATGTCTGAGATAAACAAAGCTATAGAGATAACAAAATATCTCCAGGATTACAAAACTGTAGCTTTTTCACAGGGAAGAGTTTGTTTTGTTTATCTAGAAGAGAATATAGATTTTAATCTGGAAGGGGTAGATCAGATAATAGAAAAGAAAGATTTCTCAAAATACCACATAGATCATGCGAACTCGCCCGATATGATATTAACGGCAAAAGAAGGTTACGCTTTTTTACCAGAGCCTCTTTTGACGGAGTATAAAGGAATGCACGGTTCTTTCAAAGAAAATAAAGTTTTCATAACTATGGATTATGGTAAAGGAAAAATAAGATGCAGAACAGTTGATATAACTCCTTTAATACTGCATATTTTCGGTATCGAGAATAATTATGATTTTGACGGTGAAGTACCTGAGATTGTAGAGGAAAAAACTTCAATTACATCATATTTAATCTTAGGAATTCTTCTCATAGGAGTGATTATATTTTTTGTGAAACTGTATTAGGAACAGAGACACCTTTTTATATCTTTATGAATATTCTCTATTGGTGATCTAATGGTCGATTACGAGAAAGAGATGAAAGAGTTCAGATGGGACTGGCCCGCGTATTTTGACATTGCCAGTGTCGTCGACGAACATGCTGAAGACAGAACAAAAACAGCGATCTACTGGGAAAATGAGGATGGAGATGAAAGAAGGATTAGTTACTGGGAACTGAAGTTCCTGACAAATAAATTTGCAAATGTTCTTAAAAATCTTGATCTCGAAAAAGGAGATAGAGTAATGGTAATGCTCCCGAGAATCCCGGAAACTTATATAACACAGTTAGGAATAACCAAATTTGGGGGCGTAATAATTCCTGCTATCGGAATGCTGAGATCCTCGAATATTAAATACAGGGTGAATGACTGTGGTGTTAAGGCTATAGTCACAGATATGTCTGGGACAAAGATAGTCGATGAGGTAAGAAGCGAATGTAAAACAATAGAGCATTTTATTCTTTTGGATGGAGATAAAAGGGGATGGACAAACTACGATTCTTTGATGAACTCGGAATCTCGATATTTTAAAGCTAATAAAAAGAAGATAGAAGATATTTTCTATATTTCATATACATCGGGAACTACAGGTTTACCAAAGGGTGTAGTTCACAGGAACTCATGGATGTATGCTTTTAGAAGAATAAACATACCATTCTGGTACGGTGCCAAAGATAACGATTTAGTCTGGGCAACGACATCTCCAGGCTGGGCCAAGTGGTTCTGGACACATCTCGGTGTCACAATGAATACAGGAGCATCTGATTTGTTATACCAGGGGAGATTTAATGCAGAGAAATACTTTGAGCTCTTGGAAAAATATCCTGTGTCAATATGCTGTGTTACACCGACAGAGTTGAGATTGATGATCCAGGTACCGAACCTAGGAAAGTATGATCTATCCAATTTACGAAGTCTCCTTTCCGCTGGTGAACCATTAAATAGAGAAGTTGTGGAAACGTTCCAGAAGGCGTTTGGGATAACTATAAGGGATGGATACGGCCAGACGGAAACATGCTGTCTTGCTTGCAATTATGTTGGTATCCCCGAGGTAAGGCCGGGATCAATGGGAAAAATAATGCCGGGATTAGGTATTAAAATTCTCGATCCCGAAGGAAAGGAAGTAAAATCAGGGGAAGTTGGTGAGATAACTGTGAAAGCAGGGATACCTGCCATATTCAAGGAGTATTACAACAAACCAGATAAAACAAAGGAAGTAATCGACGATAAAGGACAGTATCATACGAAAGATCTTGTAAAAGTAGATAAAGAGGGATATCTATGGTTTGAAGGAAGAGCTGATGATGTCATACTCTCTGCAGGATACAGAATAGGGCCTTTCGAAGTAGAAGATGCTTTGGTGAAACATCCATCTGTTATAGAAGCAGCTGTTATCGGGTCTCCCCATCCTGTGAGAGGAGAAATTGTAAAAGCTTTCGTGATCTTAAAAGGAGGACACGATCCATCAGAAAAGCTTGTGAAGGAACTTCAGGACTTCGTTAAGAGTGTAACAGCACCTTACAAATATCCAAGAGAGATAGAGTTTGTTAAAGAACTTCCAAAGACTATAAGCGGGAAAATAAAAAGAAAAGACTTAAAGAAAAGAGAATATGAGAAAAAGGAAGTAAAATTTCCATAACAATGATCGAAAAAATTATCACAGAAGATAAAGAGATAACGCTAATAGGAACTGCTCATGTTTTTAAAGAAAGTGTGGATGAGGTAAAGGACGTTATACTATCTGAAAATCCCGAAGCAGTTTGCATAGAGTTAGATATAAAAAGGTACTACGGACTTTTGACAGGACAAAGAATGAGCTTCATGGATATTGTGAAAATGAAAGGGATAAAGTTCGGGATAATAGCAGGTTTTCTCGAATACGTAGAAAGAAAAATTGGAGAAGATATGGGGATCTTTCCTGGAAAAGAGATGATTACTGCCGCTCAATACTGCAAGGATATAAATGCCAGACTTTATTTAATAGATAGAGATGCGGAGATAACAATAGAAAAAATGACAAAAATATCATTTAAAGAGAAATTAAAACTTGTAAAAACTCTTATTTTCTCTCCTTTTCAAAAAGAGAAAATAAGTATAGATCTGAACAAAGAAAATATTGATTTTCTGATCAACGAGCTCAAAAAGCTTTCACCATATCTTTACAACGTTCTGATAGATGAGCGAGATCAGTTCATGGCCGAAAGAATAAAGCAGGTAGAAGAAAATAGGATAATTGTAGTAGTTGGAGCTGGACATGTAAAGGGGATTTTAGAAAGAATAACTTTTTAAAATTTCTTTCATATTCATTAAAAGGCAAAGCTTAAATACGACGAGATGTATTAAAAAATATAGAAAATTCCAATTTATTTTTACTGCGGAGAAGTGATGATTATGGAATACTCAGCGGAAAATATTCAGGTTCTGGAAGGCTTAGAAGCTGTAAGAAAAAGACCAAGTATGTACATAGGGTCCACGGATAGTTATGGGCTTCATCATCTAGTTTATGAAGTAGTGGACAACAGTATAGACGAGGTTCTAGCCGGTGCATGTAAAAATATAAAAGTAATTATTCATAAAGACAGTTCCGTAACTGTAGAAGACGATGGCAGGGGGATACCTGTCGATATCCTTCCCGAGTACAAGAGATCTGCCGTGGAGATAGTCCTCACAATGCTTCATGCAGGCGGCAAGTTCGATAAAAAAAGCTATAAAGTTTCTGGAGGCTTGCACGGTGTAGGGATAAGCGTCGTCAATGCACTTTCAGAGTACCTTGAGGTCACTGTAAAGAGGGAGGGGAATATCTATTATCAAAGATATGAAAGAGGAAATCCTATATCTGAGTTAAAGATTATAGGTAAAACTGATCAGAGTGGTACTATAATAAAATTTTCACCAGATAACGAAATTTTTCCAGAAATTGATTTTCATTTCGATACTGTGGCAACAAGACTTAGAGAACTGGCTTTTCTTAATAAAGGATTGAAAATAGAACTTACAGATGAGAGGAAGAATACCAAAAAATCGTTTAAGTATACAGGGGGGATTGTTTCTTTTGTAAAGCATTTGAACAGACATAAAGAGAGTTTAAGCAAAGAGCCTCTCTATGTATATGGAGAGAAGGATAATGTTATAGTGGAAGTCGCGATGCAGCATACTCTCAGTTATACTGAAAATATTTTCACATTTGCAAACAATATAAATACAAAAGAAGGGGGAACTCATCTCTCGGGGCTTAAAACAGCAATCACAAGAGCTTTTAATACATACGCTCTTCGAAATAAGTTTATAAAAGATAATGAAAAAATCGCTGGTGAAGACTGCAGAGAAGGTCTCTCGGCTGTAATATCTGTCAAATTAAATGAACCGCAGTTTGAGGGACAGACAAAGACAAAATTAGGAAACAGCGATGTAAAGGGCATAGTAGATTCGATAGTTTTTGAAAAATTAACATATTTCCTGGAAGAAAACCCAGATGATGCCAGAAGAATAATAGAAAAGATTTTATCTGCCGCGAGAGCAAGGGAAGCAGCAAGAAAAGCGAGGGAGATGGCAAGGAGAAAAACAGCGTTTGAGGTAACAACTTTGCCGGGAAAACTTGCGGATTGCAGTGAGACAGATCCTTTAAAATGTGAGCTATATTTAGTAGAAGGAGACTCTGCAGGGGGCTCTGCAAAGCAGGGAAGAGACAGAACTTTCCAGGCTATTTTGCCTTTAAGAGGAAAGATACTGAATGTAGAAAAGGCCAGACTCGATAAAATTTTAAAAAACGAAGAAATAAGAACGATGATAACAGCCATAGGTACAGGGATTGCAGAAGAGTTTGATATAAGTAAACTTAGATATGACAAGGTAATAATAATGACTGACGCAGATGTGGACGGATCTCATATAAGGACGCTTCTGCTGACATTCTTTTTCAGATATATGAAGCCGTTAGTAGAAAACGGGCATATTTATGCAGCCCTGCCCCCCCTTTACAAGATCAAAAAAGGCAAAGAACAGTATTATGCTTATACGGATCAAGAGTTAGAGAAGATACTGAAAAGTATAGGGAATGCCGAGATTCAGAGATACAAAGGTCTTGGAGAGATGAACCCTGAACAACTGTGGGAAACTACGATGAACCCTGAAACAAGAATCGTAAAAAAGATTATCAGTGAAGATTTTGTAGAGGCTGATGAAACCTTTACTATCTTAATGGGAAATAAAGTCGAACCCAGAAAAATGTTTATTTATGAGCATGCAGCTGAAGTGGAAAATCTGGATATATAAAAGGGATTAAGAGGTCACCTCCCCCATTCTCTTTACCAGACGTAATACTATCCTCTCTTTATTCTGCCTTCTTCAACAAGTTTGGCAATAACAGATTGATATACGAAGTCTGATTTAGATCTATATTTCCCCTGAGCTACCAATTCTTCAATCATTTCCAGTATTTTTGGTGGTACTATAGTTGCTAATGTTACGTTTCTTGGCATTTTTTATCACCTATATATATTTAATAATTAACCATATAAAAGCTTTATCTTTCTTAAGTTTAAACAAAGATTATTTAAGATGTATCTATGAAAGTCATTCGTAAATAGAAAAGTTTATATACTGAACAAAAATATAGTATATTCATGTTTTTCGATATAGATGTAGGAGCAGTGACAATATGACTGAACGAATATACAAAACACTTGAAACAGAGGACATAAAGTTTTTGAGGCTGCAGTTTGTGGACGTCAACGGCGTTGTTAAAAGCCTGGCCGTACCGTCAAAAAGTCTGGAAACAGCTTTAACAGAGGGTATAGGTTTTGATGGATCTTCAATAGAGGGATTTTCCAGGATAAGTGAAAGTGATATGAGCTTAAAGCCCGATCCGGATACTTTCTCCGTTTTCAATTTTAACGGAAGGAAAGAAGGAAGGTTTATCTGTGATGTTTATCGTAATGATAAACCCTTTGAAGGAGATCCCAGGTTTGTTTTGAAAAAAAATATTGAAGAGATGAAGAGAAGACTTGGAGAAAAGACTGTATTTAACGTGGGTGCAGAGTTAGAGTTCTTCTTGTTAAACGCGGAAATGAAACAGCAGGACAACGGCAGCTATTTCGATTTTGCACCGGTAGACCTTGCCCACGACATAAGAAAAACTTCTGCTCTGCATATGATAAATTTGGGGATAGATTACGAGGCCTCGCACCACGAAGTTGGTAAAGGACAGCAGGAGATAGATTTCAAGTTTTCGGACGCGTTAAAAACAGCGGATTCTGTGGTGACATCAAAGATAATTATAAAGATAGTAGCGAGTCTCAACAACCTGACAGCTACTTTCATGCCAAAACCATTCCAAAATGATTATGGAAACGGGATGCATCTCCATTTAAATCTTTCGTCTGGCAAAAAAAATATATTCGAAGGTGAAAAAGATTTCGAACTTTCCCAGACAGCTTTATCGTTCATTGCGGGAATACTGGAGCATTCTAAAGCAATCTGTGCAGTTTCAAACCCTACCGTAAACTCATATAAGAGACTAATCCCAGGATACGAAGCGCCTGCGTATGTATCTTGGGGAAGAGGAAACAGATCATCTCTGGTAAGGATCCCAAAATCAAAAAACAAGAGAATAGAGTTTAGAGTTCCGGATGCTTCATGTAATCCATATCTAACGTTTTCAGTACTTCTGAAGGCAGGTCTAGAGGGAGTAATAAATGAGCTTCAAGCGCCTTCTCCTATAAATTATAACTTATACGATCTGGGCATAGAAAAAATAAAGGAAAGTGGTATAGAACTTTTACCATCTACACTAAAAGACGCTCTAAAAGAGCTTAAAAAAGATTCCGTTGTCAAAAGTGCATTACTAAAAGCATATGATGCGTTCATGAGAGCAAAATGGAAAGAATGGGACGAATATAGATTGTACGTTACACAATGGGAGTTTGAGAAGTATTTAAATATCTGACGATACTTTTTTATACTTCCTTTTTTATTTCTGATCATGATCAGAGTCATACCTGTTTTGATCTTACTTTTTTACGCCTGCATTGAGGACATAAAAAAAAGAGAAATAGAGGACTGGGTGTGGATAGTTATGATAGCTATAGGGCTTCTTTTTGGAGTCTATGATTATTCTCAAAATATAACATACAGACCTTTAGCAGAGAATATTACTCTCATTAAGATAATCGCTTTATTTATCATTGTTTATATAGCGATTCTTATCCTCGAAAGAAGTTCTTTTCAGGAAAATATCAAAGAAACCCCGTATATTTTTGCATTTTTGGGAGTATCTATATTAATGTTTTTTGCTCCAAATCCTTTTAATGTTATCTTCCAGAATATTAGCGTAACATTTATCTTTATTTTTTTCATAACATTTTTTGGTTTGATGGGAGGAGGAGATGGAAAAGCTTTAATTGCATTATCTTCTCTATTTTTCGGAACTGAAAAAACATTACCTATCTTTTCTATTTCTATCTTTGATAATAGCCTTATTCTTGTGATATTTCTTCCCTTAGCCATATTTTTTTATAATGTTCTCAAAAAAAGTAAATTTGAGGATATAGAAGGCCAGAAGCTTGCCAAGATAAGGGCTTATTTTACGGGATATCCTATATGTATAGCGCATCTCAGTGACAAAACATTTCCCTTGGTTTTTCGCGAAGATGGAAAATTAAAGCTTCGTTCTGCGTTGGGTACAATAGAGTATGATGTTGATAAATACAAGGAGGAGATTTCGCCGTATACAGAAAGGATCTGGGTCACACCAGGACTACCGTTTTTGATACCTATAACTTTAGGATTCATAACGGCTTATTTTTATGGGGATTTGTTATTTAAGCTTCTTTTTTATCTCTTTTGATTACCAACTAAGAAGTTAATAAAGGTATTATACTAAAAATATATGTTATAGAAAGTTTTATAAATATATATCGCAAAAAGAATAGTAAAGAATCACATATAGAGGGATATAAATGGAAAGGAAAAACAAAACAATAGGAACAACAGTGGCTCCTCAGCTTGTGAAGGATATTGAAGTAAGAGTTGAAAAGGGATTGTACAAAACTAAGAGCGACTTTGTACATCAAGCAATAATAGAAAAACTTAAACGAGAGAGGTAAACTTTAAATAGTATTGATGAATAATAGTAGTAGGTGATAGAAAATGTTAGGAAATAAGAAAGGTGTAAGCCCTGTAATAGCTGTCGTGTTGATGATAGTTGTTGCAGTGGCAATAAGTTTGGTAGTCTACGTATGGGCTACAGGATTTGTATCGGAAAAAACAGGAGCAGAGACAAAGGCTGGAGACTATAGTTTTTTAGTTGAGACGAGAGATGTTAACAGCACGAATATAAGGAATACCGGGACGGATATTACTTTTGCTTCTGCCAATGAAGCAGGTTTTCTGGCAGTATTTGATATCTATAAAGATGATGTTCTTCAAACACCTGGTATTATAACGACTGTTTCAATTACTGCATGGAACAAAGGCACAGTTTTAACGATCAACTTCAACGCTTCCGCAGGCGACAAGATAAAACTCGTCCACAAAGACTCAGGAACACCGATAGTGTTCAAATTAGAATAAAAACAGAGTTTCTGTTTTTATTTTTTTTCTTTTTTACAGCACAAAAAAGCTCACTATACTTCCATCATTTATATTTAATTTATTTCTGAGGAAATCTTTCGAGATTATCTCCACGACGTTGGGCATGTGATGTGTCCTGAAAGGTTTAAGAAGTGCACCCTCTATTTGATTCTCTACAAGAACTCTATAGCATTTTACATCTCCAAAGGTCCTGCTTTCGTTTCTGAATCCTCCCAGGATTATGTATTTTTTTTCTGCTAATATATTTTCAAGTTTTTTATTTTCGTCAAAACTCAGATAGAGATTTAACGTTCCAGGATAAGGAGAAAATCCCAGTTTTTTAATGAACTGCTCCCTGTATCCATGTTTTGAGATGTAATACTTTCCCTCTCCAAGTCCTGAAAAGAGTTTTCCGTAGATAGATCTCTGTTCTCTGAATATATTATCCAGATTCAAATAAATTTCTTTCAGAATTTTCATTCCTTCCTCTTCTATAATCACTCTTTTTCCTTCTTTTCTTATGAGAGAAGATTTTTCAAGTTCTTTTATTCTTCTTGAAGCTGTCTGCTGGGATATACCGAGAGCGTTACCAAGCTCTACACTCGTTATTTTTCCTCCTCGCTTTTTAGCTATCTCTATTAAAGCCAGAATAAAATCAGATTCCATTTTAACAGCTCCGCATTTATTTCCATGAACTTCTTTCAATAATTGGATATATATAAGCCTTTCTCTATACCCATGATAAAGAATCCTTACCAAAAGTTTTAAATATTAAAGAGTTTCTTATATGAGCAAGGTGATAGAGATGGACAAGAAAAAATTAATGGCATATATTCGTTTGGAAAGAGCACAATATTCTATCATAGTCTTTTTGATTGCATGTGCAGGGATGATGGCTGCATATAAAGGTGTTCCAGATATTACTTCAATCTTAGCAGTAGGCTTTTTATTCTGGATGATACTGAATACAGCTCATCCAGTTAACGACTATTTTGACAGAGAGATAGATAAATACGCAAGACCTGATGCACCCATTCCTTCTGGTGATCTCTCTCCAGAAGAAGCTAAAAAAGATGCGATATTCCATTATGTAGTAGTTCCTCCTTTAATAATTTTAATAGCAAAAGCTTTACCTGTGGAAACGATTCCATTAATAGTAGTAGCATTTTTTGGATTGGCATTGACTGCAATCTACTCTGTTCCTCCAATAAGAACAAGAAATGGTATCTTGAAGGATTTTACCGCCGGTCTGTCAACTCCGATAACATTTTTAGGCGGATGGGTAGCTATAAAGGGATGGTTCATTAATACTGAGGTGTTGATGTTATTCTGTGTGTATTTTATACTGACATCTTGTGCAGGAATGCTGGCAGATCTACATGACATAAAAGGGGAAAAGGCAGCAGGATGTAAGACATTACCTGTTAAAATAGGGATCAAAAATACATTTAATCTCTCATTTTTCATGATAATTCTGTCCGTCTTGATTATTTTAATACTGATTGCTATGGAATGGTTTAATAGATACTTTACAATTCTAGGATTATTTTCCATCTTCTGGGGTATCTTTCTATATGCAGGATGTTTTGTTAACTTTGATCCGGAAAAAGGAAGAGAATGGAATCAAAAACTTCTTATAGGATTAACGCTATATACTATAGCAATCATTATTGGCAGTGTATAAATATGAAAGAAGAGATCTTAAAATTACTCTCTGAAAAAGAAATGAGAGTTGATGAACTAAAGGAAAAGATAAAAGATAAAGAGATTAACTTAATTCTAGAAGAACTAGAGGATTCTGGATTAATTTTTGTTAAAAAAGATCAAAATTATTCAATTACCCTTCTGGGTAAGATTTTATCCTTGGAACTAAAAGATATATACAAAAAAATAGTAGAAAAAAAGGATATGTTTGATTTTTTCAGAACAAGAATCCCCTCTGCAATTCCAGACGAGCTTTTAGCAAAGTTTAAATTCTGTAATGACTTTCAAATTATAGGAAAACCTGATTTTGCAGATAGAGATAAAGAGATATTAAACAAAGTACTCAGTATGCAGCCTTACGCTGAAAAGGAGATATATACTTCTGCACCAATAGTATTCAAACCGGGTGCAATGCATATAATAGCAGTATTAAAAAAAAGACCAAAGGTCTGCTCTATTGTCCCCGAAAAAAAGTATGAGAAGGATAAGACTTTTATAAAAGTTACAGAAAAATTTACAAATTTGGAAATAAAAGTGATAGAGGAGAAATATCAGTATATGGGCTTGATATATGTTGATGGTATCTCATCCTTTTTCGGTTTTCGTATTCTTAATAATAAACCAGGATGGGATGCTATAATATATACAGAGAATAAAGAATGCATAGAATGGGTAAAAAAGAACTTTGATTATATGTGGGACAAGTTTGCAAGAAAACCTTGAACTGAGAAAACTCTTTAAAGATAAAACTCGCAAAGAGAATATGATCGTTCACACCGCAGATTCTCATTTAGGGATCACGAGATACTTCAAGATAGATCCTGAGACAGGATTGAATATTCGTCTTCTGGATTTCTGTTATGCTTTCAGGAAGGTTATAGATTTTGTGGTGGAAAATAAGCCTGAACTTTTTTTAATATCAGGAGATCTATTTGATAAGGTCAATCCAACAAATTTCATCAGAAAATTTGTTCAAAAAGAACTTTTCAGAGTTTCTGAGATCAGTGTAAATACGTTTATAATACCGGGAAATCATGAGACTCCGAGAACGAGAGGTGTAACAAATCCACTGGCACTTTACATGTCCATTCCCCATATATTCGTAGGATTAAAGCCATTCGAAAAAAAGATAGGAGATTATAAAATATATGGTGTTCCTTATACCGAGAATCCGGGAGATCATATAAAAAGACCCGAGAGAGGATATAAAAATATCTTAATGCTTCACACTACGATAGAAGGTTCGAAACTTTCAAGCGAAAGATACATGTCATTTGATGAGAGTACTATTCTTCCTTCAAAGATCCCTGAGTATGACTATGTTGCTCTCGGGCACATCCATAAGTTTCAGATATTAAAAGAAAGATTTGTTTATCCAGGGTCTCTTGAAAAGTATGACTTCTCTGAGATAGATGATGATAAAGGTTTTGTCGTGATCGATAAGGACATTGAGTTTGTTAAAACGAAAACAAGAGAGATGATAGATTTCAATGTCTCCTGCGAAAATAAAACAGGGTTTGAGATCACAGAGGAAGCGTTGGAAAAATTGGAGAAGATAAACGATAAGATAGTAAGAGTTTTACTTGAAGGAAAACTGCCCGCAGGCGATAAAAAGAATATAAACTATCAGAAGATCAGAGAAAAGGCAAACTCTGCCTTATATTTTATTTTAAAAGACATAACACTCTCTGAAAAAATCTTCGATTTTAGAGAAGAAAAGCTTCTTTTTTCTCCAAAAAAGGAGCTGAAGAATTATCTGGAAACTTCAAAACAATCTTTTGCATATGAGGCAGGAACGGGGATTATAGATGAGGTGCTGGGTTTTTGATCGTCGAAAAAATATCTTTGTACAACTTTAAAAAATATAAAAAATCTGATATAGATTTCGGAAGAGGTATTATGGGTATATTTGGAAACAACGGTGCTGGCAAATCTACAATCTTTGACGGTATAACATGGGCACTTTATGGAAAAACCCAGGCCACGGAACTCGCAGGACTAAATCAGGAAGATCTCATAAGAGATGGGGAGGAACAAATGGGTGTGGAACTCCTTTTTTCTCTGGGAGGAAACAAATATAGAATCTCAAGATATCTCGATAAAAGGGGGGTCAATGCTAAATTATGGATGAATAAAAGGATCCAGGCTACAAAAACGAGAGAAGCTGGAGAGATGATAGAGAAGGTACTCGGTTTAGATTCAAAAGCTTTTGCGGCATCTTCGTTTATACGACAGAAAGAGATAGATCTTCTCAGTTCTAAAAGACCTTCTGAGAGAAGAGGTATAATTAACAGGCTTTTCAATCTAAAGATATATGAAAAATTTGAGAAATCTGCCAAAGAAAAGAAAAAGTTTGAAGAACTGGAGACAAAATCCCTTTCGGGGAAAAAAGAGATATTTGAAAAAGAAATAGAACAGATTAAAGTTCTCGGTGAAGAGGAGAAAATACTGCAGAAAGAGGTCAATGAGATTTTTAATGAATACAACGATTCTAAGGATAATCTGGAAAGAAAAGAGAGAGAATTAAAGATTGTAGAGGAAGAAAAAAGAATATATGACGAAAATATAAAAAAGAGAGAGGTATCATCTGAAAAACTCAGATCACGAAAAGAATATTTGGAAGTTCTTAATAGAGATTTGGAAGATATAAAAAGGGCGGAAGAGGAATATAAAAAGAAAATTCCAGAATATGAAAAATATAAAGAAATTAAGCAATATTTTAAGGAAATAGATTTGAAAAGGGATAATTATACAAAATTAAAGAATCAATTAAAGATCGAGGAGAATACACTGGAGACGGAGATTAAAAATATCGTATCGAATATAAAAAAGATAGAGGAGAATATAAAAGATAACTCAGAAAAGATAAAAAAATTTGAAGAGATGATAAAAGAACTTCCTGAGATAAGAACAAAAATTAAAGTTTATAAGGAATTAAAGCTTAAAGTCGGAGAGCACGAAAACAGTATTGAAAAAATAATTAAAAAAATAAATGACATCGAGCAGCATCTGACAAAATATAATACGGAAAAAAATACTCTTTTTGATGGGCTAAACGAGATCGAAGGTGTCGGGATTGGCAAAAAATGTCCATTGTGCAAAAGAGAACTCGACGAAGAACATTACATAAAGTTAACATCCGAATATAAAGAGAAAATTAGGGAAAAGGAGTTAAATATTTCTCGAGTTTCCAAGACAAAAGAAAAAGCTCTGGAGCTTTTAAATGAAAAGAAAGAAGAGCTGGATAGATTAAAATCGCATCTTCAGGATATAGAAAATCTGCGTGAAAGAGAGAATATACTGAGTATTCACGAGTCAAATATTACAAGTATAAAGGGAGAGACAAAAAAATTAGAAAATAACATAGAAGTGCTGAAAAAAGAAAAAGAGAGCATTATAAATGAAAAAAATGCAAAAATTAAGAAAATAAAAGGAGGTATAGAAGAAACACGTTTTGAAGAAGAGGAATACCTCAGGTTAAAAAAAGAATTAGAAGAGAAAGAAGAGATTGAAAAAGAAGTTTCTGCGTTTAAAGAAAAAATTTCAAAAAAAGGAGAGATAGAAAATAGAGTTTCTACTCTCAATAAAGAAATAGAAAAGATTAAGAAATTTCTTCAGGGAATTTATGAAGTCATAGAGAGAAAAAAAGAGGATGCCGAAAAATATAAGGAGTTAAAAGAAGAGTTAGAGAAGATAAGAAGATCGTATCTCGAAGTTTCAAAAATATATACTGCAAAATCCACAGAGCTGAAATCTCTTCAGAAAAGAATAGAAGAATTGAAAAGTAAGAAAAAAGAATTAAAAGATATAGAAATTAGAATAAAGCAAAAAGAGGAAAAAATAAGAGAGTATTCTATCCTTTCCGAAGCTTTTACAAGTATACCTGTCTCTATTCAGAATAGATTAAAACCTAGAATAGCATTAGAAACATCGCAATTGGTAGACGAGATGACTGAGGGAAAGTACAGTGAGATAGAGCTGGATGAAGATTACGGGATATTGGTCGGATACGATAATGAGCTTTATCCCGTTTCAAGGTTTTCCGGGGGAGAAAAAGATCTGATAAATCTCTGTCTGAGAATAGCTGTCTCACGGGTCTTGGTCTCGTTATCGTCTGAACACGGTTTTTCGCATGTACAGTCTCTTTTTCTTGATGAAGTTTTTTCAAGTCTTGACTCTGAAAGGAGGCAGAGTCTGTTAAAAGCACTATATAAGCTACAGAATCATTTTGAACAGATACTGATTATCACACATGTGGAAGATATAAAAACATCTGTGCCGTATGCTATAAATATAGAGGAATTGGATGGATACAGTGTTGTGAAGAGTGTTTGAATGTTCGATATAAAAAAATTTGGTATTGAGATAGAAGAAGACAGAGAAAGATACATTTATAGAAGAAACGGGATCGAAAAGGTAGTCTTTGGAAAAAAGGTAATTTTCGATTTGTTTCCGATAGTATCGTCAGGTATATCTGATTATTTACAACTAAGATTCAAAACTCCGTTAGTTATAGCACCGGGTGACAAAATAAAACTTGAGATAACTGCTCCTTATGATATAGAGGTCAGGGCATTAAAACAAAAAAAATGGATCTCCATGGAGACGATATATATTCAGAAGGAGAAATATACTCTTTATGGACCCATAGAATCGGGGATCCTCTGTAGATATTTTGAATCAGAGATCGGAAAAAAAGAGGACACGGCTGTCTTAAATCTGAGGATAGAAAACCAGACAAAAGAATGGCATGAAATTAATAAAATAGTTTTTCCAGCTAACTTTCATCTTTACTGTGATAAGAAAGTTTACTATCCTTCACTTGATCTGATTTTAAATAACTTGGGGCTGACAGTATCAAAATCTGGAGCACCAAAAGGTTTAAAGGAAATTGAAAGATTTATAAGAGATATTGGTGCCCAGAAAAAATATACTATGGCATGGGGATACTAATGATAGAACTTATGGACCTTATTGGAGAAATAGAAAGTAAGGAGATATTCGGGCGCAGCTTAAGTGCCTGGATACTTTTTCTCATAATTTTGATTATTGGAGTTTCACTTGCAAAGTTTTTCTCTCACGTAGCATGGAAATGGAGCAAGAAAAGGTTAGATAAACATGGACAGGATCTCTTCAAAAAGATAGTTTACTACTTTATAGTGATAATCTTTGTGATGATGGCGTTGGGCAATTTGGGACTTAATTTTTCCGGTTTACTTGTTGCGGGAGGAGTTCTTGGTATAGTTCTAGGATTTGCCAGCCAAACAGTGGTATCTAATTTAATTTCCGGCATTTTTATGTATTTTGACAAGCCTTTAAAGATCGGGGATGCCGTTGTAATAGAAGGTATAGAAGGGATAGTCACAGAGATCAAAATCCTATCCACACGAATACGGACGTGGGACGGCAACCTCATCAGGATCCCCAATGAAAAACTCTTCAACTCCATAATAGAAAACAGGGTTTCCAATCAGGTACGAAGAATTGAGATCGTTGTGGGGATAGCATACAGGGAGGAGGTAGATCATGCTATAAATGTTATAAAAAAAGTTGTTGATGATCATAGATATGTTCTTGTAGAACCAGCTCCTCTTATATTTGTAAATGAGCTGGGAGACTCATCTGTCAATCTTACAATAAAGGTATGGGCACCCAATGACTATGCTTACCAAACACAGATAAAGCTCTTGAAAATGATAAAACAGGCTTTAGACAAAGAAGGAATAGAGATACCTTTCCCACAGAGAGATATATGGATAAGAAAAAAATAAATATCTAAAAACACATTTTCATTCAATTTTTCTCCTTGGCTTTTTTTTCATGGCTCGATACACTACCAAAATCAAAATTATTATAGCTACAACAATCCCAAAATATGTCACAAGATTATGAAATGATGTGGTCGTTGAAGGAGGAGTAGTGCGTGTTATTGGAGAAGTAGTCGAGGAAGTTCTGACCATGATTACGGATACTTCCTTGTATTCTCCATGAGATAGTTCTATGACCTCAACATGAGTTTCGTAGTTCTCTTTTTCTATCCTTATCCCATATTCTCCTTTTTCTAATTTGATGTTCAATGGTGTTTCTCCTTCATAAACATCGTTTATATACACTGAAGCACTGGGATCTGAATTTATCGAAAGAGTCGCTTTTTGTATCTCACCAAAACAGTAAACGTGTCTATCATAAGATCCTATGTAGATTCTGCCATTGACAACAGCAGGAGATGACTCTATCTCTCCATCAGTCTGGTATTTCCACAATAAATCTCCTGTCGTTGTGTCAAGACAGTAAACACAGGCATCTTTGGCCCCCACATACATTTTGTCATTAGTTATGGCAGGAGAGGAATATATCTCAATAGAGATAGGTTTCTGCCATAGTACTTCTCCTGTGCTTGCATTGAGACAGTAGACATGCTGATCATACGATGCTACATACACTCTATTAGCATACACTGCAGGAGAAGACCATACTTCACCTCCTGTTTTATATTTCCATATTAATTTTCCTGTGGATGCACCAAGACAGTATATGTGGGTATCAAAAGAACCTATATACACTTTGCCTTCTGCTACAGCTGGGGATGAATATGTGCCCTTGCCAATTTTATATTTCCACAGTAACTCTCCCATATCTGCATCGAGACAGTAGATATAGTTATCCCAATCTCCACCAATAGGATACACTTTGCCTTCTGCTACAGCTGGAGAGGAACGTGCACCTCCTTGAGTCTTGTACTTCCACAGTAACTCTCCCATATCTGCATCGAGACAGTAGATATACCTATCCCATGAAGCGACATACACTTTTTTATTAACGATCGCAGGAGAAGAACCTATACGGGCATCGGTTTTATACTCCCATATCAATCTCCCAGTGTCTTTATCGAGGCAGTAAAGATTGCTGTCCCAAGATCCGATGTACACCTTATCTTCCGCCACCGCAGGAGAGGAACGAATTCGATTATTTGTTTTATACTTCCATACCAGTCTTCCAGTTTCTGCATCAAGGCAGTAGAGGTAGTGATCATGAGATCCAACATACAACTTACCATCTACTACTGCGGGCGATGAGAGTATGAAATCATCAGTTTTGTATTTCCACAACAAGTCCACTTCATCAGGTAGCTCACAAGTACTATATCCTGTATGGTGAGAATCGTGACGAAACATAGGCCAGTCGTTGGTCTCGTTGGCGTTGATATTAAATTTCCAAAGGAAGAGAATTAATCCAATCGCAGTAAAACACATTAAGATTTTCTTCATGGGATCACTTATTACTATCAGACTATTAATATTTTTCTAAGAAGGGCTTTTAGATCAAAAGACCTAAAATATTAGAAAAAAATAATCATAATAGAATAAATTAAGATTTTTTTAAGGAACTTATAGTATCATCTATAAATAAATATGGATATATGACAGAAGATAAAAAGATAAAGTTGCCTTTCTCAAATTTAAAAACTCTTTAGGAGAAACAAAAACACAATAGATTTGGTAAAAAATGTTTTAAGAAAATTTAAATTAAAAATTTTAATTTAATTTTTAAAAAATAAACATTGAGACCGTTATTATTTCTAAAAAAGGATTATATATTAAAGAGGGATCACTAATTTAATGAAGCATATGGAGTTTGAATGTCCAACCTGTCTTGAAACTATAGAGGTAGAAAACGCAGAGATAGGTGAAGAAATAATGTGTTCAGTATGTGGTGCCGTGCTCGAAATCCGTGAATGCTGTGGGATGTGGATTCTCTGGGAAATAGAGAGAGATTACGATTAAGGTGAAAAAATGAATCAGCCAATAGGATTCTTTTTGATTATGACATTAGGTATTGTGTGGATGTACACTAACATACTTCTTGAATGTATTTTTGGTAAGAAGGCGAAAAAAAATTGCTAAAAAATAAAAGTTTTACGTGTTTTTGCCGACTGCAGTCGAGCTTAATAACAACATTTATACTTTCATATCTCATGGATTAATTATGCTTAAAAGAATACTATGTTTAGGTGTAATATTATTGATCGTTCCTTTGGGAAATACTCAGTCTTCTCTTACACGAAATTTTTTTGTCAATCCCGAGAATGGCCAGTCCAGAGTAAAGATAGTCTACGGTGCTTACGCTGCCGAGGAGGATTACGAAAATGCTTTAAAAATAGCGCAGGCGGTAGGCTAATAAACTATGCTGGATGATTTCGGAGGAACCTCAGTATTTCTGGCCAGATCGAAAGAAAGGAATAGCACCAAGTAACATCGAAGTAGTCCTTACTCCAGATAAATATGGATGGTTATGGTACAGTGGGAAACCGCGTCATTTTTATGCTATTGAGGGGTACGATGAAAGTAAACCACACGAAGAAATAAAATTTAAGGTAGATTTGTCAAATAAAACTATACTTTATGTGGAATATATAATTGCAAATATAAAGCCTGGAGATAATATACGATTTTTAGGCATATCATACAATGTGAAATCTATAGGGGAAGATAGACTAGTTTGTGAGGGAAGGGAGTTTGTTTCTTCTACAGAAATAGTTTATTGGTACAACTGGTCCACTTCATGGTTTTTTAAAGTCTATTCAGATAAAATTAAACTTTATGCAGAGAATGTACCGATGGTAAGAATTAGTACCCCAATAAAAACCCCTACACTTACTTTAGAAAGTGGCAATAAGTGGCTGCTTAATATTATACTGGAGAGAAAAGATGAGACAGAGTTTGGGTATACGGTCCAATGTGGAGAAGCATATGAGCTGGAACAAACGGAAAGGACAAAGGTACCAATAGGTGTGGATCCAGATTTAATGCTTATCAGAGACACAGAATTAACAAAAGAGATGAAACAGGAGTACAATTTGATTCTCGTCGGAGGTCCCGGGTTAGTCCTTCAATCATCTGGAAATAAAAAGACTGCAAACAGGGTTACTGAAGAAATTGTTCTCGGTAGCTACTCAAAGACAAACTGGTACGTTTCTTTGGGAAAGTATGAGTATATAGAGAGGGTCTTTTCAACTAAGAATATAGTAATAGTTGCCGGAAAGGACAGAGAATCCACCGCTACTGCTATGCAGTTATTCATAGAGAAAATAAAAGAGCTCGCTTAGAGAAAAGTTTGAATTTTAAAAAAGTCATCAGAGTCGAGGGATAAGGTTTAAAAATAAGTGGGTTATACGTCTATATGGGTATTACTATCTAATTACATAAACCTACCCACGGAGAAGTGAGACAATGCCCAGAAATATTAAATCTCGTTCGAAGACGATCGGCCTTCCTCCGGGAACACTTGTGCATATTGGAGAGAAAAAGACTGAAAAGGTAAGGATTACGATAATTGACTACAATGAAGAACAATTTCAGGAAAAAGAGATAAAAAATATTGAAGAATGTTTTCCTTTCAAAGATAAACCTACGGTAACATGGATAAACGTAGATAGTATTCATCAGATTGAGATCGTAGAAAAAATAGGGAAGCATTTTGGGGTGCACCCCCTTCTATTGGAAGATATTGTGAGTACAGATCAACGCCCCAAAATGGAAGATTTTGAAGATTACCTTTTTTTTGTATTAAAAATGGTATATTATGATAAAAAAAAGAGTGAAATAACTATAGAGCACTTTAGTTTGATTCTTGGTCAAAATTTCGTTATTTCTTTTCAAGAAAAAAAAGGAGATGTTTTTGATCCTATCAGGGGTAGAATTAAAAATAAAAAAGGACGAATAAGAAAAGCAGGAAGTGATTATCTTGCATATGCCTTAATAGACGCAATAGTAGATAATTATTTTATAATTTTAGAAAAAATTGGAGAAGATATTGAGGACATGGAAGAAAAGTTAGTGACAACTCCAACACCAGAAACCTTACAGTTAATCCATAAATTAAAACGAACCATGATATTTCTCCGCAAGTCTGTCTGGCCTCTGAGGGAAGTGATCAGTGGATTGGAAAGAACGGAATCATCACTCATTCAAGAATCTACAGAAATATACCTCAGAGACGTTTACGAACACACCGTCCAGGTGATGGATACAATAGAAACTTTTCGGGACATGATTTCCGGAATGCTAGATATCTATCTTTCGAGCGTGAGTAACCGGATGAATGAAGTCATGAAGGTATTGACTATTTTTGCTTCGATATTCATACCGCTTACTTTTGTGGTAGGCATATACGGTATGAACTTCAATTATATGCCAGAGTTGGCGTGGCGTTGGGGGTATTTTATAGTTCTTTTATTCATGGGTGTCATCATTGTTTTGATGCTGATCTATTTCAGAAGAAAAAGGTGGTTATAACCTGAGAGGGAAGTGTGTCTATGCGTACCGAAGAGTTGACAGAGAGTAGAATCCTTTTGCTTCAAGAACTCTCAAAAAATCCTTATCGTTCCAATAAAGACCTTATAAAGATTGCGAGGTTCAAAGATAGAACTTACCCGACAATAGCCAAAAGAGAACTTACAAAACAGGGATATATTGCAGAGAACAATTTCGAGATAGATTACGGCAGATTATGTAAAAATGAGATAGATATACTCTATGCATTTATAGTTTTTGATTGCGAAGATGAATATTTACAAAAAATTCTTAGAAGTATTGGATCTTACAGAGAATCTTTTTCTTTAGTTGAGATATGTTTTTCTTCTTACTTGGTAAGTTTTTACAGTGATGACAACAAGAAAATACAGAAAATACTGGATTATCTTGTAAATAAAGGGATTGTATATAGTTATATAATCTATAAAAGACATCACAAGTGTTATTGGAGGTATCCTGTTTTTATTAAAGGTAATGGTAAACAGGCTTCCTCTATTCCCAGTTTTGATAATCTTTTAAAAGATAGAGAGATTCCAGATTTAAATTTCGGAAAATATGAGGAAAGATTGTCCCTCATGGATTTGAGAATTATAGATCATTTTCAAGCAGGAAATCTTAACTGTAACCTTAAAAAGATACAAAAATATGAAAAAGAACATGGGAATCTTTTTTCTTATTTTAAATTAAAAGAGAGTCTGAGAGAACTGATAAAAAGAGGAATAATAGAAAAAAAGCCTTATATATTTCCCTTTCCTTCTAGGGAGTGTTATAAGTTTGTTCTATGTCTAAGAGCCAATACGTTTGAGAATACCCAAAGAATAATTTTTAATTTGGGAGAGCAAACAAGGATATTCGAAAAAATTACTTACGTTTCTTTTCCTGATAACAAAAAAAAGTTTGGTTTTCTGGAATGCGTCACTTCACCAGTTTTTTTTATAAAGCTGATGAGAAATTTAGATGTGTATAACGAAATCGTTGAGAAAAGAGTTTATGTAATAAAAAATTATTCAAAATCTCTTCCCACAAAAAACATTCCTCTGGAGTATTATGATCTGAAAATGCAGGAACTGCATTTTCCCCTTGACGAATTTTTTCAAGACATAAAGAGAATGATAGAAGGTGATAAAAATAAGAGAGTTCTGGATAAAAGACAGTCTTTGAGAGTGTCCTTATCTAAAAAAAATAAAAAGAAAGTTTTTAGGAAGCATACCAGAGTTTAGAGAGTTCCGTCGTCTCCACCAGGTACGCCATCGCACGGAAGAATTCTACCTATTTTTATATCAAATAGTTCAAACATGGGATCACCACTTATTCTCTGTAAGACGAAATACTTATATTTTCTCACAGCCTATAAGATCAACAATGGAGCTAAAAGATGGTCTAACCCCCCAAAAGATAAGATTGTTACAAAATCTGGAGAAAAATCCGTACATGACTGATGAAGAGCTTTCTAATGCCATAGGGTATATTTATAAAAGTTCTGTTGTAAAACTGAAAAATTTTCTAGAAAAAATAGGGTATATCTCTCCTCCTTTTTATAGAATAGATTATGGAAAGCTTGCCAAAAATAAACTGAGCATAGTAAATGCCATAATAATGTTTGACGGTGATTATGCGTATGTAAGGGATCTTTTGAGCCTGATAGAAAGTTATAAGACATTTTATCCAATAATAGAACAGGGGTATCCTGCATATTTGATCTCTTTTTTCGTTACAGAAGAAGGAAAAATAAGAGAAATATTAGAGTATCTTAGAGAGAAAGGAGTAATTCTTTATTATGAGTTATTTAAACAAAACTATAGATGGTATTTTAAGTACCCAAAATTCTCGATCAAAAAAGATCCTGATCTTTTTACTCCAAATTTTGAGTTTGCAGAAACGGAGTTCCCCGATATAAAATATGGAAAGTATAGAGATCATCTGAATTTTTGTGACACAAGGCTGGTCATGCATCTGGAAGTAGGAACAGGAACTCTCTCCAAGATTCAAAAGTGTGAGCACGAAAAATTTGGGAATTCTTTTTCATACCCTCAATTAAGAAGTAGTTATAAAAAACTTATAAAAAAAAGAATAGCAAGCAAATATTATAATATTCGTCCCGTTCCAAATAAAGAATGTCATAGAGGAGTGGTACTGCTGAGATGCGAGGATTTTGAGATGACAAAAAGGCTCATTTTTAATATTGGGAAGAATAAAAGAGTATTTGAAAAAATTACATACTGGAAATCGTTGGAGAAAAAGAAAGATTATGGGGTCATTCAGTTTTTCTATGATTCGGTATTCTTTACAAATTTTCTTGTAGGAATTGATAATATTGAAGAAATAGTGGAGAAGAAAATGTTCTTTTTGAGGACTTTTCCCACAAATTATTGGAGAAATCAGAGTATTTCCATGGAATATTATGATCTGGAAAAACAGGAGCTTCATTTTCCTTACAACAAATTTTTCGAGGCTGTGAAAGATAAAATAGATCAAGATATTGATAAGAGAGTTTTAGAAAAGAGGATCGAAGTTATGAGATAATTTTTAAAGGTAAAGAAGATAAATTATGTATGAAAGAACAGAGAAAAGATATAGTTACCTGTCCAAAATGCAAATTCACATTCAGTAAGACTTATTCGAGAGTAGTTTCATGTAAAGGGTGTCCGCAATCTGTTACTCACTGTGCATTCATAAAATGTCCGAAATGTGGACACGAATTTCACGAATGAAACGCTCGTTCCATCGTGTCCCTTAAAAATTAGAAAGAAGAAAAAAGATTGGTGAAAAAATGAAAAAAATTGTAATCGGATTGATTCTCCTGATGGTACTGGCAGCCATATCTGTCAACGCTGAGGAAAATTCCAAAACAAAGGCAGAAAGAATGATAGGACTGTGTGAAAAGGCACAGGGAAAGCTGGGTTCTATTTTAGATAGAATAGAAAATAACGAAGCCGAAGAATTATTCAGAGAAGCAAGTGAGGAATTAGACAAGGCTAAAAACCTTTACAACGAAGAAGAATACGACGAAGTTATAGGAAGCTGTTTAGAGGCAATGCATAAATTTAGAGAATGCGCTATGCTGATAAAAGAAGAAGCTGGTGGAAAAGTTAAAGAAAGGATCGAAGGGCAGATCGAAAGAATGGAAAGTTACATATCGAGAATAAGGGAAATAGTTGAAAATGAAGAGATTATAGCTCTGCTGGATAATGCAGAATCTCATCTGGAAAAAGCAAGGACGTATTTAGAGAACGGAGAGCTAAGAAAAGCAGAATCAGAGGTCCAAAAAGCAGGGAATATCTTAAAAAACTTGAAAGAACAGTGGAAAGACAGATATGGTGAAAAAATAAAGCAAAGACTCGAGAAACTCAATGAAACTGCAAAAAAAAGAATACGGTTCTATGAACAAGCGTTAGATAAACTTAGAGAAGAGGGATACGATGTGCAAGATCTCGAAAAAGATCTTGGAAAGATCGAAAGTGATCTAAATAATGTCAATTCATTGATAAATGAAGGAAAATACAAGGAAGCTTTACCAAAAATAAGAGAACTTTACAGAGAAATGCAGGAATTCCAGGAAAAACTTAGGGGAATCAGGAATGAATCCTAAAATTCTCTTTTTTTTTAATTTTTTTTATGATACCTTATATATACGGAGAAGAAACTCAGGAGTTAAGTATAACTGTTTACAGGGACGGATACTGTCATATTTCTCAGGTGTTGAATGTGGATGAAGATATCATGATCAGTATTCCAGTTTTTGGAGAAAATTTAGATAATATTTTGATTACAGGAAAGAAAGAGATACTCGATTATGATATCTCTGGAAATGAAATAATTATAGATACAGAAAATAATACAGAGATAAATATAGAGTATGATACTCCCGATCTCACAAGCAAAGAGGGAATAGTCTGGACCCTGGAGATCACTTCCCCTATAGAGTTTACTGTGATATTTCCAGAAGGAATAACAGTTATAGATCTGAATAATATTCCATTAGAGATATCAGAAAACAAGATCAAGATATCCAAAGGTGATCAGGAAATAAGCTATTTCTTCACCGCAGAGACAAGAGAACAGAGTAAGCTTCTCTATTTTTTGGTAGGTATATGCGCAATTTTATTTTGTTCAGTAATTTATGTTCTGCGGGGAAAAAAAATAAAATTTTCAAAACTCACGAATGAAGAAAAAGAAGTAATAGAGTTTTTGAAGAAAAACGGGGATTCTTTATCTTCCGATATAAGAAAGAGTTTGAATATCCCAAAAACAACAGCATGGAGGCTTTTCAAAAGATTGGAAGAAAAGGAGATAATAGAGATAAAGAAGGGCAAAGAAAATTATATAAAACTAAAGAGATTATAGACGCTATGGAAAGAGAAGATATTTTAAAAGAGATGGGTATAAAAGAGCCCCAGAAGGAAGATATAGAATCGATACTGGAGAATGAGAATGTGAGTTATCTTGTTGGCGGTAAAAAAATCTCAAAAAGAAAGTTATCCCTAGCCGTTATCGCAGGAACTCTCATATTTGTTCTTTTAATAAGTACTTTCTACTTCTTAACAAATTCACCAGAAAGAGAATATCGTGATAAGGTAAGAACATTTAAAAAAATGATCCAGGAGAAAAACTTGGAAGGAAAAGACGTTTCCAATGTAGTCGAACTTTCCAGAAAAGCGGAGATAGCTTATAGAAACGAAGATTATAATCTGGCGTTAGAACTGATTAAAAGAGCAGTTGAAGAACTCAGGAGATTGTAATGAAAAAATTGAACAGATATGATGTATTGGCACTGGGAATTATAGTAGTAAGTACACTTCTCTCTCTAAAAAGGCTTAATATTTTTCCAGTTTTTGTGGACATCTTTTATCATATGAGTACAGCAAAGGGATTTGATATAGCAGGGGGTATCGTTCTCCACGATTTCTGGGAGTTTGCACCTCTTGGAAGAACCCATCTGTATCCTCCTCTCCTTCACGTAATAATGGCTTTTATGTATGAATTCTTACCTATGGTAACCGTAGGGAAAATAATAAGTTTTATAATGTTTCCTCTGGTGCAGTTATCTGTATTCTTTTATACAAGAGAAATATTTGATAGAAAAACAGCTTTTTATGTTGTTCTTTTGATTACGATACCTTTCAATTTTTACAGGTCACAGGCTCTTACAAACGCCACATCTCTTGTTCTTGTTTTAACACCGCTAATATTTTGGGCTGTAGAAAAAAATAAACTTTTAAGTTCTGTCATACTGATGAGTCTTGCGTTGTATACTCATATTTCCATGTCCCATATTGTAGGGGCAGCCCTTATTATATATGCTGTAACCAATAAAGATAAAAGAAAGATGATCCTGAAAACTCTTGCTTTTAGTTATCTGCTTTTTTTGCCGTGGATGATACATATACTAATAAATTATGGGGAGATGACTTCGGAGACATTCGGCACGATCTTGCAGAGTGAGATTCATCTAATTCCTATGTTTTTTGGATTTATTGGGCTTGTTTACTGCTTTTTAAAGAAAAAATATTATTACCTCCCGGCAATGTATTTCTTATCCATGATTGTGATCCTTTACAAATATCCAATGAGATTCTGGGCACATATAGCGTTGGGAATTTCCATTCTTGGAGGTATAAGCCTTTCAGAGATTGAGAATTCCATACTCAGAAATCAAAAAAGATACGGCCTCAGAATAGGCTTTGTAGTGGCAATTTTGTTTTTAATAGGCTTCAATCTCTTCGATCCTGTCTTCAGCACGACTCCTCTTGGTAACGAGTTTGAGAACAAAGATCCAACAATCCTGACATTGACAAAGGGAAATATTGCTCCGAGTCTCATCACTCCGGAGACAATGGATCTCTGCAGAATTGTCGAGAGTAATACAGAACCTGATGACATATTCTTTATAACGAATCCAACTATAGGATGTCTTATAACAAGCGTGACAGGGAGATCTCAGATGCAGGGTATGTGGCATGAGGTTCAACCCGATCTGAAAACGCCGCCCTCAGCAGCGAAACTTTTTATAGCCGATACGAATTTTTTAAACGAGGCCAAAAAAAGAAATCCCGATTTCCTGAGAAATCTTACATATGTAGGAGAGACAGAGAGGTATATTGTTTTTTTACAGGAAAGACCAATAACAGCTAAATCTAAAATCCCGAATACTGTTTTTCCAAAGATTTTAGCTTATATACTCCTATTTTTAAGCTTCATAGGTTTGATAATTGATCATCGTTTTAAGCTATAGTTTCTGCAATAACGCCAAAGTTAGTATAGGGAGGATTATTGTGGCGTCACCTTCTATGGTGACATATTTTGCATTTTCTTTTATCTTTCCCCATGATATCCCCTCTCTCACTCTCGCGCCGGAGAGAGAACCGTCCCATTCTGGTGCAGTGGTAATGTAAACAGCATAGTCTAATCCCCCTCTAAACTGGTTCCACCATATCGTATGGTGCTTCGAGATTCCACCTCCGATCATCAACGCTCCTGTTTTTCCAGCTGAATATATTATCTCAGAGATCTCAGTTTCATCTTTCAGTGGGTCTACTCTCAATTTGTTTTCCTGAGCGTACATCCATAACTGAAACCCAAATGCACCATCCGTAATACCGGGGATAAATATAGGTATCTTGTTTTTATATGCCCAGTAAACTATGGAGTCTTTGGAATCTATATTTTTTCCAATCTCCCATATGAGTTCCTTTGAAGAGTAATCTTTATTCTCTATCTTCTCAAATATCTTCTGGAGTTTTTCTTCGAGAATAATACCGTAAGATTCGTTTGGAACCAATACATTTCCTAACCTGTTTATCCCTTCTTTATGAAGTTTAACATCGTCTAAATTGAAGTCTCCATGGTAATAATCTTTCCAGATTCTTGCTAGATCATGATCTAAAGTCCCGCACGTAGTAATAATACAATCAAAGAGTTTGTTTTTTATCAGATCTTTTATAACACCCCTGGCGCCTGTAGCTATTATACATGCGGGAAATGAAAGGAACTTGTAGCATTCTTCTTTCTCCATTTTTTCCAGAATATTCAATCCCAAAGCCATTTTTTTACCAGTGAATCCACCAGCTTCATACATCTCATCTATTAGATCCTTAACGCTCATGTCTTTCCTTATCTTTATATCCTCAACTTTTTTCTGCAAACGATCACCTTAGAAATCAAAGCCTTTAATCAAGGATTTTTTCAGTATATCCCAGGAGCTATCTTCCTGGCAGACGAATATATACTTCTTTACTCTGGAAAGTTCTTTTGTTTTCTCCAGAGCATCTTCAAAGTTTCCTATAGAATCTATGTATCCAAGCGATACAGCATCACTTGCAAGATATGCCATCCCGTTAGCATCGTTTCTCACCGTTTCTATATCCATGTTTCTGTTCTCTGCTACTGTTTTTATGAATTCCTCGTATATAAGGTCTATCTGCAATTGGAGCAGTGCTTTCTCTTCTTCTGTAGGGGGCCTCCACGGAGCACCAAAATCTTTTTCATCCGAAGATTTCCAGACCCAGTATGTTATTCCTTTCTCTTCGTTGTATTTTGAGTAATCAACCCACACAGCAAGAACGCCTATAGCCAATGTCGTGGAGTTTTCATAAGCATATATATATGAAGCTGCAGAAGCAACATAGTATGCTCCAGAAGCACCGTAATCTTCGATTATACAGACTACAGGCTTCTTTTCCTTTATATCTTTTACAGCTTTTTCTAACTCTCTCGAAGCGTAAACCCCCCCTCCAGGGCTGTTAACCTTGAGAACTATACCTTTAACGTTTGGATCGGAGCCCACTTCTGTTAAATTCTCTGCCATTTCAAAGTTTTCTATAACACCCTTTACTTCAAAGACCTCTATTCTGTTTTTGTAATATGTAGAACAGTTTACAGCATAAGCAAGAATAAATATCGCTATTATCAGCGCAGCCGAGATTTTTATAGTTTTTTTAAGATTGAACTCTTTCATACGATTACCTTTAAATATGATAATTTATAAAGGTTGTTGTATTGGAGAGATACGAATTTTTTTTCAAATTTTCTCATAAACTTCATTAAGATTTATTTCAAAGATCGCTACTGGCATGCCGATGTTCCAGTTCGAAAGTATCTGGGGATGAATCTCGCCTATATATCCTATTTGTTTTCCATCTATCATGATACTGCCAGCTCTACCTTTTATGAAGCATTTTCTTTCTTTTTCTTCTATACCATATTCTATCCCCAGATTTTTGAAAAATGAATTTAAAATTTCCTTACACTCTGTGAAATTGGCTTTTTCGTGACATATTCCGACAGAAAGATTAACTTCTTCCTTTATCTTTCCATTTTCGATCCTAAAAACCTCTCCTATCTCAAATATATTTTGCGGATATTCATAATGAGTATTTATAGAGTATGCGCGCATTAATCCTTGTATTAACGAGTTTCTCAGGACGTTATACTCCACAGTCAAAGCGTTTTGCATCTCAGCTATTCTCTCTTCTTTCAAATTCATTTTTTTAAAGAGATCTTCTTTGTTTGTCAGGACATAATTTTTTATCTCCGTTAATTTAAAACCTATAATCAGATTTCTTATGATCCTTAAAAACTCTTCAAACGGATCGTTTTCACCAATAGTTGATATATTCGGGATCTCAGGCTTGAAGTTGTTAAATCCATATGCTATGGCAACATCTTCTACAATATCAACTTTATGCATTATATCAGCTCTGTATGCAGGAATAAGGACATTTTTACCTTCTATGCCATATCTCATTCTTTTTAGAAACTCTGAGATTTCGTTAGAACTTAAATCAAGCCCTAGAACTTTGTTTGTATAGTCTACGTCTATCTCCATCTTTTTTGGGGTCATACCTGGGTATCTATACTCTCTATTTCCATCTTTAACATTTACAGAATAAATTTTTCCCTTTCTAATTGCCAGACTCATTATGAGGATGTTCAAAGCCTGTTCGAGGTATTTAAGCCCGTATCCCGTGATATCTATGAAAAGACTTTTTGTAGTTTCTGTTACCTTTGTATACTCCGAGTTTATTATAGGAGGCATTGATAGAACCTGTTCCTTGGAATCTATCCAGAGAGGATACTCTTCATATTTTTCCAGAAGATGCTTATATTCAACTCCTTTTTTGTGTTTCTGAAGGATCCCATCTAAAGTCATTTCCTCCTCACATTCCAAAGGTATAAATTTGTAATCTTTTGGCATCGTCGTGTAGCGAACAGGAAAATCTATTTTGTCAAGATCGTGAACACCTACGGCCACCCTTCTCCTGTTTCTTCCGTGTGTAAGATGCAGTTTCTCCTGCACCTGCATTAAGGATTTGATAGCAGCATCGTTTAACTCTACATCTTTTACACCTGCACAGACAGCGTCAGGTCTAACTTTTTTTACTTTTTCATCTATAAAAGCTTTGTATTTAGAGTCATTGGATTTAAAATGATATAATCCGGTATTAATATTCAAAAAACCCTGAAGTGCCAAAGCAAAACCCTCGACGGAGAGCATATCAGGTCTATCAGGGAATATTTCAACTGTTATTTCATCACCAAAACTCTCCAGTTCGGTTCCCATCATCGGTATTTTCTCCATCAAAATCTTATTATCTATTTCTTTTCCGATCAATTCCAGAAGATCGTCCTTATCAATAGTTATTGTGGGCATTTTCTCACCTTTTGAAAAATAACTTTAATTCTCTCAGTTGTTTTAGATCGTTTTTGTAGAGATCCCTCAGGTCAACGATATTCCAGTATTCTCTTATTATCCTTTCAGGACCAGGTCCCCATGCAAGCACGGGGATATCTTCTCCAAGCAGAGGAACTACCACCTCGGGTCTGAATATTCCAGCTCCAAATAATTCCACCCACTGTTTTTTCATAGGATGAAATACTTCTGCTTCAACGCTCGGTTCCGTATAAGGGAAATATGCAGGCCTGAATCTAAATTTTTCGAATCCCATCTTTACCAGATATCTTTTTAAGTACCCCAGAAGCTGCCTGAAACTGGCATTTTCATCGACTACAATACCATCTGCCTGGTAAAACTCGGCTAAATGATTCCAGTCTAATGTTTCATTCCTGAAGACTTTTCCTATAGAGAAAAATTTGGCGGGAATATCGTCTTTACTCAGCTCTGCCAATGTTCTTGCTGATAAACTTGTAGTGTGCGTTCTCAAAATGAGTTTTTTTGCTATGTCTTCATTCCATTTATATCCCCAGCCCTCCATTATTCCGTTTTCATGCATATTCTTCACGCTTTTTACCAGTTCTCTTCTTGGGAGATGACCTTCTTCTGGATATTTTAAAAAGAACGTGTCCTGCATATCTCTGGCAGGATGGTCTTGCGGCTGGAAAAGAGCATCGAATACCCAGAACTGTGTATCCACTATAGGACCTTTCATCTCTCTGAAACCCATCTCTATCCAGATACTTCTCACATATTCTAAAGCTTGGTTTACAAAGTGTTTTTTTCCAGGGTGTATATCCTTCACGTCTGTTTCTATATTGAATTTTTTAAATTCTGCATTTTTCCATGACTGTTTGATTATTATTTCTGGCGTCAGCTGCGATACCTCTTCTTTTAGAACTATACCTTTTTTTATTTCCTGAATCCCGAGATCTGTCAGGATAATATTTCTTTTGATCTTCTCTTTTATTACTATAGCTTTTCTGGATTTCAAAATGTCCAGAACGTTTTTCGGAATTTCCGGGAGGCTCATCTTGCCTTTTTGTAGTTTTTCTAGAATTTTTTCATCTTCTGTTTTCTTATTTAAGAAATTCTTACCCTCTCCGGTAATCTCCAAGAAATTTCTGTTTTCTATCCTTCTAATTCCGGCCCAATTTCTTTTTTTAAGCCATCCAAGTGCAATTCCATTTTCTAGGTGCATCTGATCGAGAAATATTCCTTTTTCTATCTTCCTTAATATTTCTCTTTCAGGCAGCTTTTTCGAAAGTTTTCTTCCTTCATCCGTAATTTTGACGATTTTCTCAGTTTTTTCTTCAATTTTTATCAAGCTCTTAGAAGAAAGCCAGAGTGCAGCTCTCATTACAGCAACTTCGTCCAGTCCTGCTCTTTCTGCCGTATTTTCTACACTCTCTTCTTCATTCTCCTTTAAAGCCATAAGAACTTTTTTTTCGTGTAAACTAAGCATAGAAAAACCTCCTTACGCTATGCAAGAGGATCAAAATTGGCGGGGATCACGCACCTTGTTTTTCATGATAAAATTAGGAGAAGACACTTTAAAAGGTTTCCCATATCAAAAACTTTAAATGTCATCTGAAATATTTTTTCTATGGAATACTGGAGCCTACAGATAGAAAAATTACTGTCTTCTCTCGAGACATCTAAAAAGGGATTAGGCGGAAAAGAAGCTGAGAAAAGGCTTGGAGAGTATGGATATAACACCATAAAAAAAGAAGAAACAAGGAGTGCTCTCAAAATATTTTTATCACAGTTTAAAAATCCACTTATTTACATATTGGTTTTTGCTACGATTATAGCTGCTTTTGTTGGCGATAAAACAGAAGCTATGATTATCCTGGCTATAGTCTTCCTTAATTCTGTTTTAGGATTTTTTCAGGAGTACAGGTCTGAAAAAGCCCTGGAGAAACTGAGGAAGTACATCAAATTTAAAGCAAAAGTTTTTAGAAATGGAGGAAGAACTGAGATAGAGGCAGAGAAGTTAGTACCTGGAGATATCGTTTTTTTGAATATCGGGGATAAAGTCCCGGCGGATATAAGACTAATAGAGGTACGGGATTTTTCTGCAGACGAGTCTATATTGACAGGTGAATCATTACAGGTTTACAAGAAAACTGAACCTTTTAAAAAGGAGAATCCAAACCCACAGGATTTAATAAACACAGCTTTTATGGGAACTATTGTTGCGAGCGGTACAGCAAACGGTGTCGTAGTTTCTACTGGTGAGTCTACATTTTTTGGCAAAACTGCCTCTTCTCTAAAGGAAGAAAAAAAATCGGATTTTGAGGAGAATATGGCAAATTTCGGGAATTTTTTATTAAAAGTTATTTTAATCACCACAATTTTTGTATTTACAGTCAATTTTCTTTTGCATAAAGGACTTGTCGACTCCCTCCTCTTTGCTTTAGCTCTGGCTGTAGCAATAACACCGGAGGTACTGCCCATAATAATAACGGTAGCACTTTCGAGAGGAGCTTTAAAGCTCGCGAAAAAGAAAGTTGTAGTGAAGAGACTCAGTGCAATAGAGAGTATAGGCAATATGGATATATTATGCATGGACAAAACAGGAACTCTAACGGAAAACAAGATTATCATGACTGATTATTTTGATCTTGGCGGAAAAAAAGAGGATAAAATAGTATTATACTCTCTGCTGGCAAACAGTGCTGTTGTAAATAAAGACAAGATAACTGGAAATCCTTTAGACGTTGCTATCTGGAAATATGCAAAAGGTGCCAGTATAGAAAAATTTGAGAAGATAGACGAGATCGAGTTTGATTTTGAGAGAAAGAGGATGAGCGTTGTTGTTAAAAATGAAAAGATTCTCTTGATCTCTAAGGGAGCTCCTGAGTCTATAATTGATATCTGTAAAAACTTAGATAAGAAAAAAGCCATGGAAAAAGTTAAGGAACTCAGCAGTTCTGGGCACAGAGTTCTGGCTGTAGGTTTTAAAGAAGTTAAGTCCAAGAAAGATTATACAAAAGAAGATGAAAAAGATCTAAAATTTTTAGGTTTTTTGACATTTACAGATCCTCCAAAAAAAGATGCAAAAGATGCCCTGAAAAAGTTTGACAGGTTAGGCGTAGAGATAAAAGTGTTGACAGGTGACGATCCCTTTGTAGCGTTGAAGGTCTGCAGGGAACTTGGCATGGAGATAAAAGAAGAAGACGTTATCTTGGGTTCTGATGGGAACGTAAACAGAGCAAAGATCTTTGCCAGGGTAACTCCAGAACAGAAACTTGAGATCGTAAAAGCGTTGAAAAAAGAACATGTTGTAGGTTTTCTTGGAGACGGAATAAATGATGCCCCGGCGTTAAGAATAGCTGATGTTGGTATAACAGTAGATACAGCTTCGGATGTCGCAAGAGATGCTTCAGACATTATACTTTTAAAGAAGAGCCTTAACGTCGTTGCCAATGGAATTAGAGAAGGAAGACGATCTTTTGGTAATATTATGAAGTATATCTTAAATACAATAAGTGCAAACTTTGGGAATATGTTCACAATAGCCATATCCTCTCTTTTTTTAAAGTTCATCCCTCTTTTACCCACGCAGATTCTTTTAGCTAATTTCATGACGGATATGCCAATGCTTTCAATATCTACAGATAATGTAGATTCTTCTATTCTTAGGAGACCTAAAAAATGGGATATAAATCTAATATCAAAATTCATGATGCATTTCGGAGCTCTAAGTTCTATATTCGATTTCATGACCATATTCATATTGATGTTTGTTCTTAATCTCGGCATCCCAGGATTCAGAACAGCATGGTTCTTGGAATCCTGTCTATCTGAAATAGTGATCACATTTGCAATAAGGAGCAAAAAAAAGTTCTATAAAAGCAAGCCCAGTAAAATTTTGGTATTCATGTCGGCAGCCACATTTTTGATAATACTCTTTGCCATATATTCTCCACTAGGAAAATTCTTTGAATTTTCAAAACTTAGTATACCGCTTTTGATAATGATCCTTATGATACTACTTGTTTACTTTTCATGTGCCGAAGTTTTGAAGAGATATTTTTTCAAGAAGTACGAATTTTAAGGTGATAACCTTTATAAGTACATATGCACACCCATACAACAATGAACTTCATAACTGAAAATTACAGAGTCATTAAAGAGTATAGAAATTTAGCAGAGTTACTTTTTGCAGTATTTGTAAGCATGCTCGGATTTGGCTTGATCGCTCCTCTTTTGCCTGTATACATGCGAAGTTTTGGAGCTACAGGAATGCAGCTTGGGGTAATTATGGCCTTGTTTGGATTGACAAGAGCAATAGTATCATATCCTGGAGGAAAATATGCTGACAAAGTGGGAAGAAAAAAACTTATTTCTTTAGGATTGCTAATTTATACTGTGGACATGTTTTTGTTTGGAACAACCACTAATCTTTATCAACTTTTTCTTTTCAGGGCCATCCAGGGTGCAGCCTCGGGTATAGTCTGGCCTGTAGCTACGGTAATGGCGGCGGATATCGTAAAACCCAAACACAGAGGAAAAGCCATGGGACTTTTTTCTATGATGTGGGATCTTGGAATGGTTTTGGGGCCTGTTATTGGGGGAGTTTTATCTGATATGTTCTCAATGTCGACACCCTTTTATTTTACTTCTATCCTTGCATTTACAAGCTGTATTTTAATAATTTTTAGAGTCAAGGAGACTGCGCATAGAAAGGAGAGTAATACAACACCAGTGTATAGAAAGAAGCTGACTCCTTACATGAAAACTTTTATAGGGCTCTGCGTTGCAGGTTTTGGAACAGCTTTTGCAATGGGGTTCGTTCAGCCCGTTCTTTCTGTTTATTCTAATGAAGTTTTAGGACTCTCAAAGGCGCTTATTGGAATAGTCTTTGGGATAATGGCACTTTTCAGGCTTGTGACAAAACCTATCGCAGGAGATCTTTCTGACAGGCACGGGAAACGTATATTCATACTCATAGGCAGATCTATTAACTCTGTGTTTACATTCACGATAATTTATGCACGGGGATTTCTTTCTTTGATACCATCTATGATCTTGAGAGGAATAGGTGCTGGAATGGGAATGCCTACAGCTAATGCTTTAACTACAAGCATAGCTTACAGGGAGAACAGAGGAAGAGTAATGGGATGGTACTCTACAGCACGAAATATAGGATTATTCATAGGACCTATATTGGGTGGATGGGCATATGATAATATCGGCAAAACAGAGCCTTTTATTCTCTGTGGGATAGTAGGAATGATAACTGTTGTGGTAATTTTTTTCACTGTTTTTGATCCAAAGGAGGGTCTGGAATGATATTAAGTATATCTTTCAAATCTTTTATAACATAATCTGGCTTTACATCAGATTTTCTGTTTTCTTTAATAAAAAGTCCATTCTCAAAAAGAATAGTTTTTGCGCCTATAAACTTTCCCCCTTCGATATCTGTTTTTATTCTGTCTCCTATCATGTAATCCGCTCTTTTTATTATTTTAAAAGCTTCCGGGTTGTTCTTTGAAATTTTTGTTTCTCCCGAGATATATATCTCCCTAAAATATTTTTCAATATCCAGAAATTTTATTTTTTTTCTCTGATACTCCGAATCACCGTCCGTAATAAGAATGAGTTCATGATCTTTTAATTTTTTCAGAACAATTTTTGCTTCTGGATAAAGTTTAAAATGAGAATAAAAGGATTTATTAAAGATATCATCCGCTTCCTGAACTGTTTTTGGGTCAGATTTTCCATAACAGAACTCTATGAACTTTTTAATTATTCTGTAGGGATCATCTAAAAGGAGAGATTCATCTTTAACAAACTCTTCATTTTTTCTGGATAACATGAGAATAACAATTTTAAACATTCTTTTTTTAAAAAAGAACTTTAAAAGTTCTTTGATTCCCTTCCGTGCTGCCCCCCATGAATTTGCCAATGTATCATCTAAATCGAAAATTATTCTCATAATAAGGATTTATAAAAAAAGGTTAAAAACATTTCTCTAGAATGATAGTATGTTAGCAAAAATAGAGATCATAAAAGGATATATCACTGAGCAAAAAGTAGATGCCATAGTGAATGCTGCAAACAATTCGCTTCTTGGAGGAGTAGATGGATCCCTTCATCGTGCTGCAGGTTCTGAGTATGAAAATATCTTTATGATGAGGGACCTCCTCCATGAGAGCATTGATTTTTCACATATCTTGATCCCTCACAGGAGATTTTATAAATGGTGCAAAAATTTTTATATGAAAGAAGTTATAGGTAGAATATGAATTTAAAGCACATTATTTTAATTTTTGTCTCGATTTCAATAATTTTCGTTTCAGGCTGTATAAACCAAGAAATAGAAAAGGATACGAGTCAGAGTCCACCGGATAAAGGCGATGTCATAGCCCTTTATTCAGACGAAGGTGCCGATGATGGTTGTATCCAAGCTACTAGAATCATGTTTGAATGGATGGGCTATACGGTCATATTGGTAGAAGCAGATTGCATTAACAATGAGGGACTCGATAATTTTAGTATTCTGTGTATTCCGGGTGGCGACATGTACCAGTATTCCCAGGATATTTCTTCAGAAGGCAAAGAAAACATAAGGAACTTTATTCGTGAGGGAGGAAGTTATATTGGGGTCTGTGGCGGAGCCTACTTCACTGGAGAGAGGGTCATCTGGCAGGGGGATCAAATCCCCATGACACCCTTAGCGATATTCCCTGGTACAACGCAGGGACCTATTAACGAAATCGCACCATACCCTCACTGTACTATGTGCGAAGTGAATATAGTGGATCATACACATTCTATCACGCAATCCGAGCAAAATTGCGTATGGATTGCTTACTGCTACGGGCCAACGTTTTTACCAAACGAGGATGCCGATATTGAGATCTTAGGTGAATATGAGATCGTAAATCAGCCTGCAATAGTAGCCTTTGAGTATGGTCTTGGCAGGGTATTCATAATTGGCACTCATCCCGAATTCGAGGAGGACAGTGATCGCGATGGATTTCCCCCCAGTGATAAATGGGATGATCAGGGTTCAGATTGGGAGTTGATGAAAAAGGCGGTTCTCTGGTGCTTAGAGAAATAAATATGTGGATATATCCACTTCGCAACATTTATATAATCTGATAATTTAATGGTGTTATGGAAATTGAAAAAACACTGAAACTATATCTACAAGCATTAGAGAAAGGCAGTTATGGAGATATCATAAAATTACTTACAGAAGATGCCATGGTCAATTCTCCTTTATACGGGAAGATAAAAGCATCAGAGTTTTATAAAGAGCTGTTCAAGGATACAGCAAAATCAAAAATAACGTTACTGAATCTATTTACAAGTAAAAATAATAGAAATGTTGGAGCAGCACATTTTCTTTATGAATGGGTGTTAAAAGATGGGACACCAACATCTTTTGAATGTGTCGATGTCTTCAAGTTCTCTGACGATGGTAAGATAAAACATCTCACAATTATTTACGATACCTACAAAACTCATCAACGGTTTGAAGAGATGAAGAAATAGAAGCGATATAGAGATGAAGACGCGAAAAATAACTTTAAAAAAATAAATAGAAAAGTTTATAAAGGGGAAAGATATCAGAAAAGTAGATAGAGTACTATGTGTTGTCAGAAATTTCCTGTTATAACCACGTCATTTCTTGAAAATGAGAAAATAACAACAGAGGTTACCGATGAATAACCTTACCAAAATAACCGTACTGCTCATTATCATTGCAGTGGTGAGCGTTTTGGTCGTACGGTACAATCAGAAGGAGAACTACATGGCTGCGGAAACGGGTGATTTGCATTCGGAGAGAAAGATACCGCCTATAGATGTTGCTGTACCATCGAAAACGGAAACAGCGACCTTTGCACTGGGCTGTTTCTGGGGTGCTGAAGCACGGTTTGGCTGGATTCCCGGTGTCGTGCGCACTCATGTCGGTTATGCAGGGGGTACCACAGAGAATCCCACGTATCACAACATAGGCGATTACATTGAGACGGTACAGATCATCTACGATCCTCGTGTCGTCTCGTACGAAGATCTCATCGCGACCTTTTGGGAAGGCCATGACCCCACAGTTCCACCGTGGAAACGACAGTATGCGTCCGCTATATTTTACCACAGCGAGTCGCAAAAACAGATAGCTCTCACCACGCGTGATCGAGAGAAAGAAAAGTATGGTTCTGTTTACACAGAAATAATATCGTTTTCTGGATTTTATTCTGCGGAAGAGTATCATCAAAAGTACAATCTCCAGCAGTCCAAGCTCATGAACGAGTTTGAAGCGATATATTCCTCATTCGAGGAGTTCCTCGACTCCACCGCTGCAGCACGGATCAACGGTTATGTGAGTGGTTTTGGCACACTGGCAGATCTGCAAAAGGAAATTGATACCTACGGCCTCTCGTCGGGAGGGGAGAAAGCCCTCTTAGAGATCGTGGAGGCTCTGGACAGATGACTGGGGTAATATACAACGAACTCAGAAAGAAAAAGAACTGCCGGAAGAAAAGCTTTCTCGCTAACGGCGTTTCGCTCTCGTAATTAATACGACAGTGAAGCTCCAACAATGTCTCTCCGTCAGTATCCACGTGTACTGAACGATACGCGAGCATCTTTTCTCCTCCTTTTTAATGTTACGTATAGTTTCGTTCTGGAGTATAAATTACTATTCTCTCACTCGTTTCTCTGATATGGCAGAAAGCATGTTATTTAAAAGGTTATTTTATGGACAAGCGAGACATTAATTCACAAACAAGAGAAATAAAAACAGGGAACATAGAAAAATGAATGGAAACCTATTTAAAACTATGAAAAATTAGGAAATTTAAGGTAATACGATGGAGAAAAAACGGGTAACTATGGACAAGCTGTTGAAGTCACTGTGGGGTAGCGCGATTCTTCTGATGATTCTCGAAGTAGTACTTTTTGTTTTCTACCACTCACCACCTATCGTATGGCTTGGAATCCTCGGGTGGGTGCTCCTCTTCGCTGCAGCCTTCTTAGCAATTATACCTGTCTTCACGTTCCGCAAAAAAGGTGGAGTGCCAGAAGAAGAGAGCTACATTAATACAACTGTTATTGTCGATACAGGAATATACGCCGTTATCCGGCATCCGCAATATCTCTCTTTTATTTTGATATGTCTTGGCATAATTCTCGCAACACAGAGATGGCTAATTACTACCATCGGCATTCCGGCGGCGATACTGATCTATATAGCAATAGGGCAACAAGATTATTTCCTCATAGGGAAGTTTGGGGAGGATTACAAACGCTACATGGAGAAAGTGCCCAGAGTGAATTTCTTGCTGGGAATCATACGGTTAATGCAGCGAAGAAAGAAAGAGTGGAATCTTTAGGAAGAATGTACTTGTGAAAAGCATACCAAAGCGCAAATCTTTTAAACTATACTCCAGAATAATATTATGCATACTGAAATCATTCTTCCTCCAGAAGAGATGCCTAAAAAATGGTATAATATCGTTCCAGATTTGCCTGAACCGCTGCCCCCACCCAAGGATCCCGAAGAAGGTAAATCCAGGCTGGATTTTTTGTCCAAAGTCCTGATAGGTGAATGTTTGAAGCAAGAAATGTCCCAGAAGAGATGGGTGGATATCCCTGAGGGTATCATGGAGCTATATGAGCAGGCGGGACGACCTCGGCAGTTGTTTAGAGCCAGACGACTTGAAAAGTATCTAAATACACCTGCACGAATGTACTACAAAGCTGAATTTTACTCTCCTACGGGATCTCATAAGGTGAATACGGCTTTAGCCCAGGCGTATTATGCAAAAAAAGAAGGATTTGAGCGGTTAACTACAGAAACTGGAGCTGGTCAATGGGGAACAGCTTTGGCGTATGCGGCTCGTTTATGCGATTTAGAGTGTACTGTTTACTGGGTGAGAGCAGTGTACAACTGGAAGCGTGATAGAAGGAGTTTCATGGAAATATACGGGGCGAAGGTGTATGCCTCCCCCAGCGATAAGACTAAAGTTGGAAGGGAATTGTTAAAGGAAGATCCAGAACATGTGGGTTCTTTAGGGATTGCCATATCCGAAGGACTGGAAGAGGCAGAGGGAGACCCGAAAGCAGTTTACGCTCTGGGATCAGTTTTAAACCATGTTTTGATGCACCAGACCATAATTGGTCAAGAGACCAAGAAACAGTTTGAGTTGATTGATGAGTATCCTGATATGGTTATTTCCTGTATAGGTGGCGGGTCCAACTTCGGCGGGTTTGCCATTCCGTTCTATCATGATCTCTTGAAGAAAAAGAAGGAGATACATTTCATTGCAGCACAGAGTGAGGCTTCTCCCAATTTACAGGGGAAGTACAGGTATGATTTTGCAGATCACGCTGAAAAAACGCCTATGTTGAAAATGTATACTTTGGGGCATCAAGTGAAAATGGTGCCTATAAAAGGAGACGGTTTACGATATCACGGGTGTTCACCAATTTTGAGCTTGCTGAGGCATAAGGGGATGCTGGATACGATTGCTTATCCGCCGGATGAGGAGTATGTATTTAAGAAGGCCCAGATGTTTGTTCAAAAAGAAGGATTTTTACCTGCTCCGGAGTCTGCGTATAGTGTTTGCTGTGCTATTGATGAGGCTCTAAAGTGCAAAAGGAGTAATGAGGAGAAGGTGATTGCCTTTAATGTATCTGGTCATGGATTGCTGGATCTGGGAGGATACCAGGAAGTCCTCAAATTTTGAAATGGAACAATTAAAGGCTAGAAAGAAAAGCTTATGATATTATTGGTCTTTGTTAGCTAAGCAAAGGGAGATCGGATATTTGTACAGATTACAAAAATATTTAAATAATTGGAGGAACAAGAGTCTGTATAACTATGTACGATTTAATTATTGCAGGCGGCGGACCTTCCGGATCGGCGGCAGGCAGGATCGCAGGGAATATGGGGTTAGAAACTCTTTTAATCGAAAAAGAAACATTCCCGAGATACAAACCTTGTGGAGGAGCTCTTTCTGAACATGCAATGTCGTACCTTGACTTTACTATTCCTAAATCCATTCATGAGAGAGACATATTTGGGGCCAGGGTACATTTCAGAGACCAAGTTATTGAAAAACACAAAAAGTATCGGATAGCAACTCTGGTAACCAGGAGTATTCTGGACAATTATCTATTGGAAAAAGTCAAAGAAACTGGAATTGAAGTAAAGATGGGAGAAAAAGTTATCGATTATAAAGAAAATCACAACTACGTAGAAGTATATACCAATGCTGGTGTGCATAAAGCGAAATTCGTTATTTTGGCAGAAGGATCGCAAGGAAAACTTAAAAACCAGGTACGAAGGAGAGATAAAAGGAATGAATACGGTATATGCATGGTTACGGAAATTAAAGAAGAGAATGAAGAAATAGACAGATACATACATAACGCTATAGATATTCACCTTGGTATCTCAAAAATGGGTTACGGCTGGATATTCCCTCATAAAAATTACTACTCCGTAGGGATAGGGGGGCTGGCAAAGGATTTACCCTCTCCCAAGAAAACGATGATAAATTTTTTACGGAGCAATGGCTTTAACGACAAATATGAGTTGAGAGCTCATTTGATTCCTGTCGGAGGAATAAAGCGAAATACGGTAAGCTCAAGAGTCGCCTTATGTGGTGATGCTGCAGGATTCGTAGATCCATTTTATGGAGAGGGCATCGCGTACGCAATAAGATCAGGACAGATAGCGGCAGAGATAATATCTGATATTCTATTGAATAAAAATAAGTTAAGCTCATTGAAGAAGTATGAATCAATCTGTGGACTAGAATTTGCCGATAATTTAAAATATTCGCTGATGCTCACAAGGATGATGCATCGTTTTCCCGGAATCTTCTTTAAAATCTTTACCAGTAACGAAGAGATCGTGGATAAATACCTCGATGTTCCAGCTTTAAAAAGAACGTACAAAAGTTACATTAAATGGTTAATTCCGAGGGTGCCGAAGTATCTTCTTTTCGGATCATTGATTTAATCGGTTAATTTTCTATTTATCCAAAACGATAGAAAGATTTAAATAATTTAATAAAGGAGAGTTCATGAAAATAGAATATTAGAGAGCTTGAAAGAAATATGATGGTAAAATGAATAGGAAAAATGAACTATCTGTTCGCACTACTCCAAAATCATTTGGGGTAAGGAATATTTTTAGTTTGTAAGCAATCATTTAACCGTCATTTTTAACAAGAAACGAAAGGAGGGAAAAAAATGGATTTAGAAGCGAGTGTTAGGATTTTGAACGAGTATATACCCCAGATAGATCGGAAGGCTAAGCAGTTAGTGCTCGAATCTGGCAAGGCAGCGACCGCCACTTTTCTGCAATATCAAGGACTCAAGATTGAGATAGGTGCATTTTTAAGTGATAATGAGGGTAGTTTCTACGTAAGCGTAGGGCTGGTTCCCCCACCTAAGAGGAATCTTGAAGCCTTTTATAAACAACTTCTTCTCTGGAACAATTTTGCCACGGGTATCGGCCATTTCTCTCTCGGCCCCGGAGGAACACCTGTCTTTTTGTTTTTTTGCCGTCCTCTGACTGGGTTAGACTATGAAGAGTTTGAAATTATTGTTGTAAATATGGCTAAAACTTCGTTTACCACTTTAGTTATGATTAAGCAGATGTTCCCCGGATAGAGATAAGAAAATGGAGTCATATAGAAGTGGCTTCGGGCGGAAACGGCATACGCTTTCTGAAGGATAAAGTTAGTGATGTTCGAACGTATGTGATTATACGAATAAGTCAAAAATAAGAGGTGATAACTCAATAATTTGCACAAAATTACGAAAAGATTTAAATAATTTAGTAAAATAGGGATTGTGAAGTATTAGAAAAAGATGATACGCCCATATAAAACCGATGAGATCTATAGAAAAAAGAAAAAGATTTATTAAAAGAAGTGATAGTAGGTGATATCATGAAATTATTAAGCTATAGAGTTCTGCTTAGGAAAGAGCATGAGGGAGGATATACGGTAACAGTTCCTTCTCTCCCCGGTTGTGTTACATACGGAGATACAATAGAAGAATCAATAGAGATGGCAAAGGAAGCCATCGAGTTGTATATAGAAAGCTTGAAGGAGCATGGTGAAGAGATACCTACGGAGAAGGAGACTTTAGAATACACCCTAACGGTAGAAGCTCATGCCTAAACTTCCAGTTCTTACTCCCAAGAAAATTATCAAGATTCTTGAGAAGAGAGGATTTGTACTGGATAGGGTGAAAGGAAGTCATCATATTTATTACCATCCAGTAACAAAAAGGAGAGTTATTGTTCCTCTTCATAAAAGAGATTTACCAAAGGGAACGCTGATCGAAATTTTAAAACAGGCAGGCATAAGTAGAGAAGAGCTGAGAACGATACTCGATTGAGGTTTGTTATTGGGTGTGGATTACCAAATCAATAATATACACAATTTAAAAGAAAGTTTTAAATAGATTAATAAAGTAGGGATTGTAGAAATATAAACGAGTTAGGCGAAAGTTAAAAGGATTGTCATGAAGTTGAATCATTATTATAAATCTTTTAAATCGAAATTCTATAATGTAACCATATTATGGTACTTTACTAATAGTACTCCCAAAATAACAAGGATATACCTCCAAGAAAAAAGTGAATTATCGAAATTGGGTACTTTATCTAATTTAAAAGAATACACTTGTAATATAGTTGATGATTTGATGTTTAATATGATAGAATTTTTTAAGGGTATTGATGTCAAATTTAATTTAGATATCATTGATATTGACTTGTGTTCTGATTTCCAAAAACAAGTTCTATTAGCTGAATATAACATCCCACGAGGTTATATAAGCACATATAAGAGAATTGCTACATTCATTGGCAATCCAAAAGGTTCAAGAGCCGTCGGAAATGCTCTAGCAAATAATCCATTCCCTCTAATTATTCCATGCCATAGAGCTGTAAAATCAAATGGGGAACTGGGTGGATTCCAAGGTGGTTTAAAAATGAAACAAGAATTGCTGCAATTGGAAGGTATTAAATTTGATAAAAAAAATAGAGTTATTTCAAAAAATATATATTATTAATTTTTAACAGTTCATTGAATATCGTTTTTATAGTCGCTTCACTAATAAGAAATTATTTTGCTTCAATACGTTATACGAAGACCTCACTTCATCTCCTAATAAGAAAAACAATGTTTTATATGGTGTAAGGGAAAAGCTTAAATATATTAGTAAAGTAGGGATTGTGGAAATGGAATATTCGAAAGTAAAAAGAGGAAAAATAGGTAGAAAAAAATTTGAGAAGATAGGAATTTATTTATAGCCATATAGAGAGACGACAATAATGTTGGATACGACCAAGTTGACTGATATACCCCCCACTCAAGGGAAGGGGAGGACATTGGTAATTGAAAGTACCTTACCGAGAACTACCTGTATCAAGTTATTTTTGCTTATATGTTTCCACAACTGGCTCTTTTACTTATGTCTTATGATCTATCTGATAGCGACTGTGTTGTCATTTGTTACAGATACTAATAGACAATTGCTTCTCTTCATTTGGATTCTGTTTGGTTTCTATATAGTAAACAGAATAACTGCCGCAGTATATAATGGATTCTCCTCTAAAAATTCTATATTTTTCTTGCCGACACGATACATCTGTGATAACGAAGGGATTTCGGCAAGTACATCGTTGACACAAAGCACAGCGAAATGGGATGCCATTATCGAATGGAAAATTATTGCAGGATGCTATGTTCTTTTTCTTTCAATAATAACTTTCATTGCTATTCCTAAATCAACAATTCAACCTCAGGATGTTTCAACTTTTGAGTCTTTTCTCTACAATAAAGTAAAAAAGAAATAGAAAAGCGTACTATCTATCATAGTACATCTGGTTTCACCACGCTCCACTCACAACCAAATTCCTTTTATCCGCAATTCTACTCAACCGTCACGCTTTTGGCAAGATTCCTGGGCTTGTCTATGGGAAGTCCTTTTTCTCTGGCGATGTAGTATGCGAGTAACTGACCGATGATCGTGGCAGTGATGGCAAACTTTTCATCTTTTGATGTTCTTAGATAGAAATCAGGTTTTGTCTCTTTCTTATTGGAGATCTTTATCACTCTCGCTCCTCTCGCTTCAACTTCTTTCGTGTTGGAGATCATCTCATGATCGTTATACGATATCAGCGAGATCACGGGTGTACCTTTTTCTATTAACGCAAGTGTTCCATGTTTCAGTTCTCCTCCCATCATTCCTTCTCCGTGTATGTACGATATCTCCTTGAGTTTTAAAGCGATCTCTCTCGCTATTGGATACATGAATCCTCTGCCGAGGACGTAAATATCTCTCTTTTTGTACAGAGTTTTTGCGAGAGCTTCCACTTTATTTTCGTTGTTATCTATTGTTTCCTGTATTCTTACATGGAGCGTGTCAAGATTTACATTTAGGCCATTAAAGTTTGCTAAATAGAGAAGAAGGGAAATTTGATTTATGAACGTTTTTGTGGCAGCAACGCATATTTCCTGCCCTGCCAATATTTCCAGAGAAAGATCGGAGATCCTTTGGACACTTGAGTAAGGAACGTTAACTATGGATGCTATCTTTGCTTTTTTCTCTTTCGCAAATTTCAGTGCCTTGAGAACGTCCATAGTTTCTCCGGACTGCGAGATAGCTATCACAAGTGTTTTTTCATCTATTTTGATAAAATGTTTGAACTCTGAGGCTATAATCGCCTGGGATTCTATATTTACCCTGTTTAAAAAATAAACTCCGAGAAGGCTTGCAAAATAGCTTGTTCCCGAAGCCACAAAGCAGACCTTCTTTGCATTTTTGATCATTTCATTCAATTTTAGAATTTTTTTGTGCTGTTCGTTATTCAATGAGTTAATTATCCTTCTGACAGCTTTTCCTTCTTCTTTTATCTCCTTTATCATGTAATGTTCGTATTTTTCTTTTTTCTCTTCAAAAAAGCCCCATTCAAACTCTTTAACTTCTTTTTCTATTATATTTCCATCTATGTCATAAAACTTATAATCTTCTCCTACAATTGCAAACTCGTTGTCGTTGAAAAATATGGCTTTATTTGTTTTATCGGAGAATCCGTAGATATCGGAGGAGAGATAGAATTCTTTTTCACCTATGCCCAAAACTAAAGGAGAGTCTCTTTTAAATACATAGATTTTATTCTCTCCCTTTTTAATCATTAAAACAGCAAATGTTCCTCTTGTTTCTTTCATGAAATCTGAAATAGCCTTTTTTATATCAGTATTCTTTAATTTCTCCTCAAAGTAATGAGCAATAACCTCAGAATCTGTCTCTGATCTGAATACATGTCCTTTTTTTAGGAGTTTATCTTTTATATCAAGATAATTTTCTATGATGCCGTTATGGACTATCATGAGATTGCCAGAACAATCTGGGTGGGGGTGCGCATTTTCTTTATTCACCCCGCCATGGGTAGCCCATCTCGTGTGTGCGATCCCCGTTTTGAATTTTTTGTCTTTCATTTTTTCTAAGAAGATTGATATATAGCCAGTATCCTTTTCTATCGTACCGTCGTTTAAAGCATACCCGACAGAGTCATATCCCCTATATTCCAATCTTTTTAACGCTTTTATTATCTCCTTTGAGGATATGTACTTTTGAGACACAATCCCTATTATTCCGCACATATTTTAAATTCAAATAGGCAATATATAAAATTTTCCTTCGAAATCCTTTTTTCCTTTCTTTTTTTCAGTTTAAAAAATTAAATTTTATAGCAATAAAGTGTTTTTTCATTTCAGAATAGTTTTTTCTCTAATAAAAAAAGGATAAACATACTGCAATGCCACCAAAAATCGCTGAAATCATCCATATAAATAAAACTAGCTTTTTTTCGCCAAGACGAAAATGGGATGTAAGAGAGTTGGCGACAGAGAGGTATTTTGGAGGAACAAGAACTCCATTCTCTATCTTTGTAGGACCATAAGATTTCCCGGAAAATCTCACTTTAAGTTTCAGGAGAAACTCCAGTATCTGAGGAAACAAACATACAGCCGCTATAAACTCCATTTTATACAATATTCCTATACCTGCGATTACACACCCTATTCCTAACGTTCCCGCGTCTCCGGGAAAAACCTTTGAGGGATATTTATTGAAAAATAAAAAAGCTAACAATGCTGCTATGAATGGAATTATTATGGAATAATCTTTTCCAATTACTATTATCGATATCGCTAATGCTGAACTGGCAATTATCCCGCTTCCAACAGCTTCACCGTTAAATCCGGCGAGAATATTTGTAGAGTTTGCAGCAGCAGTTATCCCTATGGGCACCAGAATATAGTAAAGATACGAGAAATCGATTTCAAAGAGTATAAAGTTTATTTCTCTATTTTCTACAGAAAAAATCAGAGGTATCCCGGCCAGAAAGCATAGAATAACTTTGTTCCTATGAGAGATGCCCTTAAAGTCATCACAAAGTCCTGTCAGACCTATTAAACCGAGAGTTATGAAAAAATAAAACTCGCGTACATACAATAAAAAGACCATATAGAGAATTATAAAAGCGATCCCGCATGACTCAGGCAGATATACATCGTAAGGCTTGTGCAGGTCTTTTCCTATTCTCCCAATAGATTTCATATATTTTGCAGTAAGATATGTCAGTATTAAGGTGAAAATAAAAATAATTATCGCGATCATAAGGATTCCTTAATATTTGCTTTTTTTTCCAAAGATCAAACCTTTCAACATATGTTTTCCGTCTCCTAACGTAATCTTTCTTGTAAATTTTCTTGTTTCTTCCAGAGAGAGTTTTTCCACATCCTTCAGTATTCCTCCATCCCATTTGAATGTAGTTTCTCCAACTTTTATGGTATATATTGGCTTTTTTAAGCTTTCGGCATATTCCAGAACAGTCCATACACTTATTGTGTATTTATTTTCCAGAGCCAGACCCACTACAGTATCAATTTCTTTTATCTCTTCTTTCCACTGTTTAATGCGTTTCATACTTAAATTTGCTGGATTTTCTATAGCTATATCCTCTCCAAGCTCGGATTTTATTAAGTTCAGGCAAAATCTTTCTGTCCTGGAGTGGTATGTTATCGAGGGCTGGATAAAATATACTTTTTTTTCGTACATATACGTAGTAAGTTTCCAGAGAATAAAAATGTTACTTGGTCCATCATCCAAAAAATTTATATACTTTCTGGAACACTAAACTCTGTATGAATAAAAAATATTTGATAATTTTCCTGATTATCATCTTATCAAACTCAGCTGTGATGTATGAAGCTCAGGTACAGGGGCTTCCTAAAACTCCTTTAATGACAATAAATGCCCCTCCTACTGCTTTACCGGGTCAGGAGATAAAGATTATAATTACAGTCAAGAATACGATAGGAACAAGAATGTATGAGGGCAAAGTTTATATCGATACTCTCATGATCCCTGAGGACGTACTCCAATACATAGATATTATTGTGGGGGAACAGGAACTTCCCCATCTTATGGAGGTAAATGACGAGGAAACAGTGACCCTCAAGATAAAAACTACTGCATCGATACCTGCCATGAATCTCGAGATTCCTATAGTTTTAGATGTGTTGGAGGGAAGATGCGAGGAAGGATGTGTACCATTTGTATCAGATCCTCCCCTTTATGCATATATAGAGATATTCAGAACAACACCATCCATCTTATTGACATTAGATATCAAATCGTTTTTAATCCAGGCAGAAGATTGTGGTATAATCACTACAGTTCTGGACGTACCTTTTAAGCTAAAGAATGCAGGTACGATTTCTGTGTACAATATTTCTTTTGCAATCTTCTCAGATAATATTTATTTTGATTACGAAAGTGAAAATCCCGAGAGTATAAATGAACTTGTTGGAGGACAGGAGATCTCGGGAAAGTACAGGATATACCTCAATGAAATAGGTGTGGGTATCTATACGATCTCCATCCAGGCGAAATATCACGATAGATACAACAAGGAATTTTTTATCGAAGAAGAAGTTACTATAGAAGTTAGAAATGAGGCTTATTCTCTTTATGCCAAAGCACAGGAGCATTTTGAAAGCTGTAATTATTCCAAAGCGAAAGAGTTTTATATAAACGCAAAGAATATGTATGAGCAATCAGGAAATGTTAATATGGCTTTAAAGATCGAGAGGAAGATATTTGAGATTCAGGGAAATGAGAATTTTGAGCTTGCACAGCATTATTATTTTTCAGGAGACGGAACAAAAGCGAGAGAATATTACCTTAAAGCTGAGGAGTATTATGACAAGGCCAACTACTGTCTCATGGCAGATATATGTGAAGAAGCAGCAAAAAGTATACAGGAAGGAAAAACGCCGCCTCCGGAGTCACCAGGAAAACCTATCTTCAGTGGAGGTACAGGAGGTGTCTTTTCAAAAACAAATATAATTTTTTATATAGTTATTACATTTTTAGTTCTAGTGATAATCTATCAGAGGAGGTAATATCATGCCAAGGTTAAGTGAAATTTTTGGTGATAGAAAACTAAAAAAAGTAGAAAAGAAAGAAGAGAAAGAAACGAAAACAACGGATTTAAGAGGGATAGAAGGCATAGAATATGAGGAAGATATCCTCTCAAGCAAAGATTTCTTGGAGTTTGGTATCATATACGTAAAGCCCATGACAATCAGAAATGAGTCGGATATCCAAAAAATCACGAAAGAATTAAATGATGGAAACATAGTTCTTGGAAACGTGACTCCTATAGCTGAAAGAGATCCGGGAGAACTTAGAAGGCTCATAGAACAGCTTAAGGGCATTTGCAAAGGTATTGGAGGCGACATAGTAGGTATAGGAGACTCAAGAATCTTAGTAACGCCTGCCAACATAAGAATTTACAGAGAAAAATAAATAAAAGTTAGATTACAGAAATTCTTAGGGTCATCTCCTTTCCCTCTCTTAATTTCCGTACTATTTTTCTATTTATTTCAGCGGCAGATTTGCTCGCATGTATCATTAATGTTCTGTCGCATATATACGAACTTTTCCTTATTACGATATCTTTTTCATCCAAAAAAGTTAATCTGGAGTCAAGATAGCCTTTTATACTCTCAACAAGATTCTCCACTACAAGATCTACTTGTATCTTCCTTTTTTTGTTCTGATCCAGAAACTCCTTTATATCTTTTAGACATTTATCTGCATTGATCCCGAGAATGCAGTCTCCTCCGCCTGTTAGATAGTTATCTTTAGTTACCTCTATTGTTGTTTTGTGTGTCGCTTTTATATTAGGATGCCCCCTTGCTTTAATAACGATCATACTATCTTCTTTTGAATTTTGGCATCTTTAAAGAAAGCTTTGCTGTCAATACTTTCTCGGTACTGAATATCTTTACAATAATCCACATCATTGCTGCTGAAAAGATCACTACATAACCGATACCACTCAGGACAAGTAGATAATTATCGAACATGAGAGACCTCATAGCCATCATCGGATGGGAAAAAGGTATTGCAAATACGACGATCTTTAACAGCAGCGGAAGAGTATCGAAATCTTTAAACATTGTCAGGAACATGGGAACAATAGCAAGGAGTACTATTGGAAGGTTGAGCGTCTGTGCGCTCTTATAGTTTTCAGCAAATGTTCCGAGGATCATACATAAGGATAATGCCGCCAGAAGTGTTATGAACACAGAAGCTCCTACCAGGAAGTAATCCTTCATACCCAATGTCAATCCAAGATCTGCCAAGTTTATTTCTGAAGACATTCCCAACGAGCTCATATAATACCTAAATCCAAGCATGTATATAATCGCCATTAGCAGTCCGACGATAGCACTTCCAGCTATCTTACCAAACACTATAGAGCTTCTCTTCACCGGAAGTGTAAGCAAGGTTTCTAATGTTTTATTTTCCTTTTCCATCCCCATTGACGATATCACAGTACCCCCTGCCATCATTATGATCATCATCATTATAATAGGCACCATTGTGGACTGCGATGATAGGATTCCGCTTATAGCACTTGGAGATAATCCTTTCAACTCCTTGTCTTTAAAAATGGTAGTCTCTTTTTTTACAGTCGGATTTAGGACAATATCTGAATATTCACCGTCTTTTATCAGTTCTTTTGATATCTCTTCTTCGATTGAGTATATTAATCCATCAACGACCCCAGAGGATATTGAGTCCATAATCCCCGCGCCTTTCATTATCCAGTATACTTCTATCTCCCCCGGTTCATCTGCATATATATTCTCACTGAAATTTGTAGGTATTACAAGAAGTGCTGTGGCTTTCTCTTCCCTTATTTTTTCTAAACCTTCCTCTATATTACTTCCTTTGTAGATGATCTCTGCACGTTCATTTAGTATGTCAGCGGCGATCTCAGAAAGTTCGCCATTGTCCTCATTTATGAGGCCTATAACTGGTTTTTTTTCTAGCTCTTCTCCAATACCACCCATCATATTTCCCATCGATCCGAATATAAAAGCCATGACAATTATGGGAATGATCGTGGAGGGGGTGAGCAGTTCTCTTATCTCCTTGATTATTATATTTGTAAGACCGCTCATCTTATCACCTCTGTAAATACCTCTTCAATATTACTGGCATTGTATTTTTCCTTTAATTCAGTAGGTTTTCCTTCCTCGACTATTTTCCCTTCATTTATCAGAGCTATATTACCGCACAAAAACTCTACTTCTAACATGTTATGCGAGGATAATAGAATGGTAGTTCCCATCTTCACCGAGTTTTTTATTATGTTCCTCACTTCCTGGGCATTTATCACATCCAGTCCAGAGGTAGGCTCATCCAGTATAGCAAGTTTTGGATCGATCATGAGAGCTCTCCCAACTAAAAGACGCCTCATCATTCCTTTGCTGTATGTATCAACCTTATCGTTGATTCTCTCCTCAAGATCAGCTATCTCTATCCCCTTCTCAACTATTTCGCTAACTTCTTTTCCGTTACCGAAAAATTTTGCGATAAACGTCAAGTAGCCTTTACCCGTAAGATTTTTGTAAGCTCCCGCGTCTTCAGGAAGATAACTTATTAATTTTCTGACGTCTGAAGCGTCTTTTCTAACATCGTAATCAAAAACTTTTACTTCTCCGGAAGTTATCTGCAACAACGTTGAAATTATTCTTAAAATAGTTGTTTTTCCAGCCCCGTTTGGCCCTATCAATCCAAATATCTCTCCTTCAGACACGTTAAACGAAGTTCCATCGACTGCTCTTATTTTCCCAAAATCTTTTATGAGATCTATAACTTCTATCGCTTTATTCATAATATCATCTCAGCATATGTGAGAATTATTTAAAAGGGTTGCGTTTTGGCAAAAGATTTTAGTATCTTGCTTTCGATTGGGGGTCATGCTCTCAAGTT
>Ga0315541_1000060_pt1 | contig 99706 bp, 63 predicted proteins | sample SalMarSW160190MG_FD_203095 | JGI IMG/M metagenome (GOLD analysis project Ga0315541, IMG submission 203095) | Salt marsh sediment microbial communities from the Plum Island Ecosystem LTER, Massachusetts, United States - Salt Marsh Sediment SW1601-190 ... | reverse complement strand
GGCTCGGGCTGTACGCTTCACGGCAAAAAAAGCCCTCCCCCACGTGGCATCCCGCTGAGGGCGGGACCCGTGGGGGAATCATGGGCAAGATGCCCATGCCACGGCAGGTGACGACGCAGTCCGTCTCATTCTTCTCTCTGCGCCCCTGCGCCTTTGCGTTACCCTTCTCTTCCCTTTCTCCGTTCCGCGCCTTGCCAGCGCATCCGCCCGAGACTGAGGCCATACACCCGGCCCATCTTTCGGCTACGCTTGTCCAGCGATACATGCTAAAATCACCTTTTGCGGCGGGTCGGTAACCGTATTGTGGCGCGCGTGGCGAAGCGGCGTCTTATTCACACTCTCGGAGGCCCTTTTCGTGATGCCGAAGATTGCGATTCATCTTCTCACCTGTTTTCTCCTGCTCGTGTTCTCCGGCTGCACCAGCAAAAAGGATCGGTATCGCAAGGGCAGGCTTGTCGTCACTTACTGGGAGAAGTGGACCGGCTTTGAAGGACAGGCGATGCAGGATGTCGTGGACGCGTTCAACGCCTCCCAGGACAGAATCTGGGTCGAGAAGATTACCACCAGCCGCCTTGACCGGAAGCTTCTCGCCTCCATCGCCGGCGGCACGCCGCCGGACGTGGCTGGTCTATGGAGCTATCATACCGCCCCGTACGCCTCGAAGAACGCCATTTTCCCCTTGAGCGACCGAATGCAACAAGCGGGCCTGACCAGGGAGCATTACAAACCGATCTATTGGGAGCTGTGCCAGTGGCAGGGGGTCCACTATGCGCTCCCCACAACGCCTGCCACAAGCGCTCTCTATTGGAACAAGCGTCTTTTCCGCGAGGCGGGTCTCGACCCCGATCATCCACCCAAAACCATCATGGAGTTGGACGATTTCGCCGACAAACTGACCAAGTACGACGAGGACGGCAACATCGTCCAAGCGGGCTTCCTGCCAGGCATACCCGGAGCCTGGATGTGGGCGTGGGGATATTGGTTCGGGGGCCGGCTCATGTCTGACGCCGAGACGATTTCGATAGACTCCTCCGAGAACATCAAAGCCGCCGAGTGGGTTGCTTCCTATTCGAGGAAATACCGGGTAGATGCTATTGAACGGTTTCGAACGAGCTTGTACCAGGGCGCGGAGAGAGTCTTCTCATCTCCTCAGGACCCGTTCCTGGCGGGAAAAGTGGCCATGCAAGTTCAAGGTGTTTGGGGATACAACTTCATCGAGAAGTTCGCTCCGGGCATGGAATGGGGCGCCGCCCCGTTCCCTTCCGCCGACGCGGGGCTCCAGAACGTGGCCATGGCGGAATGCGACATCCTGATCCTTCCTCGCGGGTCGCCGCATCCTGACGAAGCCTGGGAATTCATGAAATTCGTCAACTCACAAGAAGCCATGGAGATGCTCTGCCTGGGCCACAGAAAGTTCTCCTCCCTCGCCGAAACAAGCGACGAATTCTGGGAGAGGAATCCGAATCCGTACATCAAAGTGTTCTCCGATCTCGCAGCAAGCCCCAACGTCTTCGCCTTTCCCACGACGCCGATCCGCACGGAATTCTACAGAGAAATCGACGCGGCAATGGATACGATTATGAATCTGACGAGAAGCCCGGCGGAAGCATTCCGCCATGTTAAATACAGGATGCAAAAGCGCCTCGATTACGAGGTCCGAAGAATGAAAACCAGAGGAACCTGGCATCCCGAGAGGTCGGTTTCTCCGCGCCTTTGCGCCTCTGCGTTTTATATTCTTGACATTTTTCAACGCAGAGACGCAGAGACGCAGAGTATTCGAGATGAGATGGAGCTTGAACGGACCTTGTGACGACAGGAAATAAACGCGTCCCGCCCGACGTGGGCTTCACAAAACGGAAAAGAGGCTTTGCCCCTGCTTCAAAATGACTAACGCCGAGAAAAGGAATCTTCGCAACGGCTTGCTCTTCGTGTCCCCCTGGATTGTTGGGATAAGCTGTTTTATCGTCTATCCGATACTTTCCTCCCTGTACCACAGCCTCTGCGACTACTCGGTGCTTGAGCCCCCGACTGCGAGGCCAGCCATTTTTTTGTAGACTCGATGGGCAAAGCGCGTATCATTGAGATAAGAGTTCGCTCGGCATGTGGGCACCGGCGGAGGGGCGTGGCTGTGGTTCCACAGACAAGCCGTGTGCCATCACGGAATGCCCGCGACCTGGAGCTCGCCTAGCGTCGGAATGGGAGCATTGCCATGGCAGGAAAAGGGACCGCTCCCCGAAGGGGGGAGCAGCTGAAACGCAGAGTCGTCGAGCTTGCAGTGGGCCTGGGCTTGAAGGCTGGGACAGAGGTCACGGCGGCACGCCGGCTCTGGGGTGCGCGCAGGCGCATTGACGTAGTTCTGGTGTGCGAAAAAACCGGGAAGAACCTGGGTATCGAGTGCAAGTTCCAAGGCGGCAGCGGTACCGCAGAGGAAAAAATACCCGCAACGATCAAAGACATCGAATCCTGGCCCATTCCCGGAATCGTCGTGATCGGCGGCGAGGGGTTCTCGCAAAACATGCGGGGGTACTTAATGTCCACCGGGAAGGTGGTGTGCTTTGAGGATTTGGAGGGCTGGCTGCGGCTCTACTTCGCTTTGTAGCGGCCAGAGGTGAACATGCGCACTAATCCTGTTCCACGGCCTTTCTTGAAATGGGCGGGGGGCAAGGCCCAGCTTCTTGACCGACTCGCGCGGCGCGCGCCGCTATGGTTCATGGGCTACCACGAGCCGTTCGTTGGGGGAGGCGCGCTATTCTTCAGGCTCTGCCGCGAGCACCGCACCGGCCGCGCGTCTATCTCGGATCTGAACGCCGAACTGATGGACACTTACGCAACCGTTCGCGACAAACCTGAGGACGTGGTCAAGATGCTCTCTCACTATCCGCACGACAAGAATTTCTATTACCGTCTGCGTAGCGAGGATCCTTGGGGCATGGAGCTCGAGGGCCGTGCTGCGCGCATGATCTACCTGAACAAAACGGGCTACAACGGCCTTTACCGCGTGAACAGGCGCGGGGAGTTCAACGTTCCGTTTGGCCGCTACAGGTCGCCTCACTACTGCGACCCGGCAAACCTGCGTGCGGTATCCGAGGCGCTGGGGGGTGTGGAGATCCTCTGCGCGCCCTTCGAAAAAGTGGTGGAGAGAGCTAGGGCCGGCGACTTCGTGTACTTCGACCCGCCTTACCTCCCTGTGTCCAGCACCGCCAAGTTCACTGCGTACCAGGCCGGAGGCTTCTCCGAGGAGGACCAAGCAAGGCTGCGTGACGTCTGCATAGAACTCAGCCAGCGTAACGTAAGCGTGATGATATCAAACTCGGACACAGACACCACCCGCAGGCTGTACAGATCCGCCATCTTCACCGTCGCGCAAGTCCAAGCCTCCCGGGCGATAAACTGTAACGCCGGGCGCCGCGGCAAAGTTTGCGAGCTTATCATAACCAACTACCCGGCAAATGCCGAAGCCCAGCTCACGCTGTTGGAGTCCCGCGCCGCTTACGGGCTGAGTCCGAGCGCGAAGTGACGCCGGCTCCCGCGTACATTGCTCCAGCGAATCGCGGGGCTCAAACCAGGGCCACAGCAGGCAGCCGCGCCTGCGCGGACGTTCACGGCGGCCCCCGAGGCACCGCGGGCCTGCTTTCTGGGCTCCGGCGGGTTCTCAGCGAGCTGATAGCTTCTCCGCGGGCAGCGCTTTTCGGGTGCCAGTCGTGACTAACGCCGAGAAAAGGAATCTTCGCAACGGCTTGCTCTTCGTGTCCCCCTGGATTGTTGGGATAAGCTGTTTTATCGTCTATCCGATCCTTTCTTCCCTGTACCACAGCCTCTGCGACTACTCGGTGCTGGAGCCGCCGGTCTTCATCGGATTGACCAACTACATTGACCTCGCGAAGGACGAAATCTTCTGGAAGTCGCTCTGGAACACCTTCTTCTACGCCTTCTTCGCCATTCCGCTGGGGCTTGCCATCTCGCTAACGCTCGCCCTTTTGCTCAACACCAAAATTCGCGGTCTCGCCTTCTATCGCACGGTCTTTTTCCTTCCGTCTCTCGTCCCCATCGTCGCGATGGCTATGCTCTGGATGTGGATTTTCAACGGACAATATGGCGTCCTGAACTATTTACTCTCCCTCCTCGGCATAAGGGCGCCGGCGTGGCTGATGAACGTCCACTGGAGCAAGCCTGCTCTCATCATAATGAGCTTCTGGGCCATCGGCTATTCCATGGTCATCTTCCTCGCCGGATTGCAGGACGTGCCGGTCTCCCTTTACGAATCCGCCGAGATTGACGGCGCGAATTTCCTGCGCAAGATCCGGCACGTGACGATTCCCATGATTTCGCCCGTCATCCTGTTCAACCTCATCATGGGCATCATCTGGACTTTCCAGATATTCGCTCGACCCTACATCATGACCCCCGGCCCGGGCGGTCCCGCCCGGTCCACGACCTTTTACACTCTTTACCTCTTTCAGACCGCCTTTGAGGACCTCCGTATGGGCTACGCGAGCGCCATGGCCTGGATTCTCTTCCTCATCATCCTGAGCCTGACGCTGCTTGCGATACGGCTTTCAAAGGACAGGGTTTACTACGCAGGAGTCAGATGAAGCAGAAGACCACGATTACAAGGCTGATTATCCACATCGTCCTCGTCTGTGGGAGCGTCACGTTCTTATTCCCGCTGCTTTGGATGGCCTCGACCTCCCTCAAGCCCATCGAGCAGACCATGGTCATGCCCCCGCAATGGATTCCCAGAGCCTATTACGCGGTCATAGACGGGCAGAGAATTCGCGTCAAAAAACTGTTCCAGCTTGACCAGACTTCTTTCATCGTCCGGGCGACCGCAGGCGACCGAAAGGGGCAAAAACTGCTCATCCCTGAAAAGGACTATTCCGAAGGGCAGGCAGCCATTGACGTGCCCGTCGCCGACAGAGTCGAGCGCATAAAAGTCCCCGCAGAAATCATCAAGAAGGTCCCCCGCAAGTGGTGGTATGTCGTCCAGACGTTCAAGAAAAAATATCGCCACCCCGAGCCGAAATGGGATTGCAAGCCCGACAAAGAAATCGAGGCAAGAGTCCATTTCTACTTCAACAACTACACCGAAGCTCTCCAGTACATCCCCTTCTTCACGTACGCCAAAAACACCCTTATCGTGTGCGTTCTGGGAGTCATCGGAGCGGTGGTTTCCAGCTCCATCGTCGCCTACGGTTTCTCGCGCATCGAATGGAAGGGTCGCGACGTCTTCTTTGTGCTCACGCTGGCGACCATGATGATCCCGTTCCCCGTAACCATGATCCCGCTCTTCGCGACCTTCCGCCGCCTCCACTGGATCGGCACCCTCAAGCCGCTGTGGGTGCCCCCCTTCTTCGCTCAGGCTTTCAACATCTTCCTTCTCCGCCAGTTCTACCTCACCATTCCCCGTGACCTTTCGGACGCCGCCCGGATTGACGGCTGCTCCGAATTCGCCATCTTCCGCCGCATCATCCTTCCCCTTTCCGTGAAAGCTCTCGCCGTCGTCGGCCTTTTCCACTTCATCTACGCCTGGAACGACTTCATGGCCCCCCTCCTTTATCTGACGAAGCAGAAAACCTTCACGCTATCGCTCGGTCTCCAGTTCTATCAGAGCCAGCAGGGCGGTTCCGAATGGCATTACCTCATGGCTGCCGCCACAGTAGTCGTCATCCCCATCGTCATCCTTTTCTTCTTCACCCAAAAGACCTTCATCCAGGGCATAGCCACCACCGGCACGAAAGAGTGACGCCCCGGGGGAATCATGGGCAAGATGCCCATGCCACGACACCCGATGACCGCATCCTTCTCATGTTCCTCTCTGCGACTCTGCCCCTTTGCGTTACCCTTCTTTTCCCTTCTTGCCTCCCCCGCCTTGGCGTGGTATCCGCCCAAGACTGAGGCGTTGCGCCCTGCCCATTTTGCTCCTTGAAACAGAACGATGATCGGTTTATCATGTTAACAATTAGAGGCGACGGAAAAATGGATGTTCCTCGACGAATCCGCGAACTTGCTCACGTGTTCGAGCGTAACCGGGAGGCTTACCGCTCAGGACGGTATAAGGAAGCCCAGCTCCGAGCTGAGTTCATAGACCCTTTTTTTGAATCCCTCGGATGGGATGTGCACAACAAGCAAGGCTACGCGGAACCTTACAAGGACGTCATCCACGAGGACGCCATCAAGATCGGCGGCGCCACCAAGGCGCCCGATTACTGCTTCCGCATCGGCGGCACACGCAAGTTCTTTGTGGAAGCCAAAAAGCCCTCCGTTGACATCAAAGACGCCGTTCACCCCGCGTATCAGCTCCGCCGCTACGCCTGGTCCGCCAAGCTTCCTCTGAGCATCCTCACCGACTTCGAGGAATTCGCCGCATACGACTGCCGCATCAAGCCCGGCAGGACCGACAAAGCTTCCGCCGCACGTGTCCTCTACATCACCTACCCGGACTACGCCCAGCGCTGGGATGAGATTGCCTCCATCTTCTCGCGCGATGCGGTTCTCAAAGGTTCCTTCGACAAGTACGTCGAGTCCACCAAACGCAAGAGGGGAACCGCCGAGGTGGACGCCGCCTTCCTGAAGGAAATTGAGTCGTGGCGGGAAATGCTCGCTCGGAACATCGCCCTCCGCAACCCCGACCTGACGCGGCGAGAGCTCAACTTCGCCGTCCAGCGAACCATTGACCGCATTATCTTTCTCCGCATCTGCGAGGACCGCGCCATCGAGCATTACGGGCAGTTGATGGCTCTCCAGAACGGGCCGAATGTGTACGCCAGGCTATGCAACCTTTTCTATCGCGCCGACGAGCGATACAACTCCGGCCTCTTCTATTTCCGCAAGGAGAAAGGCCGCACAGATGCGCCCGATGAGTTAACGCCACGCGTGAGAATTGACGACAAGCCCCTCAAGGAAATCGTCAAGCGGCTCTACTATCCCGAAAGCCCCTACGAGTTCTCCGTTCTCCCTGCTGACATTCTCGGCCAGGTGTACGAGCAGTTCTTGGGAAAGGTCATCCGTCTGACACCGGCCCACCGCGCCGTCGTGGAGGACAAGCCGGAGGTAAAAAAGGCCGGCGGCGTTTACTACACGCCGACGTATATCGTGGACTACATCGTCAAGAATACGGTTGGGAAGCTGCTCGGAAGTCAGGGCTTAGGGTCTGGGGGTTCGGGTTCAGGGAAAGGAGAAGCAAAGCATGGCGCTGAAGAGCTATCGGGACCTCAACGTCTGGAAAAAAGCGATGGACTTAGTCGAGGCAGTGTACCGCCTGACGAGGGACTTTCCTCCGGAGGAGAAATTCGGATTGACCAGCCAGCTTCAAAGAGCGGCGGTATCAATTCCGGCGAACATCGCCGAGGGGTACGGCAGGATACACCGGGGGGATTATGTACATCATCTCTCGATTGCCAGGGGATCACTAATGGAAGTCGAGACGCACCTGGCGATAGCCGTGAGGCTGGACTTGGTGGCTCGACAGCGAGTCTTGGAGACATGGGACCTGTCCCAGCAGGTCGGCAAGATGCTCACGAAGCTCATCGCGGCTCTGAGGCACCCCCTGACCCCCAACCCCTAAACCCTAATGAAGCGGCGAAGCTGCGAATCCTCGATCCCGCCTGCGGCTCCGGATCCTTCCTCATCGGCGCTTACCAGTACCTCCTCGACTGGCACCTCGACTGGTACACGACCCACAATCCCCAGAAATGGGCCCGAAAAAGGAATCCCCCCATCTACCAGACCCTAAACCCCAAACCCCAACCCCCAACCCCTGATCCCGCACCCCTGACCCCTGACCCCCGATCCCTAACCCCATCCCCCACCTGGCGCCTCACCGTCTCCGAGCGAAAGCGCATCCTCCTCGACAACATCTACGGCGTGGACATTGACGCGCAAGCCGTTGAGGTAACCAAGCTCTCTCTCCTCCTCAAAGTCCTCGAGGGCCAGTCGCACCAGACCATTGACGCCCAGTATCGGTTCTTCCGCGAGCGAGCGCTTCCCGACCTCTCCGGCAACATCAAGTGCGGCAACTCCCTCATCGGTCCTGATTTCTACGACAACCAGCAGATGACGATTCTCGACGATGAAGAGCGTTACCGCATCAACGCCTTCGACTGGAACGCCGAATTCCCCGAAATCATGAAATCAGGCGGCTTCGACGCCGTCATCGGCAACCCACCGTATGTATTCACACGGGAGCGTATGTCCCCGGCTGAACGCCATTATTATGGCAGCACGTATCCGACGTCTTGGGAGAAGCACAACACTTACATGCTCTTCATGGAAAGAATGCTCGCGCTGATCAGGCCCGTCGGGACCGGCTCGTTCATTGTACCCAACTCCTGGCTGACTATAGAAAGCGCAAAGCTGCTAAGACACAAACTCATCCCCCACATTCGAGTGCTGAGCGACCTGAACTACAGGGCATTCACTTCTGTCTCAATGGAACCATGCATATTCGTGGTCGCTGGATCAGACCTGGCAGGACCGGTTTCTGTCATTCGCGCCCGCGACAAGGAGACATTCCTTTCATCGAAGCCCACGAACGCGGATCGAAGGCGGTGGGTGGGAGGTCTCCACCGCATATTCTTTTCCCAATCGCCAGGGGCCGAAAAACTGATTGACAGAGTCGTTCACGCTTCGTCCAACGTCGGAGTATCATTTGACGTTCGCAGCGGACTTCAGGCTTACGAAAGGAGTAGAGGCAGTCCACCGCAGACGGAGGAAGATGTAAGACGTCACGTTTTCGACCGAGCGCAACGGGAGGATAAGAATAGCTACAAGTATCTGCAGGGAAGGGACGTGGCACGTTTCAGGATAGGGTGGTCGGGGCAGTGGCTTCAGTACGGACCTTGGCTGTCCCAGCCGCGCAAGTTGTCCATTTTCACGCGACCGCGCGTGTTAGTCAGAGAGATCACGGCCAAACTGCCCCGCTGCATCTCCGCCTGTTACACGGACCATGCGTACCTCAACAACAAGAGCGTCCTGAACGTCTTACACCGCAACGACAGCGTCCCAGGTTTGCTATGCCTGGCAGGTGCCCTCAACAGCCGCCTCATTTCCCTGTTCTACAGCCAGAGAGCCGTCAAGAGCACGCGGAACATCTTCCCCAAGATAGTCATCCGAAACCTTCGCGAGTTCCCATATCCCCAGGCACCAGAGTCGGGGCGCGTCGGCCGCGTAGCGTCCCTCGTGGGCCGCATCATGCAACTTCAAATCCAAATGGCGGCGGCCAAGACGGCGCACGACAAGACCGTCCTCCAGCGCCAGATTGACAAAACCGACAAGCAGATTGATCAACTCGTTTACGAACTCTACGGCCTCACCGACGACGAAATCAAAATCGTCGAGCAGGCAACGACGTGAACTGGGAATTTAGCCCTGTCAACGGTCCGGTGATTGAGCGCGCGCCAGGCGGGCAGAAACCAGGGCAGCGGCGGGAGACGGAGAGGCTTACGTGAAGAAAAGGGACCCTGTGATATTATGGAAGATCCGATGCTTCAATAAGGAGACCCGAAAGTTCTTCGACCGGCTGCTCCTGCTGGATACGTCGAAGGTCACCGACCAGGAGAAGAAGACAATCGTCGATATCGCGCAACGGCGCCCACACGACAGGCGGGTGCTGGCTTACCGCTCACGGTTCGTGGACGTGGAACGGGCCGAGGCCTACCGGCTGGCGCGCTATGCGGACCTTGTCTCGGGTGTAAGCCCCCTGGATTACTTCGAAGACGAGCAGGGGAACCCAATGGGCCCCGTGGAGCTCATGCAAGCAATATCCGGTGACCTACACCCGCTAATAGCCGGCTACCCGCAGAGTGTGCTTCGGCTCGGCCCCGCGGCGATGAGGGCGAAAGACCAGTGGTCGCAGAAGACGGCAAACGTGATAGGTCGGTTCCTTCAGATCGTCGAGAGGATCAAGGGCTCCGACTGGCTCAGTAGTCCCCTCAGGCTGAAGTCCTCCGTGTATAAAGGGCGCGCGGAGCCGGTACTCGAGTTGGTACACCCCGGCCCCGAGACCACGACGAGTGTCTTGACTTGGATCCGCCAGCTGTACTCAGCCGACAAGGCACTCAGCAAAGCGTGCCAGGCCTACGTCCGGCATGCCGCTGACGAAAGGAAAAGGTGGTGGGTGCGCGAGCGCCGGGAGGCATTTAACAAGTTCCTCAACGAAAGGGGCGGGCTGCTCATGCCAGCTGGTTACAATGCGCGCGAGGTTATAGATGCTTTCATCTATGGCTTCGGTTATTTTCACCCAAGGTCGAAGGAGGGAGCGGAGCAGCGGTTGGCGGAGCTTCTGCGCGGCTACGGGCGCGAGCGTGCGGTCATGGCCTTTAGCATGTGTTGCAGAGATCTGTGCGGATACGCTTTGGATTTGGGCGCTATCATCAAACAGGACTTCGACCACTGGGTTAAGAACCAGGCCTGCGCCGGCCCTGACTGGCCGCGCATAGAAGACCTGTTGGGGCCCTACGGGGCTGGCCGGCCCTGAAGACCCAGCATGAAAGGATGCTCCTCCAGCGCCAGATTGACAAAACCGACAAGCAGATTGATCAACTCGTTTACGAACTCTACGGCCTGACCGAGGAGGAAATCAAAATCGTCGAGAAAGGTGCGTAGGCACCATTGGCGGGTCTCTGGGGCGACCCGGAGGGAGAATCATGTCTCTGATCGAAGGCATTGCTCGCATAGCAGATCTTGTGCGCTCTCTGGCAAGAGCGCGGCCCAACCGTTTCGAGAGGGAAATGTTGGCCCAAGCCGTGCAGCAGGACGGGAAACTCTATGAAATGACCGGCACGAGCTGGCCCATCTGGATCCGCATAGGCAACAAGGATTACGCGAGCCAGCAGGACCCATCTGTCGCCGCTACCTACGCCGACGCCTTCCAGAAACTCATCGTCCACGGATGCGTAAGGTACCAAAGCGGCATCCTTTATGTGCTCACCGGAACGGGCTGGAGATTGGGCCGCAAGTACGCTAACAAACGGAGGGAAGAGGAAAATGCCGGATGACGCTAACATCAAGTTCAATCCGAATCTTGAAAAGGAAATCACGAAAGACCTCGAAAAGCACGTCGGCGAGATGTACATCATCGTGAAGAGGACGAAATCCATCCTCGGGAAGACAAGCGGCTTTGAGCTCCTCGACGCCTTCAACTGCAGTCCCGATCCCAGCAAGATCAACGAGCTCGTGGATGAGGAGACGTTCGAGGGGTCCGAGGTTTTCGGCGGCGACCCTGACGTGCGAAAGATACGCTTTCGTGTGAACTTGGACAAGTGAACACGGGTAGGCACGGTCACGATAGCGTCCGCCCCTGTCATAAGTAGACGCCTGACGGACCGTCACAAAGGGCGCCACAACCGGACGGTGAAGCTGGTGGAGCGGATGCTTGAGCTGCACAAGAAGCTGGCTGCGGCTAAGACCGCCCACGCAAACGCCGTCCTCCATCGCCAGATTGACAAAACCGACAAACAGATTGACCAACTCGTCTATGAACTCTACGGCCTCACCGAAGAGGAAATCAAAATCGTCGAGGAGGCATTGCCCTGACGCCCGTCAAAGCACACTAAGGGAGGAGCCAATTATGGCCAGTGACGACAGCCCGGTTGGGCACAACCTATTGTCATATTATGGGGTCCCCCTCGCTCAATACTATGGCGACGGCGTCCTGACGCTCAAAGACGGCAAGGCGGCGAGCTGTCGATTTGAAGCCGGGCAGTTGACATCCGGAGACGTTTTGCTCCTTTGTGATTTCCTCGCACCGCCTCCTCCCCCCCTGAGCATTTCAGCAGAAAGGTTCGAGGGGACGACGTCCGATGGCTTTCGAATCCGGGCCGACAAAGGAATTGATGGGGTTAACTACCTTCCTGACACACCCAATGACCGCTCGTGGGGAGTCTGGGCGGCGTTCCGCTTGCGCGAAATGGATGTTCGGATGAACGAAGGTGACGGTGAAGCGACTGCGCAGTTTGGGCTGACGAACTTTCGCTTTACAGGTACTGAACCAGGGCAGGCGCCCAACGTTTCGGGCCAGGTGCTCCCGGTGAGTCTCAAATCTGCAAGCGGTACCGCGGAACTGTCCATCGTGCGGGTCGAGCAGTATGAGAGAATAATGAAGCGCCTGCAGACCCTGAAAGGCATCGAGGTAACATCTGAGGTGGCTGGCGATATCCCCGGAGATGGCGGTATGCAACGGCTGCGGCAAGTGGTCAATGATGTCTGCTATCTATTATCTGTCGCCCGGGGCACAAAGGTTGAGTGGATCTATTGCGACCAGTATAGTCGTAGCGGTGAACTCATAATGCGAACGCACTGCTCAAGGATCACCAAACCCTATTGTCCCCTTGCGACCATAGATCCCCGTGCCGAATGGTCAGCCGAGACGAAGGTGTTCGTCGAGCAGGCGTATCCCGTTTATCTGAAGAGGCGCGAATCGTATAAGCTGAACAGGGGCCTTATTGATGCCTATCTCGATGCCAGGTCAGAAGCCGATTATATCCAGGGCAGGGGAATCAAGCTTGCGGTGGGCCTCGAAACGCTCAGGGAGCTCTTCCTCGAGACGGGACATCCCGGCGTAGGGCGCTACATCATCCAAAAGGCACGGTTCCATAAGCTCATTGCGAGCATCCAGGATGCGCTCCACGAAGTTCTGAAGACGTCTGACGTTTGTAGGGCCCAACGAGACGCCATATGTGCCGAGGGCAAGCTCGCAGCTTTGAACCGACGGTCGTTTCGCCATATCCTAAATAAGCTGTGCAAACACATCGGCATCAAACCCAGCCCAAGAGACCTCAGCTTGTTCATTCAAGCCCGAAACAGCTTAGTCCATACGGGTCGCTTCTATTCCACGACGGCCACGCCCGACCAGCGAGCGGAGGACCCCCCAGTGCCCAGCCCCGCAGACGAATTCTTCTTCCTTGTCAACTTTCTTGATAGGATTTTTCTTCCGCTTCTGGGATATGACGGTCCATACGTGGATTGGAGCGGGCCCAAGCGCCCGACCCGGAAGAAATGCGTTTCATGCTAACCCAATCACTGGTAACGCCGCCGTCTCGGCGGCAGTCTCGGGAGCGTCTGGCTCCCGCTGTGGGCAGGATGCCCACAGGACTGCCGGCAAGATGCCAGCGGTACGGAGCTGCACCGGCAAGGGTCCGGAGAACGTGGATTGTACGGCGCGGTGAGGATTTCCCGAGGCTGACGAGTTGTTACCTCCTATGACACTCAGGAGAGACCCATGAAAACCCTAATCCGCGTTCTTGATGTCGTCGCGTTGACCGAGGACCTGCCCGACCGCGACTTGCGCCGGGGGCAGGTCGGTACTGTGGTTGAAGCGCTCGCTCCCGGCGTTTTTGAAGTCGAGTTCAGTGACAACGAGGGGCGTACTTACGCGTCCCTGGCGCTTCGCGCCGAGCAGTTGCTGGTTTTGATCCCCAGGCGAGTATATAAGGAAATGCACCAGCGAGCCGTTGGTGGAACGGACCGGTCGCGTTGTGGAGTGAAGCGTATCCACTGTGGAATGAACCAGCTCCACTGCTCAGTGAACGGCTTCGGTGTGGAATGAACCGGCTCCGATGCTCAGTGAACGGCATCCAGAGTGGAATGAACGGTTCACTGCAAGGAATGAACGCCTCGCTGGACGGAATGAAGGCTTCACTGGACGGAATGAAGGCTTCACTGCACGGAATGAAAGCTTCACTGGAAGGAGTCAAAGCTTCACTGGACGGAATGAAAGCTTCACTGGACGGAATGAAGGCTTCACTGGACGGAATGAAAGCTTCACTGGAAGGAGTCAAAGCTTCACTGGACGGAATGAAAGCTTCACTGGACGGAATGAAAGACCTACTGGTTGGTGTCAAAAGGCACCTAACTGACCAAGAATCAGTATGTTAGCAGAGGCTCAGGTGGTTATCATAGAACCGCCGACGGAAACGCCGTCCCCCAGCGCCAGATTGACAAAACCGACGACCAGATTGATCAACTCGTTTACGAACTCTACGGCCTGACAGACGAGGAAATCAAGATCGTCGAGGAGGAAACTGCGAAGTGAAGACGGCGAAACTGCACGTGGCATGGGCATCTTGCCCATGGTCCCTCAAGGGCGGGACGCCCGTGCCACAATAGGCGACGACGGAGTCCTTCTCATCTTCCTCTCTGCGACTCTGCCCCGCGTCTCGCGGGGTTACCCTTCTTTTCGCTTTTTCCCTCCTCCGCCTTGGTGGTGTATCCGCCCGAGAGTGTCGCCATGAAAGCGGGGTGGTCCCCAGCGGCGGTGTGTGGTAAAACCGCCCTGACGCCAAAACCAGGACGGGTGACCAAACCAAGACGTCGTAACCGGGGTCGCCTTACGAGCGAAAGCGAATGGGCCGAAGGTTAACCGCGCACTCTGCCACGCGTTTGTTCCCGGGCTACAAGCCGTTTACCATGGAGGGAAATGGTGGTTCTTCACCGCGCAGCGGGCGGACAAGCCGAAAGCCCAAGAAGTCCGCCGGTACGAACCACCAGTGACTCTTGGGCTCCTGCGGGTCCATCGTAAGCCACCAATTGGATGAGCGGTCTCGCCTGGCCGAGCGAACCTGGCCGGCGTCGCTCTTCCATGAACCGCCGCGAATAAGGTGGTTTTTGCCTGTTTCCGGCCCCTGGGGGTCCTTTGGCCACTCCCCGGAAGGCACGGAGCCGTAAGACTTGGAGCCGTACCAATCGAGGCACCATTCGGCGACGTTGCCGTGCATGTCGTAGATGCCCCACGCATTCGGTTTCTTTGTGCCAACGTTGTGGGTGCTGTTCTCGGCGTTGTCCGTGTACCACGCGTACTCCCCCAGCTTCGACGGGTCATCCCCAAAACAGAACATACCGTTTGACCCCGCGCGGCAGGCGTACTCCCACTCGGCCGCCGTCGGCAAGCGGTACATCTTTCCGGTTCTTCTCGAGAGCCATCTCGCGTAAACCATCGCGCCGTACCAGCTCACGCCAACGACGGCTTTTTTGTCTCTGCCGAACCCGCGGTACGGGTCTCCCCAGGGATCCGTCGGGCAGGTTTCGCCGTCAACGTACTTCTCCATCCACGGAGAGGCTTTCGGTCGGTACGGATACCCGAAGGCTTCGTACTCCTCCCATGTCAGCTCAGTCTTACTGATCCAGAACGGCCCCACCGTCACCTTGTGCTGAGGACTCTCGTCTTTCTTCCGACCCTTTTCCGAGTCCGGGCTCCCCATCACGAAAGTGCCCCCCGCAACCGCAATCATCTCGAAAGTCACAACCGTTCCATCCCGTCCCTCGACGGTTTCGGTATAATTCACGAAATCGGCGGGCAGAGCCTCTGCGGGGGTTTCCGCTGGGATGGCGACCGTTGGGGCCGGCTCCGTGACGGTTTGTGTGGGCTTGACGAGCTTTTCGGGGGCAGCCTCTGCCGGCTCTTCCGCTTTCAAGCTCGGCCCCTTTTCATCGCCGGTCTTGCCGCACCCGCACATCAATGACAGCGCTATCATCATCATCACCGCCACCGTGCACACTTCTATCCTAAAGCCTCCTCGCATCGCCCTGCGCCTTTGCAAGTCTTTCTTCTTTCTCCCTGCGTCATCCCGCTTCGCTAAGATTGTTGCACCGCTCTGCGCGATTCGAAACGTGCGTCTCATGCGTCCCATCCTCCTTTTCTGCCTGTCAACAAACCAAACGGCCGGCCTCCACTAATGGGAGATTCCGAACGCCTTCAACCGGCAAGCCAGCCCACAGAACAATGGCGGCGGACTTTCGCATCGCCTTGCCGCCTTTCCATCACGATATGAAACGCAGTATCTTACACGTCTTCTTCCTCTTTTGCAAGCAGGAATTGCATCCGGCCGTATGGCTACGGGTGGCTCGGGGTGAAACCGCAGAGTGTGCAGAGCACGCAGAGAGGCCATTGTACCGCTGGCATCTTGTCCCGCGTTCCGCGGGAGGGCATCCTGCCCCCGCCGAGGGCGAAACACCCTCGGGACTGCCGCCCCGCCATGGCGGGGCAGCGTTACATAGATGGCAACACTGAACTCCCGTTGGAATCATGGGCAAGATGCCCATGCCACGGCAGGCGAGGGCAGGGTCCTTCTCATTCTTCTCTCTGCGACTCTGCGACTCTGCGCCTTTGCGTTAATCTGCTGTTCGCTTCTTGCCTCCTCCGCCTCGGCCGGCTATCCGCCCAAGACTCAGGCCATACACAGAGACGGAAAACTCGCTTGACAAAAACGGATTCTGTGCTATTATAGTAATGAGATAGGAGTTTTCAGCCAAGCCACTGCGTGAGCGTTTCGAGGTTCTTTTCGCATTTGGGGGCGAAAAGGGTTCGACTCAGGTAAGGAAGCTAAAGTTGCATACGGAGGTTGCCAGGTGGCCTCCTAAAAAACCTGGCGCTTAAAACAAACGCAAACGAAACGTTTGCCCTGGCCGCTTAATAGCGGCCACGTCATCTGGGTTCTCTCCTGCGGGGCCCGGAATGGCGCCGTTTAGCGGGATAGGAGTCGGTTCTTGCTTCGGGGGCCGAGTCCGAAGTTTTCCGAAGATAGCTTATGGGGAATCCTCCCGGATGGAGTCCCCGGCGGCGAACCCTTAAAAATCCGGGTAAGTATGTAGACGCTTTAGTGGACCTGCCCGAGGACGCGGGTTCGATTCCCGCCGCCTCCACCATTCCTTCTCCTTGCTTATTCTTTTGTTGACAAGGAGTTACGTCACGCGCATGATCGCCATGAGATGCTCACGGGAGCATTTTGGGAGTAAAAGGAGCGTCTTATCGCTTTCGTTTTTTCCAGGAAAAACAAGCGGGGCAAGACCTGGTACGTCGGTTACTACGTTGACGGTAAGTTTGTAAGGAAGAGGATCGGCCGATCCAAGGTTTTGGCGGAGAAGGCGAGAGGAGACATCGAAGCGAAACTCGAAAGACGCGAGGCGGGACTGTTAAAGAAGGATTTGTGAAGGGCGGTAGGAAACTGTGGCGGGTGACGGAGTCTTCCCCCGTCTCGTGGCGTCAATCACAGCGATGCGCTGCGCAAACCTCGCGCACGACGCGATAAGCCCATCTATCTGCCCGGTCATCATCAACACGTCGCAACGACCCAGCGTGGCAACGATCTCCTGCCGCACCTTCCCTCCCTTCCTGTAGTTGTGAGCTACCTGGAAGTATTCGTACTTGCCTGACTTCTTCACTCTCACAAACATGCGCCTTCCCTCCTATCTCAGGACCAATGTTGGTCACTACACTACAACGGAAGCATAAAGAAGCGGCGCATGTAGGAAAAGAATCCGCAACCGGGCTGATTTCTTAGAATATGTGGCACTACGTTTTCAGCGAAAAGCGGCTCGTGTTTTCATAAGTCGTTGATTCCCAAGACGCCAATCCTTCACCACCCCTCGCAACTGTAGAAGATGGGTTAGGGACCCGCTGCCGGAACCGTTGCAGGATAAAATCGGACCCCTCGTGTCCGACATTCCGCCAGCTCACCGAACCGACTCCAGTGCAAGTGCGAGTTCTACAACTCCTGGGGTTGTACCCAGTAGAGGGAAACTGAATTTAGCGGCAACTGACGCCGCACCAGTAAGATAGCCCACTTTGCACGGGGAAACTTCAGGTTAACCGTGCCGACCGCCGACAGTGCAGCCGTCCCAAGGTAGGTGAGCGCTGCGCGCTTGCCCAAGACCTTCGAGACAGTTGTGACGGTCGCGGCGTTGGCAGCCGGCCCCGCTGCGAGGAACGCGAGCGCGGCCCCGGACGAGATGCCCATGCTCACGAGCACCGCCGCAATCGCAACCGACGCGGTTGCGCAAACATACATCGGAATGCCGATGAGACCAGCTACATTTGAGTGAGTGGTTTTGCAAAAGGCAACGCCGCCCCGCCTTGGCGAGGCTGTCCCGAGGGCGTCTCGCCCTGGATTCTTTCCTACATCCTTTCGGCGCGCGAGGTCGCGCGCCACTTTGCGAGAGGTTTCCCGCGTCCCGTTTCTCTCACCAAGACGCCAAGACGCCAAGCGTCCTCTCCATGTTATTTTTCAGTTGCGGTTCATCATTACGAGTTGTGCAACGCGAGAGAAACAAACCAAAGGCAGCCTCTCGACCACTCAATTGTAGCCGCACCCGAATAGCGGGGTGTGGCTGTATTTCAGTGGCAGCCGGGACCTGTTCCCATCGTTCTTTCTCAGGCACGTGATCCGGGCTCGATACCGCAGCAGACCTACATTTCTGCCAGGCTTTAGCTGGCATCCCCGTTAGCCACCCGCTTCAGCGGGTGGTCACAGGGCGCGCCTTTTTCCTCTCAGGAGCCGGCTTGAGCCGGGCTTCTCGACCAGAGGATTCATCCGACCCTCGCCACGCAAATACAGCCGCACCGGCCCAACAATAAAGTTTCGCCGGCCTTTTTTAGCCCACGAATCACCTGTCGGCCCGCGTAATCTCGAAAACGACCGTACCTCCGCCGGTATAAGCGACGGGATCGAGGCACTGGACATACGCCTTGTCGGCATCTTCCTTCCCCGCAAGACCCCATTCGGACGGAGCGGAAACTCGCAGGGCGTTGTAGTGCGGCGTAAGGGCTGCCAGCGAGTGCATGCACAGCGGTATCTGCGAAACAAGTCGATAGCCGTCCTCGAGCTTGAAGGTGTCGCCGAGCTTGTACACGGGGCATGTGCCTCTGATCTCTCGCACCTTGACGATTAGGTCCATTTTGACGCTTTCTCCTACGAATGGGTGAAGTTTCTCGGCTTCAATGTGAAACGGAAGCGGCGAATCATTCCTCCCCAGGGCTTTATCGCGCCCTCTCCCGGAGGTCAAGGATTTTGATGGAGGTAAACGCGGCGTCCCGGAACCTTCCGTGCGTGGGATGGGGGAATATTCCGCAATGAAAGAGGAATAAACCGCAGCAGTTACGAAGGGCTCCCATTCATAAATTCGGCGACGTATTCTTTCTCTGACACGATAACAGGATGGACATGATTGTTAGAATCCTGTTTATCATTTGCGAAGGGTTCATGAGCTTGCGCTTTACCTCAACTTGCCGCTGACATACTGGCTTGCCGGTGGCGACGACATTGTTAGCGAGTTGTATCTCCTGAGACGCCACAACAACCCGCTCGACGCCGCGGCACGCAGGGCTCAACGATGACCCAACCTGTTTCGGCTCAGCCATGACCGGGCCGCAAGGTCTCCAACAACTTCTGCGTCAATTGCTTGCCCTTCGTGATCTTTCACCCAGCGGCCCAGGGCTTGTGATTTACTGGATCGCTCACGTGCCTGGAACTATCCCGTCTATCCTGTTATCCCGTCAAAAAAGCTCCTTTCGCAGCACCATTATACGTCATCGTATTTGCGAACGATGTACTAAGGCTTCTTGGGATATGGCGGAGCGACGCTCGCCACTATCGTCGAAATCTGTCTCTGTGCGCCCCGAACGAGCGGACACTCCGGGAGGATATTGCCGCTTGGTACGGTTCGTGCTGAAAAGAATCAAGCCCAAATTGGCCGAGAGCCGGTGTCGAAAGGGGCGGGCGGAAAGTTCTCGGCCGGAGAAGATTTTCCCGGAGCGCAGATTCGCCCCGGCGATGAGGAAGGCTGGCAGAAACTCAACAGTAAAACAGTGCTCAAAGTTCGAATAATGTGTTTCATTGCTGCAGCGAAAGGGTACGCCCGCGCAGGCGGCGATGAGTGCGTGGGAGCCTCCGCAGAAAAAAACGGAAAAACATTCCACAAATACGCGGCGACACTTCCCACGCGAACGGCGACGATGAGGGACAGCAGTGGGCGTATCGGGACCCCCTCAAAGACTTTGGCCGGTGCGCCCCGTCGCCGCTAAGAGCCCCCCGGGTCTATGGTCCCCCAGGGTTGTTGAGGCATAGAGTACAAATGGTAACGTGCGGCCTTGCAGTTCTTATCGTTGGTTCCGTCGTCCACACTTGGTCTGGTGCGAAGGCAAGGCAGAGGTTGCTTGAAGGCAAGGAACCGTTGCCACAAGGCATGGCTATCCCCGTTTTGGCGCACGTTCTCTTGCTTATCCTCGGTCTGGGGATGCTCTGGTCGGGAGGCTCCTTCTTTCTGGCCGTCCTAGGCATGGGAGCGTACTTCTTTGTACTGCCGCTCCTTGTGGTCCCGTTGCTCAGGGCTCTGGGTCTGATAAGTGTGACGGAGGTGGAGGCGGACCCTGTCCTGAGGCTGCTCGCGGCATTGGAGCGCGGGAAGGTCGTTGAGGTCGAGACGTACCTCGACCAAGGATGGGATGTCAGCATGACCTTCCCGTTTCTGTACGACTCCGAGCCCTTGCACATCGCCGCGCACCACGGCCGCAGACAGCTTGCGGAGCTTCTGCTGTGCAGAGGGGCCAATCCCAACGCGCGGGACGCAGCGGGTAAAACACCGCTGCATTATGCTGCCTTGTACGGACACGCGGACCTTGTCGACCTTTTGTTAGACGGAGGAGCGCTGGCGAACATGAAGGACGACGACGCGGAGACCGCGCTTGCCCTCGCGGCGGCCAGCGGACATCCGCGTATCGTCCAGGCGCTGGAGGCGCACGGCACCCAAGCGTGAGCCTCCTTCCGACACCAGCGGTGCGCAACTGGTAGCCTGGGGATGGCCGATCTGGTGCCTGCGTCCCTCATTCACCCTGCGTCCACGGCCAACACAAGCGAGGGGCCAATGCAGGGCGGTATCTCCCCCGGGACTGACCTGGCATCTTTTGCTCCAACTCCATGTGCTCGCGCCAGGGCTCGCGATGCTATGGCGTGCACGCATCTTCTTGGACTTAGTGCTGGGCACGGCCCCGGAGCTCCTCGTTGTCCCGCTGCTGGCCATGCCATGCTTGAGGCCCCGCGTCCTGCGATAGCCCTCACACTGAAAGGTTGATGGCCATGGGAAACAGAGCGAAGTCCCGGGAGGAAGCTCTCGGAAACCCAACGCAAGTCTATTCGGCACGCCTGGGGGTTACCCGGCTTGAATGGGACCCCTGCGGCGGCCCCGAGCCCAGGCGAAACGCGGAAGTCCAAGTAGGGCGTGACATGCTTAAGCCTCTCGAGCAGCTTGTATGTGACGTGCACGAGGAGGCAAGTGCTCGGCGCCCGGTGGAGGTTAACCTTGTCCATGCTATCAAGAGAATGGTCTCGATGATGGCAAGGGTGGCAAAATCCAACGACAGGCTGGCGAAGCGCATGTTCTGGTTGACCATCGCCATCGCAGCAATGACGGTGGTGACGCTTGGCTTGGGGATCTTAAAGGCGTGCGGCGCGATTTAGACGCCCATTCGGCGGCCTTGGGTGAGGGCAACGCCTCAGGCGAGTTCCTTCCTGGCAAATTCCACGGCGTTTCGGAAAATCTGCACGCCCCGCCCTTCTTCGGGCAGATCCTCTCTCGTCCAGCGGGGATGCTGCGTGCGGAAAAGATAGCCCTCCGGGTGGGGCATCAGGCCGAAGATTCGCCCGGAGGGATCGCAGATTCCTGCGATGCTGCCAACTGAGCCGTTCGGGTTGAAAGGGTAAGGGCACTCCGTTCGCCCGGCGGAATCGCAATATTGAACCACAACCTGGTCGTTCGCCGAAAGCCGGCGCCGGACATCTTCGCTCGCGGGCATGAATTTCCCCTCGCCGTGGCGCACGGGGAGATAGAGCTTTTCGACTCCTCGGGTGAAAACGCATGGCGAGCGGGGATTGACCTTGAGATAGACCCAGCGGTCCTCGAACCTCCCTGAATCGTTGAAGGTGAGAGTTACATCCTGGCGGCGACCGCTGTCGAGGCGAGGAAGAATTCTCATCTTGGCGATGGCCTGAAAGCCGTTACAGATACCGATAATCAGTTTCCCGTCGTTGATGAACTTCTCGATCTGCCGCCCCAGGCTGTACTCGAACTTCAGGGCGAGAACTTTACCGGCGGCGATGTCATCTCCGAACGAAAAGCCGCCCGGAAATGCGAGGATTTGGTAGTTGTCGAGGGAATCGCGTCCGTCTATGAGGTCGTTTATATGCACTCGACGGGCGTCGCCGCCGACGGAATCCATGTTGAATGCGAACTCGGTCTCGTAATCGCAATTGATGCCGTAGCCGGTGAGAACGAGGACTTTCGGTCTTTTCATCAGACCACCCCCTTCAGCGGTTTCTGCCAGGCCTCCTTGAGCTTCCTTATATCGGCGACGATGACGGTGTCTCCGGACAAGCCGATTACCTCGAAACGAGTGTCTGCTGTGACCTCGCCCACCAACGCAAGTGCATTTCCGGCGAGTGTGCGCTCGAATTGCTCCCTTTTGTCAGGCGAAACGGTAGCCACGAATCGGCTCTGGGACTCTGAAAACAGGATGAAATCATCACGGTCCAGCTTTTCCTCGCGAGGAACAGGATTCAGACTGATTTTCATGCCGTATCCGCCAGCAAAGGCGGTCTCGGCGAGGGCAACGCCTAATCCGCCGTCGGAGCAGTCGTGGCAGGAGCGAACGAGTCCGCTTTCGATGGCGGACGAGAGGGCGTTGTAGAGCTTAGCGGCGGCTTTCGCATTGACCTTAGGAACCGAGTTGCCGACCCCGCCGTGCATGGCAAAGTATTGCGAGCCGCCCATTTCCTCTCTGGTAACGCCGAGCACATAGACCGAGTCGCCGGGAGTTTTGGCGTCCATAGTGACGCATTTCTCAACGTCATCAATCTTGCCGATGGCGGAAAAGAGAACCGTCGGCGGAACGGATATTCGATACTTGCCGACCTTGTAATCGTTCTTCATGCTGTCCTTGCCGGAGATGCAGGGGACCCGAAAGGCAACGGTATAGTCGTAGAGGGCTTTGGCAGCCCTCACAAGTTGTGCGAGCTTGTACTCGCCGTCCGGGGTCTTCTCGGAAACGATGGGGTCGGGCCAGCAGAAGTTGTCGAGTCCCGCGATATAGCCGAGCTTCCCTCCGACGGCGATGATGTTTCTGATGGCCTCGTCCACGACGCAGGCGACCATGTGATAGGTGTCAATGTCGCCGTAAAAGGGATTGATGCCGTTGGAGATGGCGATTCCCTCTTTTCTGCCGAGGAGGGGGCGAATCACGGCGGCGTCGGCGGGACCGTCGTTCTCGGCTCCGACGAGAGGCTTGATGACGCTGGCGCCCTGGACCTCGTGGTCGTACTGGCGGATGACCGGCTCCTTGCTGCAAATGTTCAGGCGGGAGAGTAGTTGCATGAGCTCGGCTGTCAGGTCGGCTTTCAAGGAAATGTCCGGCTCATCGTGCAGAGGCGGCTTCCAGCGGGCGGTTATCTTTTTCTTTGGAACACCCTCGTGGAAGAAATCCATGTCGAGGTAGGCGACGGTTTTGCCGTCGTAGAGAACGTGGAACTTTCCGGAGTCGGTGAAGCTGCCGAGGACGGTCGCTTCGACGCCGCGTCTCATCGCAAGCGAAAGGAAGTCGTCAACTTTTTCCGGGGGGACGGCGAGGGTCATCCGCTCCTGGGCTTCCGAGAGGAGGATTTCCCAGGGATCAAGCCCCGCGTATTTCAGCGGGGCGCGCTCGAGATGGAGCTGGCAGCCGCCGGACAGACGCGCCATCTCTCCCACGGAACAGGAAAGCCCGCCGGCGCCATTGTCCGTTATGCAGCGGTACAGGCCGGCGTCCTCGGCCTCGAGGAGGAAATCGGTCATCTTTTTCTGGGTTATGGGGTCGCCTATCTGAACCGCTGAAACGGGGGATTTCTCGTCGAGCTCCGTCGAGGAGAAGGTGGCGCCGTGAATGCCGTCTTTTCCAATTCTCCCGCCGGTCATGACGATGTGGTCGCCGGGGTCCGCTCGTTTGATGGAAGTATCCACATCGCCGATCTTTCGCGGAATGATTCCGCCGGTGCCGCAGAAAACGAGGGGCTTGCCGGCGTATCGCTCGTCGAAGATTATGGCGCCGTTGACCGTCGGTATGCCGCTCTTATTGCCGCCGTGCTCCACTCCCCTTCGGACGCCGTCGAAAACTCGCTTCGGATGGAGAAGCCTCGGCGGCAGTTCCTTGTCGTAATCGGGCGGAGCGAAACAGAACACGTCCGTATTGAAAATCAGCTTGGCGCCGAGGCCGGTGCCCGCGGGGTCGCGGTTGACTCCGACGATTCCCGTCAGGGCGCCCCCGTAGGGGTCGAGAGCGGACGGGCTGTTATGGGTCTCGACTTTGAAGACCAGATTCCATTCGTCGTCAAACTTGATGATGCCGGCATTATCGTGAAAAACCGACACCAGCCAGTCCACAGTTTTGCCAATCTCCTCTGTCCCTTTTTTGATGTACGTGTCGAAAATGCTGTTAATGACTTCGGTCTTCTCGTTCTCCGTGTAAGTTATGATTCCGCTGAAAATCTTGTGCTTGCAGTGCTCCGACCAGGTTTGAGCAATCGCCTCCAGCTCGGCATCGGTCGGCTTCGGCTCAAGGCCGAGGCGGCGGCGCCCCTCGATGACGTCCGGCCTTCTGTAATAGCCCTGAACGGCTTTCATCTCTCTCAGGTCGAGAGCGAGGATACCATCCCTGCTGATTTTCAGCAGCTCCTCGTCCGGCACGCTCAGGTCGTAATAGCGCACAACGGGTCCCGCCGCAGGCGGGATTCGCACCTCCGGGATTTCGAGCCGGGGTGGATTCTCTGGATTCGACTCCTCGCGGCCGGTAATTCTCCATCTCTGAATAAGCTCGTTGGCGAGGAGGCCGGAGACGATTCTTTCGGCTTGCCCGCGGGACAGGTCTCCGGAGATGAGGTACTTTCGGGAGGTATAGACCTTCGGCTCGCCGGAGAGGCTCTCCCCGAGCACGTCCTTTATTCCCTCCACGGAAGTCCTCCCGACGTTATCGGTCACGCCGGGGCGGTAGCCGACTTCAATCATCCAGGAGAAGTCTCGCTCCAGAGGAACGTCAAGGCGTGAGTCCTGGATAATGGGGTCGGTGAACAATCTTTCCCTGAGAAAACCGGCTTGCTCGGAATCAATATCCGCGTCAATCGTATAGACCTCGATGGTTCGCACTCGCTCGACACGGATTCCGAGGTGCTTGAGAATCCTACTCCGCACACTTTCCCCTGCGGCGTCGGTAACACCTTCCTTGAACCCGACTTCAATTCTGTGAATCATTCGCAACCCCTCGACGTGATGATGAAAAGTTGGACGAACTGTTTTACAGAAACCTTTCTTCGGCAACGTCCGCAGTCCCGGAGTAAAGATGCGGAAGCGCACCGGGCTTGCGAAATTTCCGGTTGCCCCAAAACGGTATTATACAGGCGGGGAGGAGACCCGTCCAAAAAACTTTTCTGTCCAACCATAAATCAAGAAGCGCGCGGCTGCGTTTGGGAGGCACGGCGGGCGAGCACGCCGATTTTGCTGTGCAACTAAGCACGTTGGAACAAAGTTTGCTGTAAGGCAGGTGGGCGGCCACCGAAAGCAAAAGGTCTCGTTTGCTCAGGACACAAAACCGGCGCGAAACCATCAGGGGGGCAAGGAAATAAGGTCAGGCCACACATGAACAGGCGCGGAGGGGCAGGAATCGCCCGGCGAGAGAGCACGGAAGAAATGAGAGGAAAAATGCGCAGGACAGGCACTATCCTCAACGTAGGAGGGGCACCATGGTAGTAGCTAATTTCCTTGTGGACGCAACGATAGGAGTTATAGTTTTCGGTTCGCTTTACGAGGGTTACCGAAAGGGACTGGTAACCAACCTGCTGGGTTTGGCAGGGTTTACGACGGTTTTGCTATTATGCTTGGCGTTCGGGGAGACGCTGGCCAAACCTCTAAAGCCTTATGTCCCTTTGCCAACGACTTATGCAACACTGGCTGCATACATTGCAATCAGCTTTGTGATCGCAATGTCAGCGTTTTTCCTACACGCCGTCTTCAGCAACCTGCTCGCGAAAAAACTGCCGCCAGCCCTCGACGCCATCGGTGGAATGTTCGCGGGAGCGTTGCGGGGAACCGTTTTCATGGTATTGTGCCTGGTGATTATCATGCTCATGGCGAACCCTACCATCAACGACCAGATAAGTAATCGCTCTCGGATAGCGTCGGCTTTTCTCAAGGAAGTGAGTAAAGTCAGCCCCACCGTTAACGACATATTCACCTCGCACCCCTCTCCTCTGACAAAGAAAGACGTCACAAAGAAACGAGGCGACTACGAGGAAGTCGTTGATTCCTTTTAGCCGGAAGTTCTCCCGGGGAAACCCCTGATTTTCGTTCTAACCTGTGTCAATAGTCAAACCCGACAGGCCGGCCTGCTTTCGCTTGCTTTGGGGGATGGATGAAGCGAGCTTGTGTCTTCATCGGGCTATCCGCGTCATTGTTCCATTGGGCATACGTGTCGTTGGCTCTGTAGTCGTTCGTGAGGACCACGCGCTGAAGCCACTTAACTGACCTGTTCCCATACGCCCCGGGCGACACCAGGCGAACCGCTCCACCGCCCTTGGGCAACCGCCACTGGCCGTTCAGCTTGTAGCAGAGGATCGCCGGCAGTTCTCCGGCCGGGTCTTCCAGCAGACGTCCGGTTCACGTTTAAGCTACTCCCACGGGTCCAGAAGCCTTGAGTTTTCTGAGGTATGGCGTAAATCTCCGAAAGTCTGCATAGCGGAACGGGAACAACACGAAATGGCTGTTCCCGCTGCGGCCTTTCAGCGTGCGATTGCATTCACTCAAGCGGTAGGCGCTTCAGTCTGGAAGCCGGCCCAACTGGATAATGCGAAGGTGGTCAAGCACGCCTGCGGCTCTTTGACGAAGCAGGTCGGTGTGCCGTTGGCGGTGGCAGGTCAGGATGATTACCTGATGGCTACTGCGAAACTCCCCGCAGAGGAACTGCATTCCTGAAATGAAGCGGTCATCGTCGCTGGTGGCGAAGGGCTCGTCGAGGATAACGGGAACCTTGTTGCCCGCGGAGGAAAGATAATCGCTCAGCGCCAGGCGAACCGCCAGGTAAATCTGATGCCTCGCCCCCACGCTCTCCTGGGCTTCAATATGCTTTGTATCCATTGGCCTCAGCCCTTCTGCGGGCACAACCGTGAAACTCAAGTCGCTGGCGAACTTCAGTTCCCCACAGCGTGGGTTGAGATGTTTGAGGATTTCGCTCGTCCGGGGATTCAGCTCGTTCGCCCAGAGGGCGTGGCTCTTCGAGGAGATTGTCTCCAGCGTGTCTATGGCCAATGAGATGGATTTGCCAAAGCGTTCCGTCCTGTCGAGAGTTTGTGTCAGCTCCGAAAGCTCGTTCGCGAGGCGAGGGTATTCCTTGCGGTACTCCTCCTCCACGCTATGCACCTTGTGGTAGAACTGGCTCTTCTCCTCGGTCGCCCGGGCGCCTTCCTCGGCGACTCTCCGCGCTTCTTCCTCGTACTGCGAATGCGTTTTCGTGACCTGGAGCTCTTCCAGTTCTCCCTTTTCCCCGACCATCTTCTCGATTTCATCTCTGAGCGTATCGAGCCGCTCCATCATTCCCTTGACCTCTTCCGGGGAAAGGAGGTCTCGCTGTTTCTCGGGTATCTCCGTCGCGGCGAGGCGATGAAACTTCTCGCTTTTCCCTCGTGCCTTTTCGATTTCTGGCTGCGCTTTTTCCGGGGTGAGGTCCGGGGAGAGCTTCGCCGCCACCAGGATGCCTCGTATGGATTCCCGCAGCTTTTCTCTTTCGGCATTCAACTTTCTTATCTCATCCTCGGTGCCAGTGCGGCGTTTCTCCGCTTGTTCCGCCGAGGAGAGAATCTGGAGGTATTCCCGAACCCTCGTTTCGGCTTTTTGGACGAGAGCGACATCAACCTTGGCCGGAGGGACGTGCATGCCCATCCTCCTAAGCTCGGCGGAAGCCTTTTCCCTGCATGAGGCCGCGCTTCTCTCTGCACCCTCCTGCCCGATGCGGAATGAATCAAGTTGCGTCTTCCGGTCGCTTACCCGCCCCCATCGCTTGAAGGCTTCCGTCAACTCCGGGATAGATTCAAATTCCGCCTTTGCTGCCATTTCCTCCAGCGCGCGCGACAGCGTTCCTCGGACACCCAGAAAGGATTGCCGCTCCTGTATCGCCGCCTCTTTTCGCCTCAGCAGGCCTCGGAGCCTGCGAAGCTTAAGCACGCGGAGCACGAAAGCGACCGCGACCGCCACGAAGCCTGCCAAACCAAATGCGCCGCCTGCCCACTGCGCCCGGCCGGCCCAGAAAACCATTGAGAGTATGCCCGCGACCCACAGGACGACAGCCGCATAAGACAGAAGCGTTATCGGCCTCTTGACGCCTCGCAATTCCGCCTTGCATTCTCTTTCCGCATCCGCGCGCTCGAGAATGCTCGCTTCAAGCCGGGGTATTCGCGACTCCGAATCCCTCAGCAGGTCCTTCTCCTCAACGCTCAACTTCGAGAATTGCCGATGCAATTCGTCAACTTCCGAAAGCTCGTATCCCTCCTTTTTGAGCGATTTCTCGAATTCAGACACAAGCCGCCGCTTTTTCTCGACATCTTCGCCAAGTCTTTTCAGTTCCGTCGAGAGGTCGTGCAAACCGGTTTTGAAATCCTCGCCGAGAGCCTCGAACCCGTCATACTCCTTCAGCTTCGTTTTGGTCTCTTCGAGGTTTTTCTTGAGTTTCTCGAGCGATTCTCCCAATTCCTTCCTTCGCTTGCGAAGCCCATCGAGCTGTCCGACGAGTCGCGCGAAGTCGCTCGCTTGTTCGTTTGTGAAATCGCTGTATGGCTTGAGTGAGTTCTTCAGCTCGATCAGCTTCTTCAACTCCCCGTGGTTCTCAGCGTCCTGCTTCAATTCCGTTTCGACCTCGCGAATTTCCGCCCGACGGGTGAGATATTCGAGCTGCTGCCGATGGACTTCGAGCTTCTCGAGGCGTCTTCGGAGTTCCCGCACGCGAATCATAGCCGGCTCCGCCTTTTCTCGTCGCTCCCTGAGCTCGCCCATCCGCGCTTCACCTTGACGGATTGCCTCATTGAGCCTTTTGATTTCTGTCTCGACCGTTATATGCCGAGCGAGGCGCTGCGTCCCAGCATACTCTCGAATCGCCTCCGTTAGAACGGCTATGGCCTCTGCCGCCGTCCCTTTGCCTCCGGTGGTGTCGAAAATCTGTTGAACTTTGCTGACAAGCTCACTTGACTCGCCGACCTTCTCTATCTCAAGCTGCTTGACGAGGCAGGTTTTGACAAAGACTTCTCTTGAGACGCCGAGGAGGCGCTCGCCCACCGCAAAACGCTTTTTCCCGACGACGAACTCTGGCGTCACATCCTTATTCGTGGAGAGATCGGTGACCTTGACCTTCTCATTTTTCTCGCCGAAGTCTCTCTCTATCAGAAGCGGCCGCCCCTCGTCGTCCTCCATTTCGAGGCGGACGCAGTATGAATCACTGCTCCACGGCTTGTAGGCTTCCTTATCGCTGAGCTTATCCGCCCTGCGACTGCGGGAGAAGCCGTACAGGCCCGCAAGGATCGCCGCCACGAGAGTGGACTTTCCCTCCTCGTTCGCCTCCACGACGACGTTGACGCGGTCATCGAACAACGTGTAGCTGCCGGAAAGGCAGCCGAAATCGGAAGCGATGACTCTCTTAATCTTCATGTCATTCCCGCGCAATTATTATGGTCGCACGGGCGTCCCGCCCGTGAAAGGCATGGGCAAGATGCCCACGCCACCTCGCGGCGCTACTCATCATATCGTCCGCAAAGTTTCTTTTCGCGGATGGCGTCCAGCCCGTAGTAAATGGCGGCTCGGATGCCCCGTTTTTCCTTTTCGTCCTCTGTCCGCGCCTCCCTGTTCCACAGCGCCTTGACGAACTTGCCCTCGACGCTCCTCATCAGTTCCGGCTCGCGGAGGTATTTCTCCAGCTCGTAATCCGGTCTCAGCCCGCTGGAATCAACCGCGACGTGAAAATATTCGTCTGCCAGAAGGTTCGCCGGCAGCTTCGGGGCGCCGCCGCGAGGGTATCGCCCGACAAGCCTCACGAAGAGAATATCGTCGTTGTTCTGCGAAACCTTTCTCGCCTCCTCCTCAATCTTCCTGACCACCACGTCGCTGTGCTTGCACGCGGAGCAGTTCACCTCGACCTTCCGCAATGTGCGGCGGTCGAGCTTAACCGTTTCGAGGCTTACGCCCTTGTCTTCCGAGACTTCTCCGACCACGATGAATTTCTCGCCCTCTTCATTGAGCTTCTGCGAGGCGGGCGTCCCCGAATAGGCGCCGCGGATTCGCCCTTCTTTGTCTCGTATCTCCGAGTAAGAGTGATAGTGTCCGATAGCGGCGTAATCGAAGCTCTGGGACAGAAGCTCCTCCTCGCTGAATGGCATCGTCGCCTCTTTCCCCGGCGGAAATGGCTCCCGCGAGCCGTGAAATATCGCAATGTTAAACCTGGCGGACGGCCGAGGAATCCGCTGGCCGAGAATCCGCTTTCGCTCCGTTCCCCACCCGATAATGCCCGCGCCGCTCACTATTATATCTTCCCTCTTCGGGAGGCGCTTGGCCTCGAACCTCCCGGTACAGAAAATCTGGACGTTCTCCGGCCAGGGGGGGATTCCCTTCTCCGCGAGGAAATCGGAGCTGTAGCGGGACTGAGGCAGATAGGGATCGTGATTGCCGGGCGTGATGAATATCGGCAGAGGCGCGACCGAGCCGAACGTATCAATCAGGAAACGAATGGTGTCGAAGTTCGCCGACTCGTCATCGAACAGGTCGCCGGGGATCAAAATCAGCTCGCAATCCCTCTCCCGAGCGAGCGAGCATGCGTCCGCGACAATCCGCCTTATCTCCCTCTGCCTCTGCTCCCTTTTTTCCTCCGGCAGCGCCAGCCTCGATTCCCGCAGGCTCGCATCCAGATGGACATCAGAGAATTGAACGAATCTCACGCGATTATTCCTCCGGTCACGCAGACCTTGCCGCAGACAGCGCACAAGTGAACGCGACTGTCCGCCCTGTCCGCGCTCACGACTCCATCTTGGCATAACGCAACACGTTGTCAAGGCGAAAGAGGCTGTGCCTGCATTGCCTCAGTCCCGGGTGGATACCCCGCCTTGGCGGGGGACAGAAAAGAGGAAGGAGAGAATAACGCAAAGGCGCAGAGTCGCAGAGAATAAGGTGAGAAGGACAGCGTCGTCGGCTGTCGTGGCATGGGCATCTTGCCCATGATTCTCACGGGCGGGATGCCCGTGCCACGTGAGCAAGGATTGTTCTTTGTGCACTGAAGCGCGCAGCCGGACCCCGCCGCGTTACTTTCGGAAGCTTTCGCTCGCGAACACAGGCGCACACGCACAATCAACCGCGAGGCTTCCTATCTCGTCTTCCGGCGGGGCGGGAGTTCCTTGCGACGAGGCCTCGTTTAACGATGTCAAGCACGTCTTCGGTGAGAAAGGGCTTCGTGACGGTCGTGAAAACGCCCAGAGCCGCGTAATCCTCCTGCAAACTGTCGAGGAGGCCGGTCAAAATCACAGTCACAGGTCTTTTTTCGGGTGCAAGCCCGTTGACTTTCTTGATGAATTCCTCGCCCGGCATTTCCGGCATCTGGAGGTCAATAACAGCGAGAGAGTATCGCCCGCGGCGAAGCGCCTTGAGAGCCTTTGTGGGATTTGTGAAGCCCTCTGCGGCGTATCCTGCGGCATCCAACACGTCAACGAGAAGGTCCACGATAGCTTCCTCGTCGTCAACTACCATGATGCGTGCGGCCTTCCCCTTTGCGCCCTTCTGCGGTTCTCGTCGAGTTGTCTTGCGCCTCGACGCGGGAGGAAGATAGACGGTGAAAACCGTTCCTTTCCCCACTTCGCTGGTGACCTTCATCTTCCCACCGTGCCCCTCCACGATGCTGAGGCAGACGCTCAACCCCAACCCCGTCCCCCGAGATTTCCGGTCGAAAACCTCCCCTCCTGCCAGCGAGCCTTTCGTGGTGAAGAACGGCTCGAAAACCTTGTGAATGTTCTCCTCCGGTATCCCACAACCCGTGTCCTTGACCCTGATGAAAGCCTTTCCTTTCTCCAGCCCTGTCTGAACAGTCAACTTTTTCACCGGCAAGCTCTGCATAGCGTGTCTGGCATTTATGACAAGATTCATCACCACCGACGTCAACATGCTCGCGTCCCCCTTCACCGGCGGCACACTCCCGGAATGCTTCACGCTAAGCTCAATCCCCTCAGTCGTAAACTCCTTTTCAGTCATCCTCAGGACCTCGTCCACTATATTCCTCAGTTCGAGCCGTTTTCTCTCTCTGAGCTCCTTTCTGGAGAACGTAAGCAGACTCTTGGTCAAATCCGCCCCGCGAGACGCTGAGTTCTGAACGATGTCGAGATTCCGCCGGGCGCTGCTTGAAAGCCCTTCCGACTGCAAAGTCAGCTCAGTGTATCCGATGACTGCCGCCAGGATGTTGTTGAACTCGTGGGCAATCCCCCCGGAGAGCACCCCCAGGGCCTCCATCTTCTGCGCCTCGGCCAGTTGCTCCTGAAGAAGCCGCTTCTCCTCCTCCGCCTTCTTGCGCTCGGTGATGTCCTCGACAACCTCGATGAAGCCCGTGACGGCGCCCTCCGAGCCGAAGACCGGAAAGGCGTGAATATGAACTGGAACGCGGCTGCCGTCATCGCGCACACCTTCAGTCTCCACCTCCGCTGGCTGCCCGGTAGCCATAGCCTGCACCCCCGGACAGTGCGGACAAACCGCCTCGCGCTTCTCAAATTCCCTGAAACAGTATTTACCCGCAAAATAACTGCGGGGCTTATGGAGCATTCTGCCGTGCGCAGCGTTAGTCACGATTATTTTGTGGTCGGGGCTTATCAAAGCGATGCCGAGGCTGATGTTCTCCACGAGGGTGCGATAGCGCTCCTCGCTCGCCCGCAGCGCCTCCTCCGCCCGCTTGCGGTGCGTGACGTCCTCGACCGTTCCCTCATAGTAAAGGATGTCGCCCGCCTCGTCGCGAACGACTCTGGCGCTTTCACGAACGAAGAGCGCCGTGCCGTCGCGGTTTGTCCAAGCAGACTCTAATCCCGCCACCTCGCCCTCTCTCTCCATTAGCTCCTTGAAAACGGAGCGCGGGTAGCCCGGCTCAAAGCCAGCGTCCTCCAAGTTGCGTCCGGCCACTTCATCAAAAGAGGAATAGCCCCACATGCGGGTCAGCGCCGGATTCGCCATCATTATCCGCCCATCGGGAGTGGTTCGATATAGACCAATAGCCACATTCTCAAAAAGGGACCTGAATCGTTCTTCCGCCTCTCGCAGCTCCTTCTCCGCCCGCTTGCGCTCAGTGATGTCAATCCAGTCTGCCAGATAATACTTCAGCTTCCCGTTTTCTTTTACTGCCGTGGAGGTTATCTCCACCCAGAATCGCTTGCCATCCTTTTTCTGAAAAAGCTCCTCAAGGCTCCTGGCGCCCTTCCGCATAGCCTCGCCCAAATCCTTGTGGGTTTTCGGGAGCGTCTCCTCGGTCCACCAAGGGTATGGAGACCTGCACCCAATAAGCTCGTAAGAAGAGAAGCCAGTTAGCTGTTCCAGGGCGAGGTTCACGTATTTTACTGAACTGTCCGGGTTGATAATGATTATCGGAATGGGCGCATTACGCAGGAGGCTGGAACTGAATTCCTCGGTCTCGCGGAGCGCCTCGGCAGCATGTGCTCGTTCCAGAGCTGGCGCGATGGCATCGGCGATTCGCTGGAGGGTCTGGAGGTCGGCTTCGTCGTATCGGTCATACGTGTAGGACTGAACGGAGAGCATGCCAATGACATTATCGCCGCCCCGGACCGGCACGTGCATGAGACTCGCGGAAATGCGGTTTTTGTCGCCAAATGGGTCCAGGACCGGTTTCGGGTCTCCCGGCGTGCGGTTAATGAGGAGAGGACGACCCTCAAGCACAGGCCGGATGGGAGCGCTCAGTCCGTCCACGGGCCAGTCCTCCTTGCGAAAGGTTTTCTTCTCGCCTTTCACCGTGTCAACGAAAGAAACGACGTGGAAGGCGTCCTCTTCGGGGCGGCGAACGGCGAAATAGTGGGCGTCCCAGCCGAGCAGGTGGTCCGTTTCTTCGCGCACGGCGGTTATCATGCTTTCCACAGTCTCAGCCCCCGCGAGGCGTAATCCCAGCCGCGAAAGGGACTTGCTTTCCTCCTCCGCCCGCTTGCGCTCGGTCACGTCCCAGAAAATCCCTTGGACTCCTCTGACTTCTCCCTTTGAGTCATACACCGGCGTTTTCACTACGCGGACGTATAAGCTTTGGCCATGCGGGGTATGGTGTTCTTCAACGTCTTCAAAGGTCTCCCCCATCTCCAGGACTTTTTTGTCATCTGTTCTGTACTTTTCTGCCAATTCCTGCGGGTAAAAGTCAAAATCGGTTTTGCCGACCACTTCCTCCAGGCGTTTTCCCAGCGTGGATAACAAGTTCGTGTTGGCGAACGTAAACTTACCTTCCGCGTCCTTACGGAAGATATTCTGGGGCAAGCTTTCAACGAGGGAGTGATAAAGAGCTTCGGAATCCTTCAGGGCCTCCTCCGCTCGCTTGCGCTCCGTGATGTCCTGTCCCGAACTAAGGGCGCAGATGATATTGCCTTTCTCATCTGTCAACACACTATTATGCCAGGAGATGATTCTCTCCTCGGCGCTCCGGGTCAAAACGGGATTTTCAAAGTATTCCACCGGCTCAATTTCTCCGGCCATGAGCCTTTCAAAAACGCCGCTCACTTCGCGCCTGAGCCTTTCTGGAAGAAAGGTATCGAACCAGTTCTTGCCAACGATTTCTTCTCGCCGATAGCCCAGGGTCTCACAGCCTTTTCTATTTATGAGGGTCACCTGTTTGTTCGCGTCAATAACTACCATCATAACTGCCGCGACCTCGAGATACTTCTGCGCCATCTCCTTCTCCTGCCGCAGCGCCTCCTGCGCCTTCTTCCGCTGGGTAATGTCCCTGGCGATGCCGAAAACGGCAACAGTCTTTCCGTCCTTATCCCTCAGCAGTTCATTTTTGAAATGGCCTATCCTGCCGTTGACAGAAGTCAATTCATACTCCGGGCTTTCTCCGTTTAACGTCCTCTGATACACGTCGGTCGCAATTCTCTGGCTCTCTTCAGTGAAAAGGGGAAGAAAAGGCTTCCCGACAATGTCCGCCAGACGTAAGCCCGTTAGATTTTCGGCCATTTTGTTCGCGTAGGTGATATTTCCCTCGCGGTCAGTTTCGTAAGCAACATCGCCCAGGTTGTCCAGGAAAGTTCTATACCGCTCCTCGCTCTCCCGCAGCGCCTCCTGGGTTTTCTTGCGCTCCTCTTCCTGTTCTATGCCGTGGATGGCAAGGGCGATGTCTTGCGCAACCTCTTCGAACAAGGCTTGCTCTTCCTGGTCGGCGGTCAGATCGCGCGGGACGGAAACGCTCAACATGCCGTAAACCTTCCCGCCGTATTCCAGGCAGGCGGTCATAGCGCCCCTGCCAGCGTAATTCTTTGACAGGGGACAGTCGCCGCACGTGGATTGGGGATCGCGGATGATGACGATGCCGCGCTGGGATAGCGCGCTTCGCCCGCAACTGGTCAAGTCACCTCGCTCTAACCTTTGGAGCATGGGCGAGAAATGCTCTCCGAGCCCGGCTTCGGCTCCGGCAACGAGCCGGCGGGATTCATCCAATACGGCCACCCAGGCATTGTGGTAGCCGCGGGTCTTGATGAGGCTATCGCAGACCGACTGCAGCAGCCGATCCCTATCCTTTTCCTTATTGATGAGCTGGTTGACGTTGCGAACAGCCCGCAGCACAGCGTTGAGGTGTCGTATCTTCTCCTCGGCCTTCTTCCGCTGGACGATGTATCCCAGTCGTAGCCCAACTGCGTTGATGAGATTTCTCTCCTCTTTGAGGAAAGGCCCCTCGTCGGCTTCGGGTTTCTCTTCGAGATAGAACACCTCCACGGCACCGAGCCGCCGGCCGCGCACAACGATGTCCGCCGTCTGCTTCAGGGCGGTTTCCTTGAAGTTTTGCGTCACGAACTCCCTGTCCTCCAAATTGATTCGTGCACAGGCGACTTCCGGGTACTGGCACGCGGGAGGAATGAGGCTAACTATCCCTTGAAGGGTTTCATCCAGGGATGCCGCCCCCTTCTCGACAACACTGCATATCCCGTAAAGGCAGTTCAGCTCCTTCACTCGCTCCTTCAGCTCATGGCTGTGCTTCCCCAGGGCCCTTTCCGCCTGCTTGCGCTCTTTTTCGGATGCCTCCAGCTCAGCGACTCGCTGGCGCAGTTGGCGCAACTCGTTCGTGAGCTGCTCCTTTGTCTTCTCCGCGTCTTTCATTCTGTGGCCCTCTCTGAAATAGGAAGAATTGCCCTTAGAACCTTTCTTCGTCACTTCTTTGCGTTTTCCGTAGAGCTGTGATCGTATCGAGCTAGTATTTCTGGTCCATCTTCTCTCCCCAAGACGCTAAGACGCCAAGGATGCTGACTACGTGATTGTCCCTGACCTTTGCGTCTTCGCGCCTTTGCGATCCCGCCGCTGGCGGGACTCTCTCAAGTAGTTAGCGCGCCGACAACACATAATTCTATTTGGCTGCCGTTGCAAGTCGCCTTGTGGCTCTGATTCATAAGTTCTGGGACGCATTGTTTTTTTTGACGGGATAACAGGATGCACCGGATTCTCGGAATCGTGTTTATCCCGTCAAAGAACTCGTTTCATTCCATCTCGCGCCCTGGCGCTTTCATAAATGCACGCGCCAAGCGGCTCGGCGGTGGAATAAAAAAGCCCTATGTCACCCCGCCAGGGCGAGGCGCATAGAGCTGCTTTAGTGACGCTAAGCGCCCGATGATGCACCGAGTTATCCTTTGTTCTCCCCCCTGAACCCGGCGACCTCGAGGCAGAACAAGCGTCAACCTCTCCGTGTTTCCTGCCTTCACAGAAACATCGTTACGCTATCAGAAAAATGGGTCCTCGTCAATCACTTTTCATAAGAGGCAGTAACGCCTCAGTCTCGGGGGGAGATGAACTCACCGCAGTGAGCGCAGAGAGCGCGGGTCTCGGATCTGACGAAGCGCCCTCGTGGCATCTCGGCGGAGGTCCCGCGTAACGCGGGATGAATACTCATGGGCAAGATGCCCATGCCACGGCAGGCGACGACGGAGTCTTTCTCATCCTCCTCTCTGCGCCCCTGCCCCGCGTCTCGCGGGGTTACCTTTCTCTTCCCTTTTTCCCTCCACCGCCTTGGTGGGGTATCCGCCCGAGACTGAGGCCATACGCCGCACCCCTTCAACGCCCTTGACTTTCGGGGAATGACGCCGTAAAATGCAGTTGTTGGAAATTGGGTTATTGTAAATGGTCAGATGGTCGGGAGATGGACTGAGCAGTCCCGCGCCTGCAAGGCTGTTGGGTTGCTTTCCCGCCCGAGAAAGGAGGGTGGCGCCGTGAAATCGAAGCGAGCCAAAGGGTTTACCCTGATAGAGCTTCTGGTTGTGATGGCCATTCTCTCTATACTGATGGCGCTTCTGTTGCCCGCCATCCAGTCGGCGAAGGAAAAGGCAAAGCAGGGTAAGTGCATCGCTAACATGAAGCAACTCGCCATTGCGATGCACACTTACGCCAGCGAGTTCGAGGGGCACCTTCCCAGAACAGCCCCCGCCGGCCGAAACCATCCGAGCGACTGGGTTTGGGGCGGAAACGTGGTTGCCCACCCCCAGCAGGCGGAGGCATGCAGGAGGATAGAGATCGAGTCCGGGGTCTTGTGGACTTATATGTACCCCGGTGTGGAAAGGCATCAAAAAAAACCCGAGGAATGGTACAGCAGACCGGACAAAAATGCCTACCTCTGCCCGGCGGCTGGTCCCGTGGAGCGGAAGCGGGGGTTGAGCTACTCCATGAACTGGACCCTCGACTACGATCAGTTCGCGGGGAACACAGAGGAAGGCGTGCTCCTGCCGAAGATCAAAAATACTTCCCGCTGCGTGTTGATGGTGGATGAGGGGTCGGAGCTCAACGATGGCTACTATGACGCCAGCGACTTCCCCAACCAGGGCAATCTGCACAGCGGCGGCGGCAACCTCGCCTTCTGTGACGGGCACGTCGGGTGGTTTCCCGTGGACGAGATCCAGAAGATGCGCGATAGAAGGTACTTCAACTGGTGGGAGTGACCACCACCAGCAGGGCGCCCAAAACGCACAAGGGGAAAACCGGCGCCTTCCCGAGGGTAAAAGCATTGGCGGGCGCCGCTGCGGAAGGCGGGGGACCGGCCCTTCTGCGATTTCTCTGGGAGAGATAGATAATGGAGAAAGACCGAAATTGGTGGCAGGATAAGTTGAAAGGGGGACTGATCCCTGCGGCGCCGGTGCTGCTGCGCAGGGAGGACGTCGTTCACAGGGAGGCTCAGGAAAGATATTGCGAGTACATGGCGCAGCGGGACGTGCGTGGCGTTGCGGCATGGGTGCACACCGGGCGTGGGCTTTTTCTTTCGCGCGAAAACAGGGAGTTCGTCATGTCAGCGTGGCGCCACTGCATGAGAGGCGACAAAGTCCTCATAGCCGGTGTCGGCGCGAACGTCTCGGGTGCCGTCTCGTCACGAGCGAAGCTGCGAGAGTTCTTTGAGGCCACAAAGGAGATGGGCAGGCATGCTCTCAACCTGGGGGCGGACGCTTTTCTCGCCTTTCCGCCGTTCCCTCTTCATCCTGTCGAAGAGCATGAGGCGGAAATCGTGGCATATCACGAGGAGATCGCTTCTCTCGGCGCCCCGGTTTTCGTTTTCTACTTCTATGAGGGCGGCGTCGGGCTGCCCTATTCGGAAAGCCTACTGAGGAAGTTGTTCGCCATTGAAGCGGTTGTGGGGATCAAAGTGGCGACTTTCGACAACGTTGTGACGGTCCAGAACATTGCTCGACTCATTGAGGAATCCTATCCCGACGTTTTGTTTGTCAGCGGCGAGGACCGCATGCTCCCCTACACCATTATGCGAGGCGCGGTGTGTGGGTTGGTGGGGATGGGGTCCATCTGTACAGACCTACAGGTTCGGCTGTTCAAATCGTACTTCGCGGGCAAGGCAAAGCAATTCCTGAAACTCGCCGCCAAAGTTGACCGCCTGGGCGAGGCAACGTTTATCGAGCCTCTGGAGGGGTATGTTCTCAGGCTGCTATGGGCACTCGAGCTTCAGGGGATCATTCCGTCGGAGGCTGCCCACGACCCCTATGGGCCATCCCTTCCGCCAGAGCAGAAAACGCGGCTCGAATCGGTCCTGCGCTCGATAGGCGAACTTTAACGGAGACACCCGGCCCGGCCCAGCATGGGAAGGCGCCCTATTATCGTCGTTCGCCCCCCACTCAACGAAGTAGCAGAAGCACTCCCGTCCTATCACTCATTTTGCGGAACGGGGAGACGGGCCTTTCTTGCTCTCAACACCTCGTCCGGTCCCTCGGTCCACATCGTACACCCTCACGTAGTCAACCGTGAAGTAATCGGGAAGGTCGGCTTTTGCTATATCACCGGCCCAATTCCCAATCTCCGAGGTGACTTTTATATAGAGTGGAACCTGGCAGGCGCCTCCCGCCGAGGTTCGCTTTATTTCCTTGCCATCATAATAGAAAACGTACTCCTCCGGCGTCCAATCGAGACCAAAGGTATGAAATCCCTCGTTGACGCCGGCCGTCCTTGTCTTCCAGGCTGCACTCTTATGGTCTTTGCCATAGCCGTCCCAGTGGATGGCGATGTTCACCTTGTCCTCATCCCGCCAGACGGCTTCAAAAATGTCTATCTCGGCGCCATCTCTGCCGCCCTCTCCTACGCGACCGACGCTGCCTGTGAAAAGCCAAAACGCCGCCCACGTTCCCACTTCGTCGGGGACTTTGCAGCGGATTTCGTAATACCCAAACGTGTGCATAAATCTGCCCCTGGTGCGTACGCCCCCGCAGCTATACTTGCTGCCTTCCTTCTTCGAGCGAATGACAAGATTCCCTTTGCCATCCAGGTAGGCGTTCTCCTTTAACCAGAGAGCTCCCCGCCGAGGCCAATCACCGACCTTCTCCCATTTTGCCCCATCGAGTCGCCCGCCATTGAACTCGTCACTCCACACCAGTTTCCACTTTTTCCCCGAGGGCGGTTCCGCCTCGACAGTTCCCGCCGAACACATCACCGCCAACAAAAACGCGGTCAACAAAAAGCTGCTACTAAACCTGAACGGCGCATTTACCTTTTCGCTTTTCATACCACTCCTCCTGTGTCAATTGTCCATCCGAAAGTCGTAAAAACTATTCGTCGCTGAGAAAGACCTTTTAGACCGATGCGGCCGTGTCCGTCCCGCAGTTCAAGAATCAGCCGAATGTTCTCTTACTTGCGATGTCGCCAGGCCACAAAACTCGCCCCTTCTCATGACAGGCGGTTCCCACCCCATTGCACAGCGCGACGGGCGGTTTCCTCAAGAGGGAACCGGCAGAATGAACGTGATATCAATCTCGGGCTTTCCGCGGGCGACAGCGTCGGGCACATGGGGAAAAGGCGCGGACCGGCGAATGGCATCCTTCAGCGATTCCCCCAAAGGAGAGTTTTGCCATTTGTTCTCGACAAGGACGCGGAAGACACCTCCGTCTCTATCCAGTTTCAGTGTGACGAGAATCTCTTCCGCCTCAGATTCCGGCAACGAGCGGCGTGGAACGGTCCAGTTGGAGAGAATGATGTCCCTGACGATATTGAGGTAGAGCTTTTTCTCTTGCTGCTCTTCCTCGCTCAGTCCGCCCGGTTTGTGGTGCTCGGCGCTCTCCTGGGGGGAACGAGCTGCCTGCCGGGCCGCGATGCTCTCGAGTCTTCTGGTTATCTTTGCGGATGCCTCTCGCAGTTCCTTTCTGACGGTCTTCCGTTCCTCTCCCGCCGCCATTTCATCGAGGCGGGTTCTGGCAACCTGTCCACCGGTGAGGCTCAGTACTCTCGCGGCTATTGCCCGAACATGAGCGTTCGGATGCTGAATTGCCTCCATCATCGGATCGAGCGCGTCTTCTCCCATTTCGGTCAGGGCCTTGGAAATCTCGAAGCACACGTTCTCCGGCGCCACCTCCATCGCCCTCAACAGCTTGGGAATTACCTCCTGCGGCCTCGCGCAAAGCCGGCGCCGGGCCTGCGCCCGCACTTGCGGGTCAGCATCGCCAAGTAGGTTGACCAATTCGTCGAGAGACCCACTGTTCCCGTCGGCGTTCCCCTTTACTTCTGGAGCCATTATCTCTGCCTTTCCACCGGCGATAAAATGACTTTGCCCGCCGATGTCCCGAGACATCCGGCGTGACGCTACTTTGCTTTCGCGGATGAGCCTTTTTTCCCAGGGGGCACGAACTGATACACTTTCACGTTGACCGTTGTCCCTCCCCGGACAGGTGTTCCCGGCGACGGGTCCTGGTCAAAGACCACCGCGTGAAGCGAGGCGTCTTGTGTTTTTTCAAGAGCAACCTTGCCCACTCTCAGCGCCACGAACTTCAGGACCAGCTCTGCTTTCTCAAGAGGAAGATTGGTCAGCTTGGGGACCTTTGTCCTTATGTCTTTCAGGGCTTTGCGCCGAGAGGACGGTTTCGGACCATACTGTGCGCATCCCACAAACGCGCCAATCATCGCCCCAACTAAAAGGACCGCAGCGAGCTTTCGCGTGAAACATCTCATTTCCAGGACCTCCATTCGTAGGCAGGATTTATGAAACGGTTTACGTTACACACTGCTTCTTACCCTCGCGATTCGGTTTCGTCCAAAGGAAAAAGGACGTTACCGCATTCGTTGCCTGCTCGACCGGCTCGCATGATATGTCGTAGTACCATGCGTCATACAGCTTTCTTTCTCTTTCTTCGACGTTTTCGTAACAGTTGCTCGAAGCGGGGATTCTTTCTGACGTTCTCCATGTCCGGGTCAATCATCAGGAACCTGAAATCGTCGTAGCCCAAACTCATCGCTTTCTCGAGGCTCTCGAGCGCCGGGGCTATCTGTCCGAGGACAGAGTAACTACAGGCGAGGTTGTAGAAAACGACAGGGTCTTTTGGTCTGAGACGCGAAAGCCTCCGGTCAATTTCAAGCCCCTTTTCGTAGTAACCTCCATCAGTGTAAGCATGTCCCAGAGAAATGAGCACGTCAACGAGGTTGGGATCTCTCTTCAGTATGCCCTCGTAAAACGATATCTCGAAGTCGAGGTCTCTCTTTTTTCGCTTCTTCCTGGCCATAGGTTGAAAAACCCTTCCGCCTGCCTGCGCTCATTCGCTTCCGCTGTAAGCACAAGACCTTCACAACCGCTGTGTACCAAATATTTCTCTCGACCTCAAGGAGATTTCGATGGAAAACCATTCCGAGGAAGCAAGAGAACCTTTCCGCAGGGTCCGCACTCCGCTGCGTCGAGGACACGCCGCCTTCATCGTGACAGTCTCCGGCGGGTAGCAAGTTGTGCGAGGAAAGGAGGGAAGAGGAGCACAACGCAGAGGCGCACAGGCGCAGAGAATAAGATGAGAACACCCCCTCCTCGCCTGCCGTGGCACGGGCATCTTGCCCATGATTCCCACGGGTGCCCCGCCAGAGGCGGGGGATGCCACGTGGCGGGCAGTTGTTCTTCTCGCGCTCAGAGGCATAGCCCGCCGTCCCGCGTCCTGCGGGATGTTCATGCTTTCGCGTTGCTCTTGCACCGCCTCCCCCTAACCCACCAATAACTGAAGGATTACCTTCCGCTTTAATTCCCTTTGGCCTCGCGACGGGATTTCAGTATGATTTCCCCACGAGTTGATTGCGAAATCTGACGTTTTGGAGGGACAATCTATGAGAAAATCTCTTTTCATTTTCGTGGCATTGGCATTGGCTGCCTGCGGATGCGGGCGCAAGAAGATAGCCCCTCTCGGCAGCAGCGCTGGTAAACGCCCCGACCTCTACATCGAAGTTTCTGCGCTGGGCCAGCTCGACTATTTCGATGACCACAAGCTGGGAATGAAGCTCGTGGCCGAAACGCTCGGCGTCGAGACCGATTACCGAGGTCCGTCCGACTACAACATGGACGAGATGATTCTCTCCCTGGAGCTCGCCATCGCCAGAAAGCCCGGAGGGCTGGTGGTGGTCGGATTTGAAGAGTCTCTGACGCCTATCGTGAACAAGGCTGTTGATGCCGGCATTCCGGTGGTGACGGTTGATTCTGACCTCCCGAATTCGAGACGCATCGCCTTTGTCGGCACGGGCAATCGTCGTGCGGGCTACACCGGCGGGATGAAAATGGCGGAATTATCGCATGGCGCGGGGAAAGTCGCACTCATGACCAAGGTCGGACAGCCGAACCTCGAGGAGCGGGTCAGCGGCTACAGGAACGCCCTTGCGAAGTTTCCGAAAATGGAGATCATCCAGGTCGTTGACACCGGCAGCGATCCCACACGTGCCGCTCAGGCGGCTGCGACCCTCATACAGAAATATCCGGGGCTTGCTGGCATCGGTTGTGTCGAAGCTGCCGGAGGCGCCGGGGCCGCGACAGCCGTCAAGGAGGCGGGGAAGGTCGGCAAAATCAGGATCGTAGCCATGGACCGCGGCTCGGAAATTCTCCATTACATAGAGGACGGCGTTATTGACGCCTCCATCGCCCAGCAGACCGCCCTCATGCCCTACTACGCGGTCCTCATCCTCTACAACCTGAACCACACAGAGATTCCCATCACGTCCGATAACAAGAAAGCCCGCGTCCCCGGATGCCCCTCGGTGATTGACACGGGGGTTATCATCATTGACAAAACCAATTACATGTATTTCGTCAGGGAATCTCGCATCGAAGCTTCGCTCATACCTCCTTCGTTGCCGGGAGAACTTCCCGCCGGGCGGGCACAGGTGTCTGCCTGTGGAGCGAGGCTTTTTTCCACCCGACCTGGCATAGCGGCAATCGTCGGCAAGGCGTGGAGTCATCCGAAAAATCCGTTGCTGCCTTCCCCCGCCGATACCTCCAGCCGTTGGGGGCTATGAGCAAACGAGAAACCGTAACGAGCTGTACCGGCATCGCCAGAAAGAAAAGCCGCAGAACATGGACGAAATCCTCGAAGTCGTGGAAATGACCAAGCAGTTCCCCGGCGTGAAAGCCCTCGACGAGTTCAGCTTCTCCCTTCGCAGAGGAGAAGTGCACGCACTGGTTGGAGAGAACGGCGCCGGCAAGAGCACCCTCATCCACGTTCTCGGCGGGGTCTTGAGGCAGGACGACGGCGAAATCATCCTCGAGGGAAAGAGGTGCGTTTTCCGTAACGCGAACGACGCATCTTTGAAAGGAATCGCCGTGGTTTATCAGGACCTAAGCCTCGTCCCGAATCTCTCCGTTGCCGAGAACATTTTTGCCAACAGGCAACCGGTCGGGCGATTCCGCTTCATAGACCGCAAGGCTCTCAACTCCGCTGCAAGCGTTCTGCTGCGCCAGTTCGGGGAAACCATCCCCCCGACTCTCCTCGTCAAGCACCTTCCTCTTGGGAAGGCACAGGTCGTGGAAATCCTCAAAGCAATCTCGCTTTCACCCAAAGTTCTCCTCATGGACGAGCCGACGTCCTCCTTGAGCAGAGGAGAAATTCAAAAGCTTTTCGCCAGCCTGCGGCGATGGAAACAAGAGGGGCTGAGCGTTCTTTTCGTCTCCCACAATCTCAGCGAAGTTTTCGAGGTTGCCGACAGGGTCACTGTCATGAAAGATGGTAAATACGTTGACACCGTGCCCGTTTGCGATACGAGCGAGCATGAGCTGGTCCGCAAAATGGTCGGGCGAGCAATCCGGAATATCTTCGGGCAAAGACTCCGGCCACCCGGAGACCGAATCCGTTTTTCTGTTGAGAGATTCACTCGAGCGGATGACTTTAGCGACGTTACTTTTCAAATTCGCGAAGGCGAGATCGTAGGGCTTGCGGGGCTGGTCGGGGCGGGAAGAACGGAGCTGGGAAGAGCGCTGTTCGGGGTGGAGCCGCCCGATTCCGGCAAAATGAGTCTCGACGGCAAAACGTGCCGAATCCGCTCCCCACGGCAGGCTATCCGCGAGGGAATCGCTTATCTCACCGAAGACCGGAAACTCCACGGGCTGTGCCTCTCTCTCGCCGTGAGCGACAACCTTGTCTCGCCCAACCTGAAAGCCTTCGCAAGCAGAGCAGGCATGCTTTCCGACCGCCGCATCCTTTCCTTCGCGGAGATGTGCCGTCAGCGATTTCGCATCGTTACTCCCTCCGTGACGCAGAGGGTTATGAACCTCTCCGGAGGGAATCAGCAGAAGGTTTTGCTTTCCATGTGGGTCGGAATCAACCCGAAGGTGCTCATCGCCGACGAGCCGACGAGAGGCGTGGACGTCGCCACCAAAAGCGAGATTTACCATCACTTGCGGCGAATGGCCCGACAGGGCACGTCCATCCTTCTCATCTCCTCCGACCTTCAGGAAATACTGAAGATGAGCGATAGAGTGCTAATCATGAGGGAAGGAAAAATCGTCGGCGAGACGCCCGCACAACACGCCACGGAAGAGCTTATTCTCTCGCACGCGATTGGGGCAGGGAGTGCGCAATGAATCGGAAGCTTGGAACGCATCAATGTGCCGAGGGTAATCATGGGAATTAAATCCTTGCTGAAATCCTCCCGGTCGAGCGAGCTGGGCTTGCTACTCGTGGTGGGAACCTGTTTTGTCATCATGTCCGTAGTCTCCCCCGTGTTCGGGAAGCTCGTTACAATCAAAATCATGCTTCTTTCGCTTTCCGTGAACGCCATCATCGCTTGCGGCATGGCAATCCTTCTCATTTCGGGCGGCTTCGACCTCTCTGTCGGCTCAGTTCTCGGATTGAGCGGCATGGTTGCGGCTCTCGGAATGAAATATGGTTTTCCATTTTACGTGGCTTCGCTGTTTGGCCTGATGGCCGGCGCCGGCGTAGGCGCCGCCAACGGCTTTGTCATCGCCAGGCTGCGGATAAACCCTTTCATAACGACGCTCGGCTCCATGATAGCGGTCAGGGGGCTGGTCAAGATTATCTCCGGCGGCAGGGGCATCTACGGTTTTCCGGCAGCCTTCAAGTGGTTCGGCCAGGGACTCGTGTTCAACGTGCAGATGCCCATTATCTTCTGTCTTCTCATCGTTGCACTCGGGGAGTTCCTACTCCGCAAATCACGCTTTCTTCGGCAGAACTTCTACATCGGCGGTAACGAGAGGTCCGCGATTCTCTCCGGCATTCCCGTCGTGAAGATCAAGATGTTCAACTACATTTTGTCCGGCGTTCTGGCAGCTTTTGCCGGGCTTCTGAGCACCGCGCGATATGGAAACGCATCGGTAACGGCGGGTCAGGGAGTCGAGCTGCAAGTGGTGACAGCCGTAATCATCGGAGGCGCCAGCCTCAGCGGGGGAAAGGGATCCATCCTTGGGGCATTTCTCGGAACGCTTCTGATGGTTCTGATTGTCACTTCGATAGACCTTCTCCACGTGCGAGCCGACTGGCACGATTTTGTCGTCGGAGGCGTCTTGCTCACGGCGGTGATTGTGGATAATATTGGAAGGAAGGGAGGGGGGAGATAGGGACCATCTCGCAAAGGCGCGAAGGCGCAAAGGAGAACAGAAAACCGGATCGCGCGAGTTCTTGGCGCTCTTAGGGTCTTGGCGAGAGAAGAAGGGAAGGAGGCTGATTCCACGCGGCATTTCACCGGCTGTGCCCGGTGCATTGCGGTGAACGGTCGGCGGCAGTGTCTTAACCGGCTCAAAAAGCGTGAGGAAAAAAATGGACGAACTCACTTCTCTCGAAAGGGTCAGGGCAACTCTTGAGCACAGAGAACCCGATAAGATTCCTTTTGACCTGGGCGGCTCGATTCTCACGGGCATCAGTCAAAAAGCGTATCGGCGTCTCAGAAAATACCTCGGCCTTCCCGACCGCGAGGTCATCATCGAGGACCCCATCCAGCAGCTCGCAAAAGTTGACGACGACGTTAAGGAAAGGTTGAGGATAGACGTTGACGGAATCAACCCGGGCGGGCGTGCCGACATAGAGCCGGAGGAGGGCGAAAAGGGCGATTATCTGTACTTCGTTGACGAATGGGGCATCGAGTGGCACATGCCGAAGGAAGGCGGTCTGTACTATGACATGCGGCGCCATCCCATGGCCGGGCTGTCCCCTGAAGACGCTATGAGGCGATGGGAATACCCCGACCCCACCGACATGTCCAGATACGTCGGGATGAAGGAGAAAGCGGAGGAATGTTTTCGGAACGGCCGCGCCTACATCCTCGGCAGGAACGCCGCCGGAATCCTCGAGGTATCGCTGTGGGTCCGGGGATTCGAGGATTTATTCATTGACATGGTGGCCAATAAGAAATTCGTCGAATGGCTCACGGAGAAGGTCATGGAGGTCAAGTGGAACTACTGGGACATCATCCTCGATATCGTCGGGGAAAACGTCCTGCTAATCTCCGAAGCCGATGATCTCGCGGCGCAAAACGGCCCCCTCATTTCGCCCAAGCTCTATCGCGAGCTGATAAAGCCGCGCCACACGCAGCTTTTCTCGAGGATAAAGAAGAAGGCCAAGAACAAAGTTTATATTTTCTTTCATAGCTGCGGCGCGGTCAGGGAGTTGATTCCCGACCTCATCGAATCCGGCATAGACATCCTCAATCCTGTCCAGGTCAGCGCCGGCGGCATGGACACCAGCGAGCTGAAAAGGGAATTCGGCAAGGACATCACTTTCTGGGGCGGTGGCATTGACACGCAACACGTTCTTCCGAAGGGAAGCAAGCAGGAGGTCATTGACGAAGTCAAAAGGAGAATCGAAGACCTCGCTCCTGGCGGAGGTTTCGTCTTCAGCGCCGTCCACAACATCCAGGGCGACGTCCCCCCCGAGAACATCATGACCATGTGGGAGACTCTTCAGGAGTACGGCGGATATTAGCGTCCCCAGACGTGCGCCTGGCCCGCGGACTATCCTCCCTGAATAAACTACTCAGGATATCCGTTCGGGCAAAAGCCCTTGACTTTTCACCACGGAAGAAGCATAATGGAAAAAGGGAAGCAACTGTGAGGAATGAGTGCGGCGCGGCTTGGTGCCAAATCTTTTGACTCAGCAGTAGTCAGCGAGAGTAGGATCAGCATAATATGGTTGACGGGCTTCGCCCATCCCGTTAACGGCCTCTTATGGACAACGAGGTCTGGCCTCGATGCTTGATGACCTCGGCAAGAAAATCGCAATCCTTACAAGCAAGAGGCAACTCCTCGGACACCGCTTGCTCACCGTTCTGCAAACGGCCATGACTGCTCAGATCCGCGCGCATGACTTTGAACTCGAATCAACTGAACTTCAGTAAGAGGAATTCGACCATGCCAATCCAGAAATACTCAGTCAATCATCACCCTATTCAAACGTTGCTCTCGTGGGTCAAAGCCGGGGAAATCGCCATCCCCGAGATTCAACGTCCTTTTGTCTGGAGCGCAACAAAGGTTCGGAATCTGATGGATTCCCTCTACCGTGGGTATCCAATAGGATATCTTATCGCCTGGCGAAATCCAAGTGTGAAACTGAAGGATGGCTCAAAGTCGGGCGGCAAACGAATACTAATCGACGGTCAACAACGGGTCGGCGCGCTCATGGCTGCGCTCCTTCGAGAGCAGTTAATCACCAAAGACTACAGAAAGGTGCGGATCAAGATCGCGTTTCAGCCAAAGGACCGTAGATTTGAGGTTTGTAACCCAGCGATTGAAAAGGACAGTAGCTGGATTGCGGACATCGCAGACGTCCTGCATCCTGATGTGAAAATGCTCAAGCTGGTGGGTGGCTATTGCGAGAAGAATCCGGGAACTGATCTGGATGAGATCTTCGAAAGCCTCGAACTCTTGAAAGGTATTCTCGATAACCACATCGGGTTGATCGAACTCAACGCGGACCTTGATATTGAGACGGTCACCGAGATTTTCATCAGGGTTAATTCCGAAGGCGTGGTGCTCAGCCAATCCGACTTCGCGATGTCCAAGATCGCCGCAAATGAGAAGTTCGGCGGGAGTGATCTTCGGAAGGCAATTGACTACTTTTGCCACCTTGCGGTGGCACCGGACTTCTACAGCCAACTATCGCAATCCGACCCAGAGTTCGCGGGTACGAAGTTTTTTAAGGCAATGGCCTGGCTCAAAAATGAGACTGACGACCTGTATGACCCATCCTATACAGACATGCTCCGAGTTGCTTTCACGTCGGAGTTCAACCGTGGACGCTTGGCCGACTTGGTGGCGCTGCTGTCGGGAAGGAATTTTGAGACTCGCCAATACCAGGAAGAGATTGCGGAGCAATCGTTCACCAAACTGAAGCACGGCATCTTCAATTACATGAACGAGAACAACTTTAAAAAATTTGTGATGATCATCTGTTCCGCTGGCTTTGTGGATGCTTCGCTCATCGGGTCCCAAAACACGCTCAATTTTGCCTATGCTTTATATCTTACGCTCAGGTCGCAAGGCGTACCGCCCGCGAAAATCGAACGGGCGGTACGGAAGTGGTTCGTGCTATCGATTCTCACGGGAAGATATTCCGGATCAGCCGAGACAATGTTCGACCACGATATCAGGCAAGTGAACGAACAGGGTTTTGAGGCCCATCTTGACTCAGTGGAGAAGGCAGAGCTTTCAGGAACCTTCTGGGAGACTGGCTTGCCACAAGCACTCAATACATCTGTCGCCAGCAGTCCTTACTTCCGTGTTTTCCGAGCAGCTCAGGCAAAGATGAAGGATAAGGGGTTTCTTTCACACGACATAACTGTTCAGGACCTGATCGCTGTCAAGGGCGACGTTCATCACGTGTTCCCGCGAAGTTACCTCAAACGCCATGGAATGCGTCGACGCTGGTACAACCAAATCGCCAACTACGTGATGGCCCAGAGCGAGATCAACATCGCCATAGGCGATAAACCCCCCAAGGTTTATTTCTCACAGATTTTGGAACAGTGCGGGCGCGGCGAGAAGAAATACGGCGGTATTACGGACCTCGAAACGCTGAGGGAAAATCTTGCGATGAACTGCATCCCCGAACGCATGGAGACAATGGACAGCTCGCAGTACGAGACGTTTCTCAGGGAGCGACGAAAACTGATGGCTCGAAAGATTCGGGACTACTATACGTCTTTATAGGCAGGTTGTTGATGTGGCGAAGGGAGGGGATTGCATGGCGCTTCAGCGACGCCCTCGGAAATACACTGATGACCTTCGATGGACGGTTGTTGAGCGTCTTGGGGCCGAGCAGCTTGTATAATTCACGACTCCGTTTGAATCTGGGCTGCTCGCTTTCTGCAATTATCATCAAATCTACGTCACTATCCTCCCTGGCTTCACCACGCGCATAGGACCCAAACAAAACGACGCGTTCCGCATTGGCTGCACTTCCAAGCCGTGCTGCAACCCGCTCTATCTCATGTTCGTCAATCATGGTTCACATTACACTGATAATGATGATGGCCTCGTAAAACCTCACTTATCGGGGGTTGAAGCTGGAACCGTACACTGCGCAGAGAGGGCCCGTAACGCCGGCATCTTGTCCCGCGTTCCGCGGGAGGGCATCCTGCCCCCGACGAGGGCGGGACGCCCTCGGGACTGCCGCCGGGACGGCGGCGTTACCTTAGGCAACCTGGGCGACCGGAATACAGCCATTCCCGCGCGTAACTGAGGCATTACATGGCGCCGAGTCATGGGGCTTTTTGTTCCCAACTTATGATAAGACTACCTAAGCATTTCCACAAGGATTGCATTTTCTGCCGCTCAAGTCAGCCTCGCGCCACCTCTGACACGAGGTTGAACAGCTTGGCCTTGCGCCGTGCCGACGCCGGGCCTGGCTTCAGACGGCCACTGATTCTTGCTGATTTTGAATGACGATCTTGGGTTTGAGTTTGCCGGAGGAACGGGAAGCCCCTTCTCCTTCAGTAGCGCAATATGCTCTTTCATTCCCCACTTTGCTTTATAGAGACAATCCTCGATGGAGTGTCCTATCCCCGTGAAACCCTCCAGGTCCGGGGAATAAAAGCCGAAGAAATCCGGTTCGTCCGTCGCTTCAATCACGAGTGAGTGGTCCAGCTCGATCACTTCCATAGCCTCACATGGTTCTACATCTTCAAGCCTGCTGCCTTCAGTATAGCATGGCATGTGCCCGTGGAACTTCTTTTGATCCATGATAATCCAGCCTAATCAACTTATTCGATCCAGGTTTTCCGTAGTATCGTACGGAACCCTTTCGCTTCACGGCTCTAAATCCGTTTTCCTCCAACAACCTGATCAGTTCGCTGAATTTCACTCAGGTCTCCCACGCGTTGCCTTGCGCCGAATGCTCGCCGCTTGGATCCCTTGACACTTCCCGGATATGCGGTATGATTTCTTCTTGCTCGCTAAGCGCCAGAAACGCGCATAACGCCCGTTGAAAGGAGGCTCGTCAGATGATCCACTCGCGTAATTTCAGTCTCTCCACAGTGATTCTGGTCGCTCTGGCGGCGTTGTTCAGTTGCCAGCTCGCCGCCGAACCACGCGCCCCGCTCACTGCCGTGCCCTTCACCGACGTAAAATTCACCGACAACTTCTGGGCGCCGCGCATGGAGGTCAATCGCACGGTGACCGTGCCCCATTGCCTGAAGGAGTGCGAGATCACCGGCCGCATTCCCAACTTTGACGTCGCCGGCGGCCTCGTAAAAGGCAAATTCCGAGGCATCTACTTCAATGACTCCGACGTATATAAGGTCGTCGAAGGCGCCGCTTGCGCGCTCGGCCTCCATCCCGACCCGGAGCTGGACGCGCGCCTTGACAAGCTCATCGCGAAGTTCGCCGCCGCCCAGCAGGACGACGGTTATCTCAGCACATATTACACCATCGTCGAGCCGGACAAACGCTGGACGGACTTGGCTTCGCGGCACGAGTTGTACTGCGCCGGACATCTCTTCGAGGCGGCGGTTGCTCACTATCGCGCGACCGGCAAGCGAAGTCTTCTGAATGTCGCCATTCGCTACGCCGACTACATTGACAGCATCTTCGGCGAGGGGCGGCGAGTGGGCGTGCCCGGCCACGAGGAGATCGAGCTTGCCCTCGTCAAGCTTTACGACGTGACGGGGGAAAAGAAGTATTTTGACCTTGCGAAGTTCTTCATTGATAAGCGTGGGCACAACAATCGCGAATATTCTCAGGACCACATCCCCGTCAGGGAGCAAAGCGAGATTGTCGGGCACGCCGTGCGCGCCATGTACTTCTACTCCGGCGCGGCGGACGTGGCGGCGAGGACCGGTGATGAAGTTCTAAGCGCAGCGATGGAGCGCATTTGGCGAGATGTCACGCAGAGGAAAATGTACATCACCGGCGGAATCGGCCCCTCGGCACGCAACGAGGGCTTCACGGTGCCCTACGACCTCCCCAACGATAGCGCCTATGCCGAGACGTGCGCCGCAATCGGTATGGCGCTTTGGAATCATCGCTTGCTTCTTCTCCACGGCGATGCCAAGTACGCTGACGTTCTCGAGCGAGTGCTCTACAATGGCTCGATTTCAGGCGTCTCGCTGAAGGGCGCGAAGTTCTTCTACACGAACCCCCTCGCCAGTCGCGGCCGCCATCATCGGCAGTCGTGGTACGGGTGCGCCTGCTGCCCGACAAACATAGTCCGCTTCATCCCGCAGGTGGGGGGTTATCTCTACGCCACATCGGCGGGCGGCGTGTGGGTCAACCTCTACGCAGGCAGCCGGGTCACCGTGAGTCTCGATGGAAAAAAAGTCGAGCTGGTCCAGGAGACCAGATACCCGTGGTCTGGCGCCGTGGACCTGGCTGTGAACCCCACGACCCCAATCGTTTTCCAGGTCAACGTTCGCATCCCGGGGTGGTGCGAGGGCGCCACTGCCAAGCTCAACGGCCGGGCGATTGACGCAGCACCCGCGAAGAATGGTTACCTTCGCATCAGCCGCCGATGGCGTCGCGGGGATAAGGTCTCGCTGGATCTCCCGATGCCAATCCGGCGCATCGCCGCCAACCCTAAGGTAGCCGCCGACGTCGGGCGTGTGGCGCTTCAGCGAGGCCCGATCGTTTACTGCCTGGAGAGCGTGGATAACGGGGGCTCGGTCCGAGATATCGCCCTCCCACAAAACGCGAAACTTGAGAGCCACTTCGAGCCGGACCTCCTCGGAGGCGTTACCGTCCTGCGAGGCACAGCGGTGCGTCGCAAGCCGGTCGAGTGGTCCGATGTTCTCTATCAGCCTGTCCCCTCCGAGGAGGATACTTCGATTGTCGCGGTGCCCTATTACGCGTGGGACAATCGGGAGGCGGGAGAAATGCTCGTCTGGCTGCCGGAGACAACTGCGATCGCCGAATCGAAAGCCCCGCCGACCCTTGCGCGCCGGGGCCAACCTGCTGCCTCCTTCCTCCACGATAACCTGCGCGCCATCAACGACGGCCTCGCCCCCCTGAGTTCGGACGATCTTTCCGTCCCGAGGTTTAGCTGGTGGGACCACAAAGGCACCCGCGAATGGGCGAGCCTGACGTTCAAGACACCCCAGCGCATCTCCCGCGCAGAAGTGTACTGGTTTGACGATACGGGCCACGGCGGATGCCGGGTACCGAAATCGTGGGAGATGCAGTGGCTTGACGGTGAAACGTGGCGCCCGGTCACCGACGCCTCTCCCTACGCCACGGCAAAACACACGTTCAACCGGGTGACCTTCGATACGGTGAAGACGAAAAGCGTCCGCATCCTGGTTCAGCTTCACGAGGGCATGTCCGGCGGCATCCTGGAGTGGCGCCTGCCGAAATGAGTAATCGCCTGTTACGGTTGCGAAGAGGAAAAGCAACAGTTTCTCGGCGGGCGGATGCGTTTGGGTGGCACACAGAGAGGGCTACCTCCCACTCGCCGGCGAAGAGGGCGACCCGTGGGAATCATGGGCAAGATACCCATGCCACGACATGCGAGGACGGGGTCCCTCTCATCTTCCGCTCTGCGCCTCAGCCCCGCGTCTCGCGGGGTTACCTCCCTCTTCCCTCCCGCAACTCAGCATCCGCCCCAGACTGAGGGATTAGGAAACGTGTTGATTTCCGATAGCCTTATGCTAACATGTCCGCACAATTCGTTGTCAGGTGCAGGTTATCCGGGTGCGGCTGCGCTTGTGTGCCATATCCTCCGAGAATCAACGCCGCCCCGCGAGGGAGAAGGTATTTCGTCCGGCTACCTCGCCGCCTCGACCGAGAAACGGCAGGAACATGCTCCGCATGGCCAAAATAACAAAAGATTTTCCCGGAGTTCGCGCTCTGGACGGGGTGGATTTCGAGGTTCGCGCGGGGGAGATTCATGGTCTGGTCGGCGAGAACGGCGCCGGGAAATCCACCCTCATGAAGATTCTTTCGGGCGCCTACCGAAAGGATTCCGGCGAGGTATTCATTGACGACGAGCCGGTCGAGATTCACGATCCCGCCCACGCCATATCCCTCGGCATAAACGCCATCTATCAAGAACTCAACCTCGTCCCTCAAATCTCGGTCATGGAAAACCTTCTTCTGGGGCACGAGCCGCTGCTTGCGCTGAGCCAGCTTGTTGATTTCCGCAACATGAGACAACAAGCGGAAGGAATCCTGCGGGAGCTCGGCGCCGACTTCCCCGCCGACGTTCCGGTTAGAGAACTGAGCGTCGCCCAGCGGCAGATCGTCGAAATCGGCAAGGCAATCTCTCTCGGCGGCAAGATACTCATCCTCGATGAGCCTTGCGCAGCTCTCAGCCGCCCGGAAGTCTCGGGGCTTTTCGAGCTTCTCCGCCAGATGAAATCTCGCGGCAAGGCAATCATCTTCATATCCCACCGCATGGATGAGATTAAGGAGATATGCGACGTGGCGACAGTCCTGCGGGACGGACGCAATGTCGGAACGGTGAAGGTGCGAGAGACGCCCGTCGAGAACATAATCGAGATGATGGTGGGAAGAGCCATCGAGGAGTACTTCCCGCGAAGCGAGGCTACCCTCGGCGAGGACGTGCTGCTGGTAGAAAAGGTTTGCTCAGGGTCATCAGTGCGTGAGGTCTCTTTTTCCTTGAAGGAAGGTGAAGTTGTCGGTCTGGCGGGGCTTGTGGGAGCGGGCAGGACCGAGCTGGCGAAGTGCCTGTTCGGGGCGGCGGCGAGGGATTCCGGGCGGGTCTTCGTGAGCGGCAAGGAGGTAAAACCATCCTCTCCACAGGACGCCATCGCCGCCGGAATGAGCCTCGTGACCGAAGACAGGAAGGAAGAAGGACTGTTGCTCAACATGTCTCTCGACAACAACGTCACCATCGCCAATCTTTTTCGCATGGGGACGCGACTGCTCGTCAACCGGAGGGAGGAGAAGGAAGCGAGCCGCCGAAGCGTCAAAACCCTTGATATTCGCACGCCGGGCATTTCCCACCCTGTCGCCTCGTTGAGCGGAGGCAATCAACAGAAAGTCATTCTCGCCAGGTGGCTTCTCACCGAGCCAAAGGTCATGATCCTCGACGAGCCTACCCGTGGCATTGACGTCGGAGCAAAGACAGAAGTCTATAAAATCATAAAGCGCCTTGCGGAGAAAGGCGTTGCTTTTCTCGTCATATCGTCCGAGTTCCCGGAGCTTGTAGGAATCTGCCACAGGGTAATGGTGATGAGTAAAGGAAGAATTGTTGGCGCCCTCGACCGCGAGGGGGCCGAAGTGCGAAAGATATTGGCTCTTGCTATGGGGCAGGTATGAAAGGTCAGCACGCTTATCTCCTAAATCTCGCCATCGGGCTTGTCGTGATTTTCGTGATAATGGTCGCGCTTAGCCCCAAGAACCCAGAGGGCGTTCCAACGCTGCTGACCAAATACAGCCTGCGGCTGACGCTCAGCTTCTGTACCTTCAACATCGTGCTGGGAGTGGGAATGACCTTCGCCATTCTTGTCGGAGGCATAGACCTTTCAGTGGGACGGGCTCTCGCTCTGTGCAACGTGCTTTTTATGGTTGTACTCAACGCATCAGGCAGCGTGACATGGGCAACGGTCGCAGCTCTTTCCGCGGGGGCCGTGGTAGGATTCCTCAACGGCATCATCACCGTCCTGGGCAAGATTCCTTCCTTCATAGCGACTCTCGGCATGTATATGATCTGTTGGGGGCTCGCCTACGTCGTTTCCGGCGGGCAGACTATAACCACTAAGGGCGGCATCACGTCCCACCCGCTCGTGCCGCTGGTTGTGCCGATAGCGATTGTTGCTGTCGCGCACCTTCTCCTTTCGCGGTTCAAGTTCGGCAGGCACGTTTACGCCGTCGGAGGTAACGTGGAGGCGTCCCGCCTCTCCGGCGTCGCGGTGAACCGAGTTCAGATACTGGCGTTCGTCATTTGCGGCATCTGCGCGGGAATCGGAGGAATCATCTACTGGGCAAAACTGGACACCGGCAGTTCCCTCGCTGGCGAGGCGTTCGAGCTTTACGCCATCGCCGCAGTCATTATCGGGGGCACAAGCTTTTCCGGGGGAGAAGGCACAGTCATCGGCACGTTTATCGGCGCCCTTATCATGGGCGTTCTCAGAGAAGGGCTGCTCATCCTGAACGTGAGCTTGCACTGGCGAAACGTCGTATTCGGAGCCGTCATCATCGGCGCCGTCTTATTCGATAGTCTGAGGAGACGCCGCGAGTGATTGCCGATTGCGGACTGTGGATTGTGGATTGCGGCCCCCAGCGCCGGCTGGCGACAGGCGACCCGGGTGAGCACATTCCGAAGTGCGAAATCTGAAATCCCAAATGCGAGCGAAACAACCGGGCGTGTCCGCGAGCCTGGCGATTGGATACCGCATGAATATTTCAAGAAAAGCGAGAGTCTTGGTCGTTTGGCTCGTTCTGGTGGCGGCGGTTGCCGTTTCCGGCGAGGAGAGCTTTTTCGACCGCCAGCTCGACCGCGCGATCACGCTCCTCAAGACAAATCTGGACACGCGGGCGGCCTTTCTCCACATCTACTCCGTCTGGGACCTGGCTGATTTCGCTCGCTGGGACGGGCGAATTCCGAGCCTCCTCACCGAAATCCTCGCCGCGCCGGAAGCATCGCCATTGCTCAAGGGATATTCCCTCTGGTTCCTTAGGGAGGTGGATTTGAGGCGGGGGGACTTCGAGGGGGCACGGCAGAAACAAGCCCAGCTCGGATTTGTCACCGACTGGCTTATCATCGGCCCCTTCGATAATGAGGGAATGGCCGGATTCGACCTCGCCTACCCGCCGGAGAAGGAAATCAACCTCGCGGCGACCTATAATGGCAAAGAGAGACCAGTCGCGTGGCGGGCGTATCCGAAAGTTTCGTTCGACTGTACCGTTGACCTGGGGGCGACGCTCCGGCCTGCTTCCAAGACTGTCGCATACGCGCTGGCATGCGTCTTTTCACCTGAGCGACAGCCGGTTGCTGTTCGGCTCGGCTCGGATGATTGCGACAAGGTCTGGCTCGGCGAGAAGCTTGTCCATGCCGACCGCGACTGTCATCCCGTCGGATTCGACCAAGCAGTGGCAGGCGCCACGCTGGAGAAGGGGTGGAACAAACTGCTCCTAAAGGTCTGTCAGGACGACGGAGCGTGGCAGTTTCGCCTCAGGTTGACCCCGCCCGAAGGCGGAGACGGAAGCCCTCTCGCCTCCTTGCGCCACGCCGTCGGACGCGCCGAGATTGCCAAAGCACTGGAGGAGATACCGCCAGAGAAAGACGCAAACGCACCGAAGGATATAAGCGGTCAACCTCCCGTCGCCGACCCAATTTCGGAGCTTAAAAAGCTCGTCGAGGCTCACCCCGACGCTCCAGAGCATCACGCCGCACTATCGTTCCTCTACTCCCATGCGAAGGCGTTCGACCGCGAGACGCGAGCCGACATAACGGAGCTGGAAACGGCCGTTACGCTTGCGCCTAATAACTGGAAATACTATTTCCGTCTGGGAGAACTGCATAAAGACGAAAATAAGAAACGCGCGGCGTACGAAAGGGCTGTGCAGCTCAATCCCGACTACGCCCCATCCTATTCAAGGCTGGCAAAGCACTATTCCGAGAGAAACCTCGAGCGAAAGTCCGTTGGGTTCTACCGCCAGGCGGTCGAAAGGGACTCCTCCTACTACCCGGCTCTCCTCGGTCTGGCTAAGCACCTCAGCAGAAACTCGCGGAAGCCGGAGGCCGCGAAGCTCTTCAGAGACGTTCTGCGGGCCCACCCGGACACTCCTTATCTGCTATCTTACGCGGTCGGCTTCGCGCCTTTCCCAAGCTCTCCGCTCGACTCAGAAAAGAGGTGTGAGTTGGCTCTGCGGTTCAATTTTTGCGACCGGCGCCTCAGGGGGTCTCTCTTATCGAATTACTACCAGCGCACTGAATTGGAAGCGGTGCTTCGCCAGCTCGAACTCATCGAGCGAGTCAATCCGATGGACACATCGGTTACTCTCGACCATGCCGCCCTTCTCTCCGACGACGGCAGATATGATGAAGCGATGAGTTTGATTGACCGCGACCTCCGGATTTGCCCCGAGGACGACCTCGCTTTGAGGCAGAAGGGGGAGCTTCTTCTCCGGCAGGGGAGGCGGGATGACGCTTTAACATCATTCCAGCGCGCTCTCGCGGTCAAGCCTCAGAATGCCGCCCTGCGACTGTACGTGGAGTTCCTGAAGCCCAAGGAGAAGCCGTTCGAGGATGCCTATAAGGCTGACGCCGCGCAGCTCATCAAAGACACCTCGTCGCAGAGTGGCGGCGAGGGGGATTCCGCGAAGTACCTTTTCGACCTGTGGGTCAGAGAAGTCCATGCCAACGGATTGTCAAACTCCTATCATCAGGAAATCGTCAGAATCCTGTCCGAAGCGGGCGTGCAGAACTTCCGCATCCGACGAGCCACGTACTGTCCCGGAACGCACGAGATTCGGGTCAAAGCGGCGAAGGTTTTCAAGAAAGATGGCCGGGTTATCAACGCCGACGGGCCGTTCAGCTACCCGTTGGGCGGGGAGGATAGGGTTTACTATGACCTGGAAGCTAAGTACGTCCGCTTTTCAAACCTGCAGGCGGGCGACACCATCGAGTTCAGCTACAGGGCGGATGCCATCGCCCCAAGAAACATGTACGGAGATTATTTCGGAGACATCGTTTATCTCAAAGGCAGCGTTCCCAAAAGGAAGATGGAGTATGTGGTCATCGCCCCTCCCGCGAGGCGCTTGTTCTACAAGGTGGTGGGCGTGAACCCTGAGCCCGTAGTTGAGACCGGAAACCGTGGCGCCGTTTACAAATGGGAGCTCGCGAACATCTCCAAATTAGAGCCGGAGCCGCTCATGCCCGGCTATTCGGAGGCTCTCCCCTACATTCACATCTCAACTTACGGCGATTGGGATAGCGTCGGAGAGTGGTACTGGAACCTCATCCGAGACCAGTTCCTGCTCGATGCCAGCGGCAAAGCTGAAGCTGCGAGAGTCACTCGCGGGCTAAAGACCGAGCGGGAAAAGATTGTGGCAATCTGCAATTACGTGGTTCGGAATACTCGCTACATCGGACTTGAATTCGGCATCCACAGCCACAAGCCCTATCCAGCTTACAAGGTCCTTGCCAGAGGATACGGCGATTGCAAAGACAAAGCCGGGCTGATGCTCGCCATGCTCAAGGAAGTTGGCGTGGACGCGAGCATGGCTGTCCTGCGCACCAAAAACAGAGGGCGGATTGCGCCTCAGCCCGCGTCGCTGGCGGTTTTCAATCACGTCATCTGTTATGTCCCCCAATATGATATGTGGCTTGACGGCACCGCCGAGTACTCGGGGACCAGTGAGCTGCCATACGAGGACCAGGGCGCCGACGTTCTCCTCGTGGGGAAAGGCGTTCGCAGATTCGTCACCACGCCCGTCCTCGGGAGTGAGCGGAATCTCACTTCCGACACTTATCAGGCGACCATTCTGCCCGACGGAGGGATCGAGTTCGAACTCACCGGCCAAGTCCTCGGCCAATACGCCCCCTATTACAGAAGAAGGTATCAGGAGACGAAAAATCGGGAAAATGCCCTCAGAAAAAGCTGGGGCACAGTCCTTCCAAACATCAGTATTTCCGAAGTTGATTTCGACGACTTAAGGGAGCTTGAGAAGCCGGTCGGATACGCTTTCAGGGCTTCTGCCCCCAACTACGCCGTCACCGATGAGAGCGGCGGCATGGGGTTCACGGGCCTCATCCGCAAACTTCATCTCGGCCGCAGATACGCTTCCCTATCAGAAAGAAAACACGACATGGTTTTCGCTTTTCCCTGGTCCGCAAAGGCTTCAATCGTTTTTCGGTTGCCTTCGGCGTACGGAGTGGTCAGTTTGCCGGAAGATATGCACCTCAAGTCGGATTTCGGGAAATGCGATATAGAGTTCACCCCAATGTGGCATCCCGCTGGAGGCGGGACCCGTGAGAATCATGGGCAAGATGCCCATGCCACCTCACTCCGGATTGCGGATTGCGGATTGCAGATTGCAGACACCTCATTGCGGATTGCGGATTGCGGATTGCAGATTGCAGATTCCGATGCCGCTGGGCTCATTCCGAAATCCGAGTTCGCATTGGCCTCCAGTGTCCGGATTGCGGACACCTCATTGCGGATTGCGGATTCCGGATTGCAGATTGCAGATTCCGACACCGCCGGGCCCATTCCGAAATCCGAAATCCGAAATCCGAAATCCGACGCCCCCGACGGCGTAGCAGTGAGCTTTCACTTCTCGCTTGACGTTCGCCGCGTCAAGGTGGAACAGTACAGCGCCTTTCGCGATTTCTGTCGGCAGATTGACGAGAAGCTGGCTGAGAAGATACGGATTGCCAGATGATATGTGTAGCAAGAAATACTGTGTTTCTTTTTGCCGCCCTTATTTGCGGCTTTGCGCCTTTGCGAGCGGTGTCCCCGCCCGCTCCTCCTTCGCCAAGACGCCAAGACGCCGAGGCTTCTTCATCTGCGCGCCAGAGTCCGGACCGCGGATTGCGCATTGCAGATTCCGACGCCGCTGGGCCCATTCCGAAATCCGAAATCCGAAATCCGAAATCCGACTATTATCCTTTCCGAGGCCTCGACGATCCGACAGGCCGCCTCGAAGCCCTCGCCGAGCAATGCAAACAAAACCCTACCCCCGAGCTCCTGACCACGACCGGCTGGCTTTTCCATATCTATGGCGCCGACCAGCGCCACAATCAGAAGGCACGCCAGCTTTTCGAAACAGCCCTCGATTCCGAGCCGGAAAACGCCTGGGCCCGGTATGGACTTTGCCTCGTGGATGAAATCAAGGGGGATTTCGACAGCGTGCTATCGAATTCCCTTATCCTCTGCGAGTCATCCCCCGCTCACCCCCTTGGGCTGCTCGCCCTTCTCAACGTCCGGTCGCTTTTCGGACAGCTCGCCCATTTCAACGAGCCGGTCGAGACAGCCCTGCGAACCCTTCTGGAGGAAAACCGCTCCGGCTCCGTCCAGTTCGACGAAATCTGCCGCGAAATCCTCTCCGCCATAAGCCGCGGCAAAGGCGATGCCGAGGAGGTAATGCGTCTTGTGGGCGAGGGCGGCTATGTTACCGAGTGGCGAATCGTCGGGCCTTTCGGTGAGTTTCCAAACCTCTCTTTCCTCTCGAAATGGCAGCCGGAGTCAGACCGCGCCCTGAACTCACGATACAGGAACGACGACCGCGTTTTGAAAAGCAGGCATTATTCCTCCGAATATGGGTGGCTTCGCCCCCGCTGGCTTAAGCGTGGCGTGTATTACGCCGAGGTGTTCCTGCGGTCACGGTCCAGCAAGGAGGTCGTTCTGAGAATCTCTTCTCGCTCCGCAGTTGAGCTTTTCCTGAACAACCACCGCATTTACACGAAAGACACCATCAGAAGTTATCCCCCAATCACAGAATACGTCAAAGCGAGTCTCTCTCCCGGATATAACAGGTTGCTATTGAAGTTCCTTGTGGGAGGTCAGTCCCTCTATACGAACGTCTCCTACAAAAGCCTTCGCTACGGGTGCATTATGCCGGAGTTAGCGACCATGTCCCCTTCCGTGCAGATTCTCCGATGCCCCCACGGCGCCGCGGCCTTTTCGCTCAGCGCATCACCTCACCGCTGGCAAGGAGTCAAGCGGGTCGAGCACTCGGAATACGAGCCTTCGGCTCTCAGTTATTTCTCCGCCCTGTCGAGGGAAAATCCGAACGACCCACTGGCGCCGGGACTGTGCGGGATTCTCAAGAGCGTTCAAGGGGATGCCCGGAGCGCGAGGCGCTCCCTTCTCGCGGCGGTGAAACGTGTTCCCTCATACTGCTACTTCAACTACGTACTGGGCGTTGTCGTGGGAAACGATCCCGCCCTCCCGGGCCAAATCCGGCAAAGTGAAGCCGGCGCTCGGTTCCGTTCCGCCTTAGCGGCTGCGGGAACCTTTCCCCGGGCCCTGTACCACACCGCACTCCTCGACATGCAGCAGGACAAAGACCTTGACGCGATTGAGAAGTTAAACCGATGCGTCGCCCAATCGCCCGCATTGCTTTCCTGGCACGAAAGCCTGTACCGACTCTACCAGCGAAAGGGGTGGCAAAATGAGCAGCGACGAGAACTGGACACGATCCTATCGCTGGGCGTCGAGTCGTGCCGACCATATCACCTCGCCGAAGGGTATTACCGCAGCACTAAGCAATACGACAAGCTCGCCGAAACCATCGAGAACCTCCAGAGAACTCATCTCCACCCGGAATTTCTCGCTCGGCACTGTTATCAAACCGGCCGGGACAGCGAGGCCATCGCCGAGTATTTGAAGCTGAAAGCCGCCCAGCCGGAAAAAGAATCCATCCACAGGTCGCTAATCAGTCTGTATGAAAGGAACGGGCGGTGGGTGCAGGCAGAAAGAGAGCTGAAGGACACGCTCAAGCTCTTCCCGAAGGACCTCTCCTTTTGGAAACGGCTCGCCAGGCTGAAAGGTTACACGGGTCACCGGTGGACAGAGCGGCGGCTTTGGAATCGCGTCCTGCGACAGGATCCGGTTGACGCGGACGCCAGAGGAGCGCTGCGGACTTATGGGCAGAAGGATATGCTCGACGAGCTCGATATACCTTCCTCGTCTTACATCCACGATGAGAGCCTCAGGGAGAAGTACGCAGGCGTCTCTTCCGCCATAATCATTGACCAGGCTGTCGAAGAGATATATCCCAACTGTTCCAGCCGTCAAAAAACCCACCAACTGATTCTCCTCAACGACAAAAAAGCGATAGACAAATGGGGCGAATTGAATGTCCCCGACGATGAGCTTCTCCAGTTGAGAACCATAAAGAGGGATGGCACGGTTGTCGAGCCGGAGCGCCCTCCGGGAAGCAAAGGGACGATTTCCATGAGCGGCCTTCAGGAAGGCGATTTCATCGAATACGAGTACATCACGACAACGTCGGTTTTCCGCGACAGCCCGCGGCGATTCCTCGGCCAGCGGTTTTTCTTCCAGAGTGTTGAGCTGCCGATGGAGATTTCACAGTATGTGCTCATTGCCCCTGAGAATATGAGGCTCGATTTCGAGCAGGTGAGCTCTGCCCCACACCCCTCGGTCATCCGCAGGGGGAGAAAAAAGATTTACAAGTGGGAGGCGAGAGGCGTCCCAGCAGTTCCCAACGAGCCGCTGGCGGCGCCCGATACCGAGTTTCTTCCCTTCGTCCGCGTTGGTGTCAGCTACGACGAGGATGCAGAAATCCTCCGCTACCAGGACCATAATGTCGCGATGACGAAAACCACCGACGAGATCAGGGAGATTACCGCAGCAGTCCTCTCAGACTGCTCGCCCGATGCCGAGAGCCGAGCCCGCGCGATTTATTCCTTCGTCAACAAGGAAGTTCGCGGGGCAGGTGGCTCATCTTACCTCACCCGGTCCGCCAGCGAGACCCTTGCCGATAAACGAGGCGACCGCCTTTCTCTCGCGAAAGCCATGCTGGACATAGCGGGCGTTGAGTCCCGGATGCTGGTCGTCCGGGGAAAACTTGCACACGTCTCGAAGGTCTTCCCCGGTTCCTTCTCTTCGGCGTTGCTCGCAATCCGGGGCAGCGACGGGCGCTACACTCATTTCCTCGATTTCAGCAGTCGCTATTTTCCGTTTGGCTACATCAATTCCGTCTCTCAGGGCGGAAGCGCAATCCCTTTGCAGGACTTTTCCTCGTCCGACTTCGGCCTGGGCGAAAGGAAAAAGAAATTCTTTAGCTCCAATGGCGTACAGAGGCCAGTGAAGGTTCAATACCGCTGGCAGGGGGTGCGCGACAGCAACAATCATGAGCGGCGCCGGAATCTCCTCACCCTTCCCTCCTTACCGAGCGTCAACAACTGCGAGCAGAGAAGCCTGAACGCTTCGATTGCTCGGGATGGTTCAATCGAGGGAACACAGGCTCACGAGTACACCGGCGACGGGGGAGCAGCTCTGAGGAACAGTATGGTGACGGCGCAAGCCTACGAGATAACACATTTCATCGAGACAATGGCGAACGCCTCGTTCAGGGCCGCCGCTCTGACCGACCACAAGGTGGTCAACCTCTCCGACTCCGAGAAACCACTATTGGTTGAGTACGGCTTCCGCGCGCCAAAGTTTGCGAGGGTCGTCGGCAAGGAAATGGTTCTGGACCAGTGGCTGCCCCTCCTGCGATTCGGCGCGAGGTTCGCCTCGCTCGAGGCTCGGAAATCTCCCCTGCAAATCAGCGGGGATTCCAGCTTGCGCTTTCAGGCTGTGCTAAAACTCCCCTCCGGAGCGAAGGCCGGGACAATCCCTTCCCCCGTGGGCCTCGAAAGCGATTTCGGATTCTATCATCTCCGCGTTGCCGAGCTTGACGGAGCAATTCGCGTTGAAGCCGATTCGCATCTCAAGGCTCAGAGGATTTTGCCACAGGATTATCCACGCTTCGTTGATTTCTGCCGGGCGGTGGATGCCGCGGAGCGCAAGGAGTTACGCATTCGGTTGGAGCCGTAGAGCCGGCTTTGCATTTTCGTGCGGGCGAAGTCTCTTGGCGGACAGGGCTTGGGCATATCATGAAGAAGAGAAAATCCGATCCGATAATCTTTCTGTTCTCCGCGCCGTCCGGGACGGGAAAAGGCACGATTGTCTCCGCTGTCCTTCAGGAGGTTGGCGGGCTGTCGCGAATCGTCACCGCTACTTCTCGCCCCAAGCGAAAAGGTGAAGTCGCGGGGCAATCCTACTATTTCATTCCCGAAAAGGAGTTCAGAAACCTGATTCGCGAAGGCGCCTTCGTGGAGTGGAACGAAATCTATGGAGATTTCTACGGGACGAAGAAGGACGTCGTGGACCGCTTCGTCAGCGAGGCCGCCGAAAAAGGTCACGATCTCCTTCTGGAGATTGATGTGGATGGGAAGCGGAACTTCGGTCGCCACTATCCAAACGTAGTGTCCATTTTCCTCCTTCCGCCCTCGCTGGATGAACTGCGGCGAAGAATCAAAACCCGCAAAGCCGAAAGCCCCGAACGGATGATAAGACGCCTCAGCCGTGCCGAGATGGAGCTCGCCCGGAAAGGCGAGTATGATTATCGCGTGGTGAACGACTCGAAGGAAATTGCTGTCGAGAAAGTCAAGAGCATCATCGCCAAGGAGAGAGAAAAAAGGAGGGAGAAAGGGCTTTTTTGACAGCGTGGACAGGATTTTGAGCTTGAGCCGGTCTATCCTGTTATCTCGTCAAAAGAAGTATATCCGGTCTGACCGCAAAACAGGAAAACTCGTATGGGAACGCAAGGGCAAGACGGAAATATCCCGGTAATCCACATCACAGGCGAGACGCTGCCGGAGGTGTGGGAAAAGGCTGTCCTGCGTACGTGGAAAGAGGGCGCCCGCGCCAGAACGCAGTACGACCGCGAGGACGCGCCGCCAAGCCGCGACGCGACGGCGATCATGGTCATCGAATCTCCGATGTCGGAACCTCGCATTCATAGAAGCTTCCCGGCGGGGCTGGAGGAGCTGGAGATTTACAGGCAGGAGGTCCTCTACGGAGTGCACGATTCATGGATAAGCCCGCTCGATAAGAAGTGGAGCTACACGTATCATCAGCGGCTTTTCAGCTACGACGTCATCCCGCCCGGGCGGGATTCGCACAGGGGCGGGCCCTTCGGCGCTATCAACCAGATTCAAAACCTCGCCAACGAGCTCATCGCTTGCTTTTACACCCGCCGCGCTCAAGCTATCACCTGGATGCCCACAGTTGACCCCGGCCACGACGACCCTCCGTGTCTTCAGAGAATCTGGGCCAGAATCCTGCCCGGGAACGAAGATGACTACGTCCTGAACATGAATACCCATTGGCGCTCCCGCGACGCATACAAGGCCGCTTTCATGAACCTCTACGCCTTCATTGACCTCCAGCGCCTGATGGCAGAGGAAATCTCCGAGAAATCCGGCAAAAGAGTCGTCGCCGGAAGGCACGTGGACATCTCAGACTCTTTTCACATTTACGGTTCCTATTTCGAAAAGTTCCAGAAGCGGTTTCTCGCTCTGCTGGAGAAGAGGAGCTTCGAGGAGCGGGTTTGGCGAACCGAGGACGTCGCGGAGTCGCTTTCCGCAGGGAAGCTCCAGCTCATCAACGGAAAGCCGGGCGAGCCGGAAATCGCCCTCGAACACAAAAAGAGAATGTACAACGAGCTCCCCGCGAGTCTCAGGGAGCTTGTCAAGGAGGAGGTCAAGAGGCAGGTCCTGTCCCACTTGGCGTCTTAGCGTCTTGGCGAGAAAAACCAGAGACGGAAACTTCTCTCAAAGCCGCAAAGGCGCAAAGATCACTGGTAGAGCACCCTCTTGACTTGGTCCGGCCCCTTGTGCCACGCCGTGGGCGTGGTTCGGCGAAAAGATGAAAGAACTGTCCGCCATCATTTTCGACCTCGACGGCACGCTGGTTGATTCTTCGCCGGCTATCATCGAGTCCATCAATTACGCGCTGGCACGTAAGGGGCTTCCTCCCGCCGAGCCTCACGTCATCGAGAGGGGAATCGGAACGCCCCTCGAAGAGATGTTCGCCTCGGTCACCGACGATGCCGACTCCGCGGAACTTGTCCGGTTGTATCGGGAGCAATTCACACGAGTCTTTCTCCCGAAGAGCCATCTTTTCCCCGGCGTGAAGGAATCGCTCCAAACGGCGAGACACCGTGGCTATCGTCTCGCGCTCGCCACCACCAAACCCAGGTACTATGCCGAGCCGATTCTCGAACATCTCGGCGTCAGAAGTCTCTTCGAGGCTGTCGCCGGAGCTGAAGAGGTCGCCCGCCTGAAGCCCTCGCCCGACATCCTTCATTTGGCGCTGGCTCGTCTTGGGAGCAGGAGGGAGGAGACGCTCTATGTCGGCGACCATCCGGTGGATGTTGCCGCCGCAAAGGCTGCGGCAGTCGAAGTGATATGCGTAACCACCGGCTTTTGGAGTAGAGAAGAGCTTGAGAAGCTGAAACCCGCCGCCGTCGTTGACACTCTCCCGGAACTGCTGACGCTTCTTCCCGACCACGCCGGCAGGACGACGAGTAGCCGCGAGCAACACCCCGGCTGACAGGAAGGAGGAGGGAGCTTTCGGGCGATTTCAGCGGACGCTCCTTTCCAACCGAAGTCAGGGGTTTTCCATGATTCGGTAGAACCTTTTCCGGAGCGGCGGGACCGCTGGCTCGTCCAACCAGGTCGTGAGAGCGTTGCCTTCAGAGGAGAGCTCCCCTTCGGCTGTCTGCCACGACGCAAGGTCTGCGGAGTAGTGCACCCGATAAGTCTTCCCCGCGATACTTCCCCATTTTAATCTCACGTCGCCGAGGGGACCGACCACTTCCGGCGGCGACACGGCGTATTCGAGTGCCCCCATATCCACGGTCAGGCTTTTTTTGCCGTAGAGGATTCTCCGCCCGCCTCTCAGGTCCACCGCAGGGAGCTCCAGTGCGGTGTTGTTCCCGGAATCTATGCAAGGAGACGCCGGACGCAGCCGAAGGTCTCCGGCGCCCGCGTCGAGGAAGAGAGGATCGCCGTGCAGGTTGCCGTCGCCTTCGCTCTCCCCGTCGGCATTTCCGACCAACGAGTAGGTCGCCGAGCACCCGCGAAGGTCGTCGCCGTTTGACCACAGAATTGAGTTGACGATGTTCACAGACAGGTTCAGCGAATGGACGCCACCTCCCGATAAGTGCGCGGTATTTCCAGCGATTGTGCAGTTGACCATTGTCGCAGCCGAATCCTCCGAAAAGAAAAGGGCGCCGCCCCGATTGCTCACAGCATTGCCCCTGAGAATGTTGTTGGCAAGAACCGGTGAAGAGAGGCCGCAGAACACGCCGCCGCCTTCCACAGCGGAGTTCTCGGCGATGCGATTGTTAATGATGAGGGGTGACGCCGTCGCGTCGAGCGCTTCTGAGCCGGCCCGGGCGGCGCTTGAAGCTTTCTCGAGGGTGTCTCCTCGCCCGCAGTTGCTTCCCGAGTTCCTCGCCCTTCCTGCCGCAGCGAAAACATGCAGCACCCAATCTTTCTCCGGGGAGGAAGGTGGCGTGAGCGTGGCACGTTTTCCGCCGACGATGCTGCTGCTGCTGGAGTAGTACTCGTTAGTGTCGGGGTTAAGCCACTCCACGGAGAGCGTCGTTCCCTTCGCCTCGCCAAGTGTGAGAGTGACACTGCCGCCGCTGCGAAGATAAACGGCGTACTCGTTGCCCGGATTCGCCAGGCAGTAAGCCTCTGCGCCCACAACTATCAGCTCGTTGTGAGGAGTCATCTCGTCGAGGTCGAGCCACGCCCGGGCGTGGTTAAAGAAGCGTGCGATGGTCCCCAGCCACTCGTAGGTCTTCAGGGGTTTCACGCCGCCTTCCACGTTTGGGTCGTAGCCCATGATGCCGGTCTGAGGAGTCCCCTGACGCTCATCGTCGTGAAAGAAGAAATGCCCTCCCGCGATGGCGAACGTCCACATGGATTGCCGCAAGTCGAGGCTTCCCAGCTCATACGGCGGCCCCTCAAGGAGCATGATGGGGCGCGCTGGCTCACCATTGAACTCGCTCAGCGTCCGGCTGTTGCGATTGGTCGAGGTGCGAGTTCCGGTGTAAACGGCGTCAACTCCCTCCCGCCTGGCATCCCAGTCCACATATATCTGCCCTCGCCTCTTGAAGAAATTCATGAAGTGCTCCCCGCAGTTCCCCTCGCTGTAAGAGTGCTCGTCCATGAACACAAAGAAAACGTTTCCGTACAGACCGAGGTCTGTGACCATCTTCTCGCAATACTTTTCCCAAACCCATTGGGTCTTTTTCGCCGCCGGCCAGGAAGCGGACCATTTCTGCGTGAGAATCTCCTCCCCCGGCGTTTCGATGAATTGTACCGCATCGTTGTCGGTGAGGTGCCCGCCGTTCACGACGTTGAAGGGATGATAGCTCCAGTCCGGGCGCTCGGGCGTGTCCCACTTCGGCCAGCCGAAGAAAAGGGTGATGCCGACGCAAATATTCTTTTTCTTTGCGTAGGCGACGAGGTCTCGCAGGCGGGGCCAGTAACGGGCTTTCGGGTCCGTCCCCTCATCGAACTTCGTCAGGTCCCATTGCTTGAGCTGGTCGGTGGCGCTCGGGCCCGAAGTGCGACGACGCCAGGGCGTCGCCCCCGGGTAAACGTATCCGTAGCGAGCCTCGATGACGCTTCCATCCTGTTTCTGCCGAGGAGGGACCAACGCCCAGATATGCGCGGCGTTCACGCCTCTCGCCGCGAGGTCGTCAATCCATTGGCGGTAATCAACGTTCAGATTCTGCATGACGCATTGGGTTCCGCTATCGCCGACAAGCATCACGGTCTTGCCGTTGTAAGTGAAATAATGGCCCCCGGCACTCGCCGTTAGACCCCCGCCGGGCCTCTCTCCGACGTAAGCCGCTCCGCCGCGCTCAGCCACATTCTGCTTGATAAGGTTGTTGGCGACCACTGGCGAGGAACCGTTGATGCACAGAACGCCCCCGCCCAGTCCGCCGTAACCCAGCCCGTTTGTGATGGTGAATCCCCTGAGCACTGTCTCGCGACCTTCGCCGGAGTCGAAAGTCACCACGCTTCCGATGCCGCCCCCGTCAATAATGGCGTCGCCGACGGTCCCTCGCGAAGCCCATTCCGAGGACTCGAGCACGATTCCCCTTCCCCGGAACTTGATGTTCTCGCTGTATCTCCCCGCTTTAACCGAAACCGCGTCTCCATCACCAGCGGCGTCAATCCCTTCTTGAATCGTCCTGAAAGCTCCCGCCCAGGACTGACCGTTGCCCGACCTTTTCACGGCGCCATCCACATACCAGGTCGCCTCGTGAACAGCCAGAGGCGTTGCAGCGAGGCAAATGAAAACAACGATAAACCGCACGCGTGCTCTCATGGTCTTACTCCTTAATCCGTCTTTGCGCCTCTGCGCATCTGCGTTTCAGACCTGTGCATTTTTTTAACGCGAAGGCGCAGGGGCGCAGAGCGTCACGCCACTGAAACCATCAGCTCCCACAGAGTCTTGTAATAGCGCATCACCCGGAGAGGGTCGGCGCTGCCTTGAATCTCCGCAAAAGAATAGCCGTCAAAGCCGCATTTTTTCAGAAGCCCGAACAATTCGATGTACGGATAGTTTCGGTCGTAGAGGTCATGAATATGCACCGAGCCGATCTTTTCTTTCACCAGCTCGAAGTTCTGCTTGACCGAATCCCGCCCTGGCGGGATGTCGGTGGGATTGGAGTTCCAGCAGACCTTTACGAAGGGATGGTTGGCGACATCGAAAATCTTGCGGATGACCGGCACTTGAGATGTCCCTCGCCCGTGGACCTCCACCCATATTTCCACTTTGAGCTTCTGCGCGAAATCCCCGCACTCGTGGAGCGACTCGCCGATCTGGCGAATGGTCTTCTCATAAGGGACCTCCGGCGGGAGGCGGTTCGGGCGCACTTTTATCCCCCGGCAGCCGAGCTCGTGGGCGAGCCGGAGGTATTCCTTGGTGCCTTCGATGTTTTTTCGCAGGACAGCCGGGTCGGGCGAGTGATATTCAAACGCGGTGCCGAGGCTGACCAGCTCGACTTTCGAGGCCTCGAATTTCGCTCTGACCGCCTTTCGTTCCCCCTCGCTCAAGTTCGATTCGACCTTGTGGGCGTGAGTGCTCCTCAGCTCGACGCCTTGAAACCCGGTCTGCCCACACCGTTTGATGATGGTATCAACGTCCCAGTCCTTTGCCAGGTTGTAAGTGACCAGGCCGAGTTTCATGTTGCCGGCTCTCTTTTGCATCATAGCCGGGCTACCTTCCCGCGAGCGCTGGGAATCCGCCTTGCCAAGTGCCTCGCGGCTAATTCCCAGTCCGGCGATAGCGATGACCGAGCCCTTGACCGATTGAGCTACGAATTCCCTCCGGGATATTCCTTTTCGCTCTCTTTCCATTTCACCCTCCCTTTTCCGAAATCGCGAGATTGACTGCTTGTTGGATGTCGCTCTCTCAAGGCTCAAATGTAGCAGAAAAACGCAGCTTCTACAACCGAGGGTCTGGGTCGGGTGCGGCTGCGGTTCAGTGGGTAACCTTGCCAGGGGTAACGCCGCCGTCCCGGCGGCAGTCCCGAGGGCGTCTCGCCCTCGACAGCGGGGGCAAGATGCCCTCCCGCGGAACGCGGGACAAGATGCCGGCGGTACAACGAAAGCGGCGGCGCCAATCAATCTCTTCAATTTGCCGATGATTCTTCACGGGCGGGACGCCCATGCCGCGTGGACAAAATGCCAGCGTAACACGGCCGTCGCGGTGACTGAGAGGGTGTCGCTCTATTTCAGTCTGGGAATTCGGATGAATCCCTTGATCGAGAAGCCCCGCTGAAGCGGGCTCCGGAGGTGTGACAGGGCGCTTTGGTCTCCGCTGGCTGAAGCCAGCGGCTAAGGCCAGTGCCGGCTGAAGCCCGGCACAGGTTCCACCTGCACTCTCTGCATCGCACGAGAGGTGGCTCCTCGGTGCAAAGGGCATCTCCCACAACGCGCAGAGGGCTTGGGGTTATGCCACAAAGATGGAGCCACACGTGACTGAGAAAACGGCTTGACTTGTCCGCTGTTGCGCGGTTGGATTGTTGGCAGCGGTTCATCCGGTGAAGCAAACCATTCTCTGGGAGGAAGGCGATGAAAGCGGAATCGAAAAAGATGGCGGCAAGACCTCGTAACATTGTAGGCGTGAAGATTTCTCGTCGGGCTTTCCTGAAAGGTGCGGCAGCGCTGGGGGCGCCTCTTGTCGTGGCGAAGTCCGCCGGTGCGGGCGGGGCAACGGTGGTAAGCGCTGCTCAAAAGAAGTTGGCGGCTCTCGGGGGCCCGCGGGCTGTGCCGAGGGGGTTACGTAAGGGATGGCCTCTCATCACGGACGAAGACAAGGCCGCGGTGATGAAGGTGTTGGAGCGGGGCGTTCTCTGGGGGACCGGCGCCCCGGAGACTCGAGGATTACAGGAGGAATGGGCGGAGTTCATTGGGACAAAGCATTGCATCGCCACCAACGGAGGCACCGGCGCCTTGCACATGGCCGTCGCTGCCGCAGGGGTCGAGCCGGGGGACGAGGTGATTACCTGCGCCTACTCGTGGTTCGCCAGCGCCTCCTGCATCGTCCACCACAACGGAGTTCCGAGGTTCGTGGACATTCAGCCTCGCACGTTCAACATTGACCCCGCGAAAATCGAGGAGAAAATAACGCCGAAAACCCGCGCGATAATTCCCGTGCACCTTTCCGGTTTGCCGGCGGACATGGAGCAGATAAACGCCATCGCGAAGGAACACAACCTTATCGTCATCGAGGACGCCTGCCAGTCGCACGGAGCGATGTATCAGGGGAAGCGAACGGGCAGTCTCGCCGCCATGGCCGCTTTCAGCCTCAATGGAACGAAGAATCTCCCCGGCGGCGAGGGTGGGCTGTTCAACACCGACAGCGACGAGTACGCCGACAAGGCCGAGGCTCTGCGAATGTTCAACGAGATAGAGCACTATCCCCGTTTTCGGGGGAGGAACTTCTCGGAGTTCGGCTGGAATTATCGCCCGCAGGAGTTCACTTCCGCCTTCACCAGAGTTAGGATCAAGAGGCTGGACGCGGAAAATGCCGTGAGGCAGGCAAACGCCGCTTATTTGACCAAGCATCTCAGGGAGATAAAGGGAGTCTTACCCCCTTACGTGCCGCCTGACCGCACGCACGTCTATCACATGTACCGGATTCGGCTGAATCCGGCGGAGCTCGGGCTATCGGTTGATCCGAAAACATTTCGCCGGAAGGCACAAAGGGCGCTGAACGCTGAAGGTGTTCCTGTCGGCGGATACATGTCCATGCCGATTCCAGCACAGAACCTCTTCAAGCTGAAGGTTGGATATGGGAGGGGCTGCCCGTGGTCCTGCCCGCATTCCGGCCGGGAAGTGGTCTATCGTGGAGAGGATTATCCGGAGACCCTCAAGATGCTCGACGACTCCTTCGTCATAACCTCTGCCCTCTATCCGCCGAATGGCATCGAGTTGATGAAGCACTACGTCAGCGCGTTCGAGAAAGTCTTCGCGGACATTGATCAACTGATGAAAGTGAGAGCGTAGTCGAGGGACACCTCCGGGTTCTGTGCGAGCGCTGGTGGAGCGGCGACGCCCACCATGAAGCTACTCCGCGAGGCCCTCGCGCTAGGGTTTGGGGTCTGGGGTTTGGGGTGTCAAGTCAAGGACGGCAATACCGGGTTCGTACTCGAGAATGATCTCCATGAATCCGTCCCCGTCGAAGTCTCGATGGACATACTGGGAGAAATGGGTAAAATCCTCAGGTTCTCCCCGCCACAGGGGTTGCCCGCTGAGCGAGAACGCCTCTAACCTTTTGAGTTGCTTTCCATTCCGAAGGGCGAGGGCTTTACTCGAAGTCATTATCTCCTTTCTTCCGTCACCGTCAAAGTCTGCAAAGGCTATGCAGCGGAGGCGTGCCCGGATGACGTCCTCGTACTCATTTAGCAACTCTTCGAGGTTCTGAGACTCTCTCAGGCGCTCGCGTGGATGCTCGGTGGGGATTCGCCACAGGACCTTGCCATCCGCTCGCTTCAGTTTCATTCCCTTTTCGCTGCAAATGGCGAATCCCGCGAAACGCGGGATTTTGATGGGAAGCGCCGTAGTGTAAAGCTCCATCAGCGGTTTCTTTTGGGCTTTCTCTATGTATTCGCCAATGGTTCCGAACGCTCCCAGTTCGCGGACGTATTGAACAAGGCCTTCAATCTGTCTTTTCAACCGGGCGACGGATATTTGCTGGCGATTGGGATAGTCCCGCCCAGGCGGGATGCGAAGAAGTCTGCCCTGAAGGTCCCAGACGAAAAGGCGGTCAATCCGCGCCACAAGCTCCTTTTTTCCATCGCCGTTGACGTCCATCGGCGGGAAGATTTGCGGAGTCCATAGACAGAACAGCCGGTCATATTCGGGGTGGACAGGAAGCCATGGGGGCCTCCGGAATCTCCTGACCACATCTCCGTCCGCCGAATAAGCTGTTACCCCGCTGGCATCAACGCAGGTGAGGATTTCCTCTCCGGGCACGGAGTCCACGTCCGCCGCCAGGATGACCTTATATGGAGCGATGTAGCTTCTCCGGTCAACCTCAAATCCCCGGTGCGATGCCGCAGCGATCACCTCTCCTTCGCCATTCAGAACCAGGAAACGCCTGTTGCCGCAGAGGAGAATCTCGTCCTTTCCGTCGCCCTCCACGTCAATTCGTCCGAAGGCCGGGTCGCCGAATTCGCCCACGTATTTCGCACGGACAAGCTCCCCTTTCCCATTCACAACGCACACGTGTCCACGGCACGGGAAGACGAGCTCCTCCGCTCCATCGCCATCAACGTCAATAGCCGTCGCACCGCTGTCCGTGATGCTGTTCTGCGTAGCCATCCCTCCCCACAACGGCCTGTTTCCCGGCAGATCGTATGCTCTCAGCAGCGGCACGCCGGCAAGGACTTCTTTCGCGCCGTCTCCGTCGAGATCTGCCGCGAGCGCGTTGGGGTAGAAGGTCATCGGAGTGATGGATAGAACCTCCCCGTCAGCGGAAAGGATCATTAGGGGATGGCTGGCCGCTGCCACAATCCCCTTTTTCGCCGGTCCGGTGGCCGGCATTGCACGAAATCCAAAGCTGTAACCTCGCGGCAGCGCAAACCGCCACCGAAGCTCCCCGTCATGTCCGATGCAAAAAAGATACCTGCCCGGCCTGGAGCGACTTTCCGCGAGAATCTCGTCCTTTCCATCGCCATCTATGTCGGCAAGTTGCAGAGCAATCGTCGGTATCGCCAGTTCAAACCGCGTGCTTCCATCGTGATTCAGAATCCGAAGCTCATCTCTCGGCGTCACGCAAGCGATCTCTTTCTTTCCATCTCCGTCCAGGTCGCCTATGTCGTAAAGGGGCCCTGTGCGGGACCGAGTCTTCCATATTGTCCTGCCGTCCATTCCACATACCAGGAGCTTTTCGCCTCCGCCCCAACCTATGATTTCCGGTTTTCCATCCGCGTTCAGGTCCTCCACGGCAAGGCGTGGCCTCCGTAGGTTGAGCTCCGTGGGAATCGTCAGAATCTCCCCACCCTCCTGGTCGAACAACACCAGCTCGTTGGGTACATTCTTCATGGTGAGGATCTCATCCCAGCCGTCGCCGTTCAAGTCGGTAGTGACGAATGAATAGCCCAAGACCCCCATCTTCTGCCACTCCACATTTCCACCGGGCGAAAAGCATACGATGCGATTGTCAATACCCCAGATTATCCTGTAGCGACCCTTCGGAGAGCGAACGATGCGTGCCCTTTTGAACCCCCGCCCGCGTTGTTCCTCCGGGAACGCACGCTGCCACAAGACCTTCCCGCCACAGTCATAGACGGTTATGCCCGTGCCAACGGCGATAATTTCCAGCTTTCCATCTCCATCGAGATCGAAGACAAGGATGTCCTCCCACTCTGCTTCCTGTTCCTCGTCTTCCCAGAGCAGCTTTCCGTTTGGGGAGAAAACCCTCATCCACGCCGGCTTCCTCCCCCGCCTGGCGCTGAGTATGACCTCGGGGACGTCATCGCCGTCGAGGTCCGCTACTACCGCAACTTGGGCCAGCGCCGGGATAATGTTCTCGCGAAACATGACCGCGTCTCGGCTGGCTATCTTCACGTGGGTTTTATCGAGCGGTTTCGGCTGGAATGGAAACCACAACTCCTCCGCCTTCGGAAAAGCACCGTAAAGCTTGCTTGCGTAGTAAACCCTTCTTTCCGGCGCCATATCTTGGAGACACGACATCGCTTCCTTTGCGAGCTTCTCCTGCCCTGAGCGAATGCAGAACTCTGCGAACTTAGCTACCTCGTCCGCGTTTTGCGGAAGAACTCTCCATATCTCCTTCAGCGTTTCCTCCAGCGCGTCACCCTCTACAAGGAGTTGCTGGATGCCCGCTAATTGGTATCGCAGGGATATTGAGGTGCTTGGATCGGTGGCTTCTGCCACGGCCCGGCCAAGCAAGCGGATCGCCAACCGGGCGTTGCCGTCGTCCAGAAGTCTTTGCGCGTGTTGGGAGGGCGTCTCGTCTTCAATGGGCTTGACAGCCTCGCCCTCCGCACGCCGCTGGAACGCTTCTGGCGCACCTTCGTCGAAAGCAATTCCGAAAAACGGAAGCCGACTCGCCCCGAGAGAAGCCGCGATACTCAGGACGACCGTCATCATCGCCGCTCGACCGGTGACATGTCCGATGCGCCGATGGGCATCGAGAATCCTGTGAATGCGTTTCTCCAACCTGAGCCGCTGGCGCCTTGCGCCGATCCAGCCCAAAAGTCCCGCGATCCCGCACGATACCTGGGCCGCCAGGTGAGTCAAGCAAGTTGCGTACTCCTCCGGTGATTTCGCGGCCTGAAGGACATAATCGTCACAAGCATCTTCGGTCAGAACCCTGAGCCGACGAACAGCCGTATGCACGAGAGGATGCCAGAAACATAGCGCCATGCACACCCGCTGAAGAAAAACGACGAGGGAGTCGTGGCGGCGGATGTGAGCCAGCTCGTGAGTGAGCATCTGCCGCAGCGAGTCCGGCCCCATGCGTTCGGCCAACGCTCCGGGGAGAATAATCGTCGGCCGAAAAATGCCAAACGTAATCGGAGCGTTGTTCCCCGGAGTAACGAGCAGGCGGACGGGGCGCCTGATTCGCAATGTGTTCTTCAGCTTTTCCAGTTCACGGTTCAGCATCGCCGGAGGGGTGCGTCCTCGCCATTTCAGAATGAGCCGCTTGAGGCCCAATGTCCCAATGAGAACGCGGACCATGAGTAGAACCGAAATCGCAAGCAAGAGAACCACTCCCCAGCTCGCAACCTGCCATACGGTCGGCTTCCTGTTGTTCCGGCTGTCGGTGAAGAGATTCCGAGGGTCTCCCTCCCGTGTCGGCGAGAAGTGGTTTGGATTCCTTTCACCCGCGGGGAAATCCAGCATGCCCACATCTCCGCTTCCCGCATCACCTGGCGGCGGAGTCTCTCCCGGTTGAAGCCCGGGAAGGTTTTCCGAGGGCAAAAGCGAAGTCGTATGCGGTTTGCCTGCCTGAGGCTCATAGCCTCTCCTTTGGTCCGCCGATGCTTCGCCTGGAGTCAGTTCTAAGCCAGGCAAAGGCCCGTGGTGAAGCACCCGAGCCCTATTAACCTCAGAAACTCCGGTGAACCGAATGGGCGAATGCGGGGCCGGAGCGCTGACGACCTGCACGGCAATCACCAAGACGACCGCCGCGAGTGCCATCGTCCAGACAAGGGACTTCAAGGCGGCGCCATGCCTTCGGAGAAGCGAATCCGCCACCGCGGCCAGGACTACCACTATGGCAATCCGACACGCCAGATTCAGAAAGCCGATTACAATCCACTGGGCCTCGACCGCACTCATCTTTTTCCCCTTTTCTTCTCTTGTATGATCCGTCTCAATCGCCGGAGCTCGGCTTCGGATATGTCCTCGTGCTCGAGCAGGCTCGCCACAAGAGACTCGGCGGACCCCTCGAACATTCGGTCTATGAGTCTGCGAATCACGCTCCGGCGTGTCTTATCTTCGTCGAGAACAGGCCGATAGACAAATGCCCTCCCCTCGACATCGTGAACGACGTATCCTTTCCGCTCCATGATGCGGAGCAGAGTCAGGACCGTCGTGTACGCGCGCTTCGGTGGTTTAAGCTGCTGCCAGACACCTTGGACTGATGCCTTTCCCACTCTCCACAGGACGGTGAGAATTTCCATTTCGGTTGGTGTCGGTAGTTGTTTTCTTCTTCCGGCCATGGGCTCCTCCTCTCGGGTTGGGCAGCCTATTATTCATTAGTACTAATAGTTAATACATGCGCGCTCGCCCTCAGTCAAGTTTTTTTTATCTTTTTGCAGTGCGTCAGTTACCGGCGGGTGAGGGGTTGGTTGAAACCCTGCTCTGGCGAGGTAAGGACCGAAATCAGGTTTTTGAGCAGCCGCTCGAGGGCGCGCAGAGTTTTGGAGCCGTTGCAGGGATGGGTCGAAGCGAGGCCACGAGCAAAGCGTGGGAAGGGTGATGTATCGCCGGCATCTTAGCCCGGTTAAGCCGTAAAAAAGCCGTTGACCCGCGGATGAAGAGAGGATAGGGTATCTATTTCAGTCCAGACATACTGGCTGGGGCGGAAGGTCTGCGGGCGCTTTTTCTTTCCCGGGAGAGGACGGGGGCGACCGGGGTGCACGAAAGGAGCCAGTGTGGCAATCTGAAATGAATGAACTGCCAACTGTGGGAAGGAATGGTGAACTGATAATGGATATGTGGAAGTGCACGGTGTGCGGTTATATATATGATCCGGAGGAGGGAGACCCCAATCACGGTGTGGCGCCCGGTACTCCTTTCGAGGAACTGCCGGAGGACTGGGTTTGCCCGGAGTGCGGCGCCTCCAAGGACCTGTTCGAGAAACTGGATTAAGGCGGACAGCGGATTGCGGACTGCGGCGCCTCCAGCGCGGATTCACCAGACGCGAGGCCGCTCGGCCCGCTCCGAAATCCAAAATCGGAAATCGGACGCACTCCACGGCCCGATAAACCTATGTTGTTGGGGAGCCCGAGCGCTTGCTTTCCGGCGCCAGTTGTCGCGCTTCCCGACGGGGAGGAATGACAACAATGAGCATTTCAATAAGCCGGGAAGAAGCGCTTCAGCTTTTGCGGGAGTTCGTGCAGAACGAAAACCTCATCAAGCATAGCCTCGCCACGGAAGCCATCATGAGGAAGATGGCGGAGAGACTCGGAGAAGACCCTGACAAATGGGGGGTGACGGGGCTGGTGCACGACCTGGATTTCGAGAGCACAAAAGATTCCCCTGCCGAGCACACGAAAATGACCATTAGACTTCTCGGCGAGAAGGGCTTCCCGGAAGATGCCCTTCAAGCCATCCGCGAGCATAACGCGGAGGGTCTCGGCATCACCCGCGAGTCGAAGTTCGGAATCGCGCTTGCGTCCTCGGAGACGATCACCGGCCTGATCGTCGCCACGGCGCTGGTTTACCCGGACAAGAAGCTTGCCAGCGTCAAAGCGAAGTCGGTTCGGAAACGGATGAGGGAAACCGCCTTTGCCCGAAAAGTCAACCGCGAGATCATTCGCGAGTGCGAGCGGGTCGGTGTTCCTCTCGATGAGTTCATCGAGCTGAGCCTCAACGCGATGCGGGACATCGGGGAGCAGCTTGGGCTTTGAGCACCGTAACGCCGCCGTCTCGCCCTCAGTAGCGAGGGGCAGGATGCCCTCCCGCGGAACGCGGGACAAGATGCTGGCGGTACACCCAGACCGGAGAGGGATTTCTTTCCCCTCCGCGAGACCGACCTCCCCTGCAACTCGGCGAGGACAAGCACTAAGCGCCTCCCTCAATCCGTCAACGTGGCAATTCCACAAAAGCGGCTATCGCGGCGAAGGTAGAGGAAATGCGCGAGGCATCTCTGTTATCGGCGTAGGCGTCAAGCGGCCGATCTTGCTCATATCGAATGGGCGGAACCCGACCTTCAGTGCCGGGGAATTAGGTTTTAGGCGAAAATCTCCTTTTTCCGGGTTTACGAAAAGGGGATCGGCAATCAAGGAGTGTACGTCCTGGCCCTTCTTTTGCCATTCTTGCAGGGTCATTTTCCCGAAGCGCACCCCGCCCGCGGCGGGGCTGGCGTTCCAATACAGGTTGTAGTCGAGAGCGTAGTTGTCTCCCGACCAGTTGCTGCCGAGGAGCGGTCCCTCTCTCCAATAGACGATGTTCCGCCGGAACGTAAAGGAGAGGTGGTTTTCGGCTCGGGTGCGTATGACCTGGCCCGTTCGCGCGAGGGCAAAGATGTTGTTGATGATGCGGTTTTCTCTTCCGTAATGCTGGTGGAATCCGCCGGTTTTGGTCCGATAGACGAGGTTGTTCTCGGCGAGAATGTCGGTGGACCCTTCGTCGGGGTAGATGCCCCACCCGCCGTAGTCATAGGATTCGACGTCGTGAATACAGTTGTACCGCAGCGTTGTGCCGTAGGAGAGGCCGAGGGTGTAAATGCCCCCCATGTCGCTGAGAACTCGCTGCCCTATCTGGTAGATGTGATTGTAGGCAATGGTGTTGTGGTGGGCGAGGCTTCGGCGGTAACCCCACGACCACCCGACGGACACGCCGGTGTAGTAGAAGTCGTAAATGTCGTTGTGCTCTATCCGGTTGTATGGGGAATGGCCGATCCACACGCCCACCGCCGCCGGATGAATTCGCCCGCCGTGGGCGATAAGGTTATCGCGTATGATGTTGTGGCTGGCGACGGCCTCGTCGTCGGAAGGGATGCGCATCTCGCCGATTTTGACGCCTCCGGCGCCGAGGTCGGACAGCTCACAATTCTCAACCCTGTTGTGCCTACAGCCCGCTCCCCAGTCCACCGCGTAGCTGTCGACTCCCGTGACCGCGCACTTCTCCAGCTCGCAATATCGCGCGCCTTCGGCGGTGATGGCGCCCCGCAGAATCGCCTCCGCCTGCGAGAAGCTGTAACCTTTCGGGGGCGTGTTCCAGTTGGTGTGGGCAAAGGTCAGTCCGCGAAAGGTCACATATTTAACCCATTGGTGTTTCGGCACGTCGCCTTTGAGTTGCACCAGGCACTCCAGTCGCGGCGCGATTACAACGGCGTTCCGCATATTCTCTCCAGGCAACGGGATGTAGGTGAGAACGCCGCTGTGGCGGTCGAGATACCACTCGCCCGGTTTTTCGAGGGCATCGGGCACGTTCTCCACGAGGAAGCGTTTGCCCCTTTGCAGCCCTGCCCACCCGGACTTGCTGACGGTGGGCCCGGCGAAGGTGACGATGCGTTTCGATTCGTCAATGGAGGCGATGCGCATCCGCGACATTGACCAGGAGTGAAAGCAGAGAACCTCCACATCACCGAGGTTTTTCCAGTCCTTCTTGAGGTCGCCTGCTTTGAACATGAAGCGGTCGAAGCCTCGGCTTTTCGCCTGCGTGGTGGGAGGGACCTCTCCCGCAATTGAATAGTAGCCCTCCTTCGGGAGCCGCGGGCGGTAGCGGCGCTGCCCGTTCACGAAAAGTTGCGAGAAGGCCCACTCGCCGCGCTGAACCTCGGGGATGCGCAGCTCCGCCTTTGCGGGGTCCTTTGCATTGCGCTTCCAGCCCTTCAGTTGAACGCCGCCGCTTATCACCGGCTTTTCGCCCGGATAGGCAGAATAGACAACCGGCGAGTCGGGCGTGCCGGAGTCTTGCGGTGTGAAGATGAGGCCTTCCTTTAGGAAATGCGTCCCCCCACGCACCAGCACCTCAATCGGGCGGTGGCGGTCGGGTTCCGCTCGCTTCAGGTTGCGGACTTCCTGCTGAGCTCGCTGGATAGTGGCGAAGGGGCCGTCGGTGCGCTCGCTATTGGGGGCGGCCAACTTGCCGGACCAAGCGTCGTTGCCCTCCACAGCGACGAAGAAATCCGCAGCCGGTGTACGAGCAATTGCCAGCAGCATCGCAAACTGACAGACGAACCACAGAGCACATATTCGCCTCATAACATTTCCTCCTCTCATTTATACAACTGTTGTTTTTCACAAACGTTGGCCTTTGAGGTCTCTCCGCCCCAATGCCGTTACTGTTCCGCCGGAGATTCTTTCTCAACGGCGTTATCTTTCACGACCGCTTCGGCGCCGCTCAGGTCCATCGCGGGGGTAGCGCGGCCGAGGGCGGACCTCGAGAGATCGCTCATGGCATTTCCTACGATAACGATCCGCTTGCATTCTCCTTCGGCTTTTATGGCCTCTGCGGCAAGTCCCGTGAAAACGTTCCCGGAGATCACAACGTCGGACGTGTGAGCGAGGGTGACGCCGGTGGCGGGGTCATCCCGTTTGACGCCGGGGCCGATGTGAGCGTTGGAGAAATTATTGCCGGTGACGGTAATGCGCCCGCTTCCTGGCCCGATGGCGACCGCCCGCTGAGCGACGATGGTAAACGTGTTGGCGGAGACGGCGCACCCCCAGGCGTCCCGGAGGTCCACGCCGCCGCCGGAGTTGTGGGCGATTACGTTGGCGCTGATGGTGATGCCATAACAATCGCGGTCGAGAACAACGGCTGTGCCCCGACACTCCTCGATCATGTTCCCGCTCAGGACCGAACCGTAAGTGTTCTCGATGACGACCCCGTGGCGGAGATGGTCGTCGAGGTTGTTGCCGTTCATGCAGAGATTGAAGCTGTCAATGCAGCGAACAGCGTCCCTGTTCTCCTCGAATTGGTTTCCGTTGACCACGATGTCGTGTCCGGAGAGAATATTCAGCCCTGCGTCGCCGTTGTAGGTGATGATGGAGTCACAGATGCGGGGGTCCTCGTAGCAATCAATCAGGTTGATGCCGTGCCCGCCGTTGTGGTCAACGGACATGCCGTGGATGTATATCTCGTTGACGCCCTCGGCTCGCACTCCGTCGCCGCTTTTGGGATTACCGCTAATGCGAAAGTCGGCGAGCTGCACACGCCAGATGCGCGCCTGGCGGTCGCTGAGACGGCTCGCGGGCCGGATGATGAACGCCGGTTGGCTTTCCTTGTTGCGATTGATCAAATGTGTCGCCGCCCCCGCTCCCTCTATCCTCGTGTTCTCTCGCGTGAGGATGAGGGGACGTGTCAGCAGGAAGTCGCCCGGCGGCAGTTTGACCAGGCCGCCGCCTTCAGGCACCGCCAAGAAGGCCTTTTGGAGGTCGGAGTAGCGAGAAGCGTCCACAACAACCGGGCGCCCAGACACGGCCGGGCCATTTCGGATTTCGGATTTCGGATTTGGGATTTCGGCACGGGCGGACAGGCGGCGGATTTCGGATTTCGGATTTGGGATTTCAGACTGGGCCCACCGGTATGGGATTTCGGATTGGCGATTTGGGACTCGAGGATCTGCAATCTGCAATCCGCAATCCGCAGTCGAGAGGTCTCCGGCCAGCACGAGCATGCCGATGAACAAGAATGACGTAAGCAACCGACCTTTGCGGCTTTGCGCCTTTGTGAGGCGTCTGCCCTCTGCCGGCTTGTCTCGCCAAGACGCTAAGACGCCAAGGATGTTATCTGTCTGATTTGCGTGTTTCATGGCTCCTCCTTCTTAATGGTATAGGATGTTGGCGCCATTTTCGATTTCGGATTTCGGAACGGGCCGAGCAGCGTCGCGTCACTCCGCGCTGCGGGCGCCGCAATCTGCAATCCGCAATGCGCAATGGAGTATTAGCTGTCCGACCAGCGAACCTCCAACTTTTCGAGGTTGAGCGCCTTGAGATGTGCGCCCAGTTTGGCTTTTGGCCAGAGGCGCATCCGGCTGTCCCAGGGGTCAACGACGGTCAGCTTTTTCTCGGCCGTGAGCTCGCGCAGGCAATCCGGGAGGTCAAACTTCCTGAGAATGCCGAAGACCATCGTGGAGAATGGCCAGGCGTACCTCGGCTCCTGCGTCACCTCGTGGTATGACAACAAAGCGTTGTGGAGTGTTACCTGTTTGACCAACGGGTGCAGGATAGCCGCGAAAGTTGCGGTGATGGCACCCATCCCCCGGCCGACCAAGTGCACGCTGCGGGAACCGTTTGCCTGAAAAAGGTCGAGGACGCGGAGGAGGTCGTGCACGCGTCTTCCGCAGTAGGGCTCATCGAGCATCAGGCCGTGGTTGGCGTACATGTAATCGCTGTGATAGGGGTGAAAGAAATCATCGCCGCGGTCCTTGCACGTCCGGGCGGTGAGTTGGCCCATGCCGCGAACGTCCAGGGCGAACAGGGCTGGCGAATCGGGTTGCTTTGGCGCCAAGCCCAGGATGACTTCCTTCAGCGCAGAGCGGTGGGGGACATAGATGGTGGCATTTTTGACCTCCGGGAAATAGTACAAGGCGCCGGTTTTCACGATGGCGTGCAGAAGCGCCACAATGCCCGGTTCCGTTTCCACGGCGAAGCCGTAATTTCGCACGCGGGGGTTATTCCAGACGACGCTCGCGCGCATCACCCGGTAATGAGGCGGGCCGGCGCGCTCGGGCAAGGACAAGTGCTTGACGAGCTGGTCAGCAAGCGCTTTGCCGACAACAACCTTTCGCCGCCGGGCTAAGCCGCGCGCTGCCTTTTGGGTGAAATCGAATGTCCGCCGCGAGCTCATCAGATAAACCTGACCTGCGGACGTAGCCTGTAATACCTCATCTTTCTCCACGGGTTCATCGGGCTCGAGGGGGGAGGCGTCTATACCGGCATGCTTGTTGAAGAAGCGATACATAGCCTGGCGAGCTTCTTTGTTGTAGCCGTGCGTTTCGGTGCCGACGTAAATCTCGATGTTCTTCTCGGCGCCGAGGATTGCGTACAATCGCCGCAGCTCGTAGTAAGTCTCCCAGAGACCCCGAGCATCGAAGAAATCGTTGGCCTGTCCGATTAGCAGCGTCGGTCGCGGTATCTGAGCCGTGAAGAAGTCTGCCATGTCCAATCCTGCGGCGAGCATGCCGGGAACGACCTGCTCCGCATCGGTCGGCTCTTCGTTCTCGAGGTTGTAACGATAGCGTGTGACAAAGCAGCTCGGCGCGGCCATCGTGAATCGGTCGTCGAGGGCGGTGAGGTTCGAGGTTTGGGTGCCGCCGCCGGAATTGCCAGTCACGCCGAGCCGCCCGGAATCTACCTCCGGCCGCGAAAGGAGATAGTCGAGCCCCCGGATGCCGTCCCATGCCTCCCACAGCGCGAAGTTTTTCCCGCAAAGCGTCATCTGGTTGCCGGCCATGTTGTGGGAGTGCACGCCGAAACTGACTCTCGGCACGCCCTCGGCGTCGGGATATTCGATGCGCTCACCCTGCGAGGGCGGGTCGTAAACCAACACCACATAGCCCTGCCTGGCCAGGTTTCGGCTGAACTCCTGATATGGAGCGGATGCCTTTCCGTTCAGGGAGTGGCCGCACGCGCCCAACACCGCTGGCATCCGTCCTGTGATGTTTTTTGGGACGTAGAGGTTGGCGGTGACGAGATAGCTCGGACGGCTTTCATAGACAATCTTCTCAATCGTATAATGTTCGCGTTCCACCTTGCCGGTGATGCGGGCGTTCAGCGGTGTGCGAGCCGGACGCGCCCCAAAAAATTTCCCGAGCTTGCGGCGCACCTCCTTGCGAAGTTTCATCACGTCCTTTGGCGTGCTAACCGCTGAGCGAGCTTCGGCTCGCTGACGTGCTATCTCACGGAGGCGGTGCACATAATACTCCTGAACCATGTGGCCATAGCGGTATTCGTTGAAGATCGCGGCACGTTGGACCTGCTCCGCTTTTGCAGGGTCAACTTTCGTCACCGCATTGAGCGCAGCCGCCGCACTGCTGAAAGGCAAGGTGAGGCTCGCCGCCGCCAGGCCACTATCGCGCAAGAACGCGCGGCGTGTGATTTTGGTCTGTCTCATCATTTTGCCCTCTCCGAAAATCTTTGTGACAGAATGGATGGGATACTCAGGACGAGGTCTATCCTGTCATCCCGTCAGATGAAATGCGTCAGGGGATTATACAAAAAAACCGAGACCATTGCGACGTTTGAAACGGAGGGGGTGCGGCTACGTTTCAGTGGGTAAGGTTGCTTAGGGTAACGCCGCCCCGCCATGGCGGGGCAGTCGCGAGGGCGTCTCGCCCTCGACGGGCTCGGGCTGTACCCTTCACGGCAAAAAAAGCCATCCCCCACGTGGCATCCCCCGCCTCTGGCGGGGGACCCGTTCGGGATCATGGGCAAGATGCCCATGCCACGGCAGGCGACGACGGAGTCCTTCTCATGCTCCTCTCTGCGACTCTGCGCCTTTGCGTTACCCTCCTTTTTTCCTTGTTCTCTGCCCCGCCACGGCGGGCTATCCGCTCGAGACGGAGGTATTACGGGTCGCGCGTGTTTATGCTTGAGGTTGGGCATGGTTTGAGATAAAGTTTCAGGTAGGGGCTGGCACGGAATCGCTCATTGCGAACTGCCGATTGCTGACTGCGGATTGCAGGGCCCGAAATTGCCGGTCCGAAATCATAAATGTGGAGGTTGTCATGCGATTTTTTAGGATGACGCGGCGGCTGGCGGGGCTTGTGGTCTCGCTGCTGCTCGTAGCGATGCTGGCGGGGTGCGGCTCTCCTAAGTCTCGCGCCCGGAGGCATTATAAGAAAGGCCTCCTCTACGCGAAGAACTATCGCCTGCGAGAAGCCGAGAGAGAGTTCAAGAAAGCTCTCAGCCTCGAGCCGAACAACCACGAAACGCACTACGAGCTGGCGCGGGTCTATTTCTCTCAGCGCCGTCTTGGTGACGCGGAAAGTTCTTTTAGGCTCGCGGCGGAGACTGCCGGGGAGGGCTCGGCGGCGAGGGCGGAGGCTTACGTCGGCTTGGCGGATGTGCTTTACGCGGAGAAGAAAGTCGCGGAGGCGATTCAGGTTCTTTCGCGGCTTAACGAAACGGCGATTGAGGAGAAGCCGGGCTCTTCTACGGCTTTTTCTCGCGCTTGCGCGAAGTCGCACGGACTCCTCGGGAATATCTATCGGCAGGAGGGCGAAGCGGACAAAGCGATCGCCGAGTATCGCAAGGCTCTCGAGATGGACCCGGGTTTTATCAGAATACGCGTGGCTCTGGGGAAGGCGCTGTTCTCGGAAGGGAAAAACGATGAAGCTCGTCAAGTGGCATCGAGCATCGTGGAGGAATTCGACCCCGCCAATTTCGAGGCGCACATGCTCCTATCGGACATCTTCCAGAAGGAAAAGCAATACGACAAGGCTATCGAGGAGGTAAAGAAGGCTCTCGAAAAGAACAAGCGCAGAGCCTCCGGTCACCTGGCGCTGGCGCTGCTTTACTTGAGGACGGAAAAATACGACGACGCCCTGAAAGAGGCGCAACAAGCGATGCGAAGTCGGACGACGCAGGCCGGGGCGATGTTTGTCCGAGGGAGCGTGCGGTTCTATCGCAAGAAATTCTCGGAGGCGGTTGTTGACCTCCAGAGCGCGCTTCGAGAGCGTCCGGCCTGGGCCGAGGCACGCTATCTACTTGCCGGGGCGCTTTACAATATCAATCAACCCGCGATGGCTGCGTCCGAGTATGAGACTCTTCTCCAGCAGCTCCCGGAATTCGACCAGGCGCGCCTTCATCTCGCCTCCATCGCTTTGGAGCAAGGTTGGTATTCCGACGCGGAACTCCACTGCAAAAACGTTCTGGAGCGGAATCCAACGCAGAAAGAGGCTCTTGAATGTCTTGTCCGCGCCTACGATGTTCAGGGGAAAAGCGAGGATGCGGCGTTGGTCCGCGCGAGGCTCGCGGCGGTGGTCTCGGGCGAGAAGAAGACCGATTTCCAGGTCGCCTTCGAGACCCTTGCGGGCGGTGATGCGGACGGCGCGGTAGAGAAATGCCGCAGTGCGCTTAAGAGCAAACCCCGCGACCCGCGGGGCTTTCTCAACCTGCTCGGTTCAGCGTACATCAGGAAAGGGGAGCTTGAAGAGGCGGCCAAGCAGTTTCGCCTGGCAATCGCAGCGAGTCCCGAATCAGTAGGTTCCTACCTGAATCTCTCCACCGTTTTGGTCATGCAGAAGAAATACGACGAGGCGGCGCAGCAGTGCCGGCTTGCGTTGGTGAAAAGCCCAAAGGCCTCTGCTGCGTATAATCGCCTCGGAACAATCTATCGCTTGCAGGGAAAAGATGACGAGGCTCTGAAAGAGTTTCAAGCGGCGGCTGAAGCCAATCCCAAGGATGTCGCCGCGCACAATGCCGTTGTGAACGTTCTTCTATCGCAGAAAAAGCAGAAAGAGGCTCTAACATATTGTCAGCAGCTCACGACGCGGTTCCCGAATATGGGGTCTGCTTACGAACTGACGGCGCGGGTGCATCTGGCGATGGGAGAAAGGGAAAACGCTGTCGCGGCCTTAGAGAAGGCGAGCGAGAAGGATAAAAAGCTCCTTGCCGCTCGCGTGACGCTGGCGAAGATTTATCTTGGCGACAAAAAAGTCGCCGAGGCAAGAAAGGAAGCGCAGGAGGTGTTGCGTATCGCGGGCAGCAAGGTTACGGAGGCGCTTTTTGTTGATCTCTCGCCGCTATATGAGCACATGGGCGATTTCGAGGCGTCACTGGCTGATGTCCGGGCTGTCGCCGAGGAAAACAAAGACAATATCGTTGCCAGGCTGATGCTCGCTCACCTCCACTGCCTGACAGGCCAGTTCGAGGAAGCGGTCAAGGAAGTCAAAGAGATTCTCTCCGGGGGAAAGGACCTCGCGTCGGCACACTACATCCTCGGGTGGGTTGAGGTTCGGAAAGGTAGCCGGACTGAATCCATCGTCGAGTTCCGGAAGGCCTTACTGTTGCGGCCGGACTGGGTAGATGCGAGGTTGAAGCTATCCGACGTTCTGAAGGCGGACGGCCGCGACCCGGAAGCCATTCAAGAGCTCGAGACCGTGCTCAATCGCCAACCCGACCAATTGCTCGCCCTTCTGTCCATCGCCGGTTCGGAGCTGAAAACGGGTCTGCTCGATTCGGCTCAAAAACATGCTTCCCACGTCGTGGAGCTCGACGAGACCAACATCAAAGGGCTCCGTTTGCTCGGTGATACACTCGTCGCTCAGGGAAACCTCGAGGAAGCGCAGAAGGCGTATGCCCGCATCCAAAAGCTTTCTCCGGATGCCGCCAGTGCCCCGGTCTTTGTTGCGGCGGCGCAGCTCGCCTCCGGCAAGCCCGACGAGGCCATCGCCACCTGTCAGGAAGCGCTGTCCTCCGGCAGCAAGGACGCCAGAATCTACGGCATCCTTGGGTCCGCTCAATTGTCACAGGGCCTGCACTCCGAGGCTATATCGAGCTTTCAAGAATCTATCGCTCTGGATTCGTCCTTCCTTCCCGCACGCATTAACCTGTCCGCAGCCTATGCTTCTTCAGGCAAGCCCGACCTCGCGGCCAAGGAGCTGACAACGGTCTTGTCTGCCAGCCCCAAAGCTGTCTGGGTGAGAATCCGCCTGGCTCAACTCCTCGTTTCCCAAAAGAAATACTCTGAGGCGGCGAAGGAGTTCGAGACAGCACTCAAAGACAGCACTAACAACCCTCGCGTCGCTGCCCTCGCGGGCCAGAATTATCTGCTCCTGAAGAATTATCCAAAAGCGAAAGAGATGTACGAGATGGTCGTTTCCTCGACCCAGGACCGTACGCTTCTCACTTCTGCCTACAACAATCTCGCGTGGGTCGGCTGTGTGGAGGGGAAGGACCTTCAACAAGCCCTGTCGCTCGCAACAAAGGCGGACGAGTACCGGCCCGGTGACCCAAGCATCCTCGATACCGTCGGGTGGATAATGTACAAGTTGAAGCGGTACACGGAGGCTCGCGAAAAGCTCACCTCTGCCGTGGCGAAGAACCCGCAGAATCCTCTGGCGAGATACCATCTCGGAATGGCTCTGTTCAAGGAGGGGCAGAAGGAGGAAGCTCTCCGCCAGTTGAAAGCCGCTGTTTCCATAGACTCCGCTTTCGACGAAGCCGAGGAGGCGAAGCGAGTCATCGCCGAGCTCGAAGGAAAAGAGGGGCTGTGAATTGCGGATTGCGGATTTCGGATTTCGGAATGGGCCCGCGGGCGTTGCGTTTCACCAGTCCGCGCTGTAGGGTTTGCAATCAGCACTGCGGTGGTCTGCAATCCGCAATCTGCAATCCACAGTCTGCAATCCGCAGTTTGCAATCCGGAATCTGCAATCCGCGAGCTGCCATCTCGGATTTCAGAGTTGTGATTTCGGAGTACAGCTATGCTCGTTGGCAATCCGCAATCCGCAGTCTGTAATCGGCAGTCCGCAATCCGCAATCGGCAGTCCCGACTCTGCAATCGGCAGTCCGCAGTTGGCAATCCGCAATCGGCAGTCCCGAGTCTGCAATCGGCAGTCCGCACTTTGCAATCCGCAATCTGCAATCCGCAATCGGCAGTCCCGAGTCTGCAATCGGCAGTCCGCACTTTGCAATCCGCAATCCGCAATCCGCAATCGGCAGTCCCGAGTCTGCAATCGGCAGTCCGCACTTTGCAATCCGCAATCCGCAATCCGCAATCCGCAATGTAGAGGCCTTCGTCATCCTTTCGAGATAAGCACAAAGATGGCAATCAGAGCTGCAACGCAAAGCCAGCCGAGGAGAAATCCGATGAGCGAGGTGCGAGTGGGGAAAGAGACCTCGATGTCGCTGTTGGGGAAAACTTTGCGACTTGGAGGGACAACTGCGTCTTCTGGCAGGGTGCAAGGCGCAGGAACTCGCTCGCCGGGCGTGACCGGCGTGCGGATGAGTGCGTAATAATTATCCAGCTTTTCTTGCTCTACGGGCTTGGTGAACAAGCTGACCAAAATGCCGGCAGCCAATCCCGCGGTCAGGTAAAAGAGCATTTGCCACGGGAGGTACACGACGGCGCCTTCGCTCTTTTCGACCACGAAGCGCAGCGGCCCGGACAGCGGGCAATCTGCAAGGAGGGAAACGAAGAACGGTCTCGTTGTCAGCCACCACACCACAAACGCCGTTAAGGTCGAAGCCCACGCCCCCGCAACCGTTGTCCGCCGCCAGAAAAGTCCTAACCAAAAAGCGATGCCCATCATCGAGGCGATTTTCCAAAAAAGTTCAAGGCCCTGCACCACGTCCTCGAGCAGGAACGCAAAGGTTACTCCCCCTATAACTACCAGCAATGCCGCGATGCGGCCCACGAGGATATAGTGTCGCTGCGACCTGTGCGGAAGCAAAGGTCTGTAAATGTTTTCCGTGAAAAGTGCGGATGAAGCGATCATGAACGAGTCGCACGAGCTCATCACCGACGCCAAAAGCGATGCCAGGAAAATGCCCAGCGCCCCAGGGAAAATCCTCGGCAGAAAATCTCTCGCCGCCAGGCCGAAAACGTGGTCGGGCTTGACATTCTGACCGGAGAAATAGGCCACCGCGGCAAGTCCCGTGAGACACCACGCGATAGTGCATATTCGTTTGATGAAGTTCCCTACCATCCAGCCGACCCGCCCGTCCATCTCGGTTCTGCCTGCGGCACAATTCCCCATGGTGTGCGGCTGGGTGACAATGCCCACCAGGGCGTTGATTGCGATGACTATGATATAGAACACGCCGATCTCTTTAGGGGCGACGAGCGAGAACATATCCGGGTCGCTTATTGCACCGCGCATCCCCGCCAGTCCGCCCACGGCGTGGAGGACAAAGGGAAGCAGCATGAACGAAAACACCACCGTCAGGATGCCCTGAATAAAATCGGTCACAATTGCTGCTGAAAGACCACCGGCTATCCCATACCCGACAAAGAGCACGGTCATGACAATGATAGCAATATTCGAAGAGACTAACCCGCCGGAGCTGGCGGTTATGACGGCGCCGGAGCCTTTGAGCATCACGCCAATGTTGACCATGAGCTGAAACATGCCGACAACCGCGAAGAGCATCGCCACGCTGCGGCTGTAACGAGCCTCAAAGACGTCGCCGGTCGTCAGGGCGCGGAAACGTCTCATGACAGGAGCAATCAGCCAGTAAAATGGTGTCGCGAACAGCCACAACCATTGGTACCAGATTCCCGAAAGCCCGTTGGTGAAGGTCTTGGACGCGACACTCACCGCCTGGTCGGAGTGGGTGCCCGTGCCGAAGCCGTGCATGACCATTGTCGCCTTGCCAAAGCGACGGGGCATGAAAAAATCGCCCATTGTGTGAATCAGTCGTGCCGCCCAGACGCCGACCAAGGCCATTCCGCCGAGGTACAAGACCAGGCATATCACATCCGCAAAGTGTAGTCCGAACATGCTGTTTCTTCCTTCGGAAATGTGTACTCCGGTTGCGCCTTGTACGCTACGTCAACGGACAATATACGTCAAGGCGCTTGTTTGGCGCCGGCGGGTGAAATAAGCAAGGTGTCTCCATCCCGGACACCTTTCAAACATCGGAAAGGAATCTTAACGCCGCGACAGTTTTCTGATGACGAAATGGCAAATTCGATGCCCGCTGAGCCCCGCTTCTCGGAACGTTCCGGCCGAGGCACGACTGAGTTGTATGGAGGTCTTTGCCAAAAAACCTCCGGCTGGGATGCGGCTCCATTTGAGTGGCAGGGTATGGATGAATCCTTTGTTCGAGAAGCCCCGCCTCGGCGGGGCTGAAGCCGGCTGTCGAGGGATGGCGCGTTATATCCGATACCACCGACTAAAGCCGGTGGCTAAGTACATGGATTCGCAAATCGGGTGAAGTATGAACGGTCTCGTGAAAGAGCTATTTTGACGGGATAATCACGCCATCGGCGTGAACGGGATTGTTCCAGAGACGTGAAGCATCCAGTAAATCACAAGCCCCCGGGCGCTCGGGTCGAACACCTTGGCGCCCTTGGCGTCTTGGCGAGAGAAAATGGAAAAACGGGAGGCCTCTCGCAAAGACGCAAAGTAGCAAGGAAGGAATTGGCGGAGAAGTTGTTCGAGACCTTCCTGCGCAGTCATGGCGGGGTCGAAAGTCAGCCGGTCATCGTCGAGCGGAAGTGTGTCAACGGGGTTGTTGTGGCAGCTCAGGAGATACAACTCGTCAACAAGCTCGTTGGCGCTGGTAAGCCAGTACGTGAGAAGTTGGAGTAAAGCGAAAGCCCAAGAACCTTTCGCGATAAACAGGATTCCAAGAATCATGTCCATCCTGTTATCCTGTCAAGGCAAATACGTCGCCGAACTTATGAATCGGAGCGCTAAGGTTGGCGCCGGCTAAAGCCCGGCTAAAATGCTATCCTCCTGTCCTCAATTGTGCGATAGAGACGGAGATTCGACATAGGGACGGCGTGAATGCCGCCTGCGAGAAGGACGAAAGAAGGCGTCATGGCATCCCACCGAAATGCAGCCACGGCCCCCCCGCTGAGAGTGGTTGACTGTCAGGCTTAAATATGATAGATTACCTTTAAGCGTTGCGGAGAGGATTCGAGCCGTGGCGCGGGCGATTGAGTCGTCTTTCCGCTTCGGGGCCGAAGCGTGCGCCGATTGACTTCTCTGAAAACGAAGAAGCCCCGCACGCAGTCAAGGTGTCAGCGTGAAACGCGCGTTTCGTTGACCACAGGAGGACCTTTGAAATGGCTGCTAACTGCCTCAAGAAGCTCGGCTTTGATCTCGCTTACCTTTCCTTGCTGACGAAAGGGGGACTCAAGCCTTTGAGCCGCTGGGAAAAGGATTTCGGTCCGGAGACGGAACGTCTCCTTCGGGAGTTGGGTCTGAAGACGCGCACCGTCCCGAGGTACGTTCGCTCCGGGAAGCGGATGCGCGAACTGGTCTTCAGCAGATCGAATCATTGCCTCGACCTCTACGCTTCCCGATTCGATGGCAAGAGGATTGACCACAGCCCCGCCAACATGAGGATTGAAGGGCTGTTGTTCGGTTATCCCTCCTGCTGCGTGGAGAGCTATATCGCCAAAGGCTACGTCAAGAACTCCCTGCGGAGGTCCGACCAGCGGATTCTGTTCCACTGGGCTTGTCCCAACTGCCCCCTCACGCCGCTGTTGCTGCCTTACTACGCGGAGATTTACCGCGAATGCCGCAAGGCGATGCGAGGACGGCTGCTCTCGGCTCTATCAACGGTTCGGGAGGCGGTGGTTGCTGAGCATCTGAGGAAGGCGGTTGCCACGGCTGCTTCCCTGGTAGCCCTCGGCGCCTTGCCAGCGTTGGAGGCGAAGTACAAGGAGGGTGATCCGCACTGGATACCTTTGGAAGCATGGGAGGACCAAGATGCGGACTTCCTCAAGGATGACGAGGAGCTTCTGCTGCACATGAATCCCGCCGAGACCGATGAGGACGGCAATCTTGTTCCCGACGGAGTTGATTTGGCATTGGCACTATCCTCCGCCATTGATGCCCTTCCCAAAGAGGTTTCCCCGGACCACGTTTATCTGATTGACAACAAGGTTTACGGGGTCGAGGCTTGCGACGTATGCGGCGAAATAGTCAACATGGGATTCCTTGAGATCTTCAACCCTCTGGAGAAGCTCTCTATCGGCATCCCTTACATCGCCAAGCATTACATGGAGCACGGCAGCTTCTCTTATGCGGGCGGTGAACACAGGGGGCGGGTGAACGTGGCTCTCCTGAACACGGTGCTCCGTTCGGAAGGACTCGCGCATTTCATTCCGGAACCCGAAGGAACGGACCGTGATAATGACGGGCTGCGGGATTGGGAAGAGCCGGTTTTTGAGACCGGTCCCGAAAATCCCGATACGGACGGCGACCATCTCCGCGACGGGCTTGACCTTTCGAGCGAACTGCGAGTTCAGCTCGACGCTCTGCCTCGGGTGGGGAATCCCGAAAACGGTCCCAAGGACCGCCCGTTCGTCGTCGAGCACCCCATGGACGGCATAGATATATGTCCCCGATGCGGCGAGCCGGTGGTCATGGACCTTTGGGATGTGATAAACCCCGTGACCGGCTCCTCCATCTCCATTCCCTCGATGGCGCTTCATTTCCTTGAGCACGGCGGTTTCTCCTGGGAAGGCGGCTACTTCGCTCCGGAGGGCAGAGTTGACCCGAGGCAGCTAAAAGCCGTCCTGAGCGGCGAGGGTGACGGGCATCTTTTGCACGTCTCCCCCGATGCGGACGGAGACCTTCTGGCCGACCAGGAGGAGTTGGACCTTCAGAGGAATCCTAACAATCCTGACGAGAACGGCAACGAAATCCTCGATGGTGTGGAGCTTGCGGAGGCTGCCGCCGACGAAATCAACGCCCTGCCGGACAAGCCTTCTCACGACCAGGTTTATCGTCTCGACTTTGAGGTCAAGGGTCTGGAATGGTGCGACATCTGCGGGCAGAACGTCAACATGGGGCATCTGACCGTCGTCAATCAGATGGCTCAGCTTTATGTTGGGGTTCCTTATATCGCCGTGCATTACATGGAGCACGGGAGCTTCTCCTTTGCGGGAGACCATCACGGTGAAGGAAGACTCGACGTGAAACTGCTCCTTGAAGGCCTTCACTCCCCCGGCCCGGGGCACATGCTCGCCGTGGAGGAAGATGCCGACGGCGACGGGCTCACAGACGGTGAAGAGGACTATTTCGGCGCCGACAAGACCGTTGCTGACGCCAACATTGATGGTGTCCCGGATGGCTTCGCTTTAGCTCACGACTTGTGGGAGGCTGTCGGGGACCTCCCCAGGGCCCTCAAGCCCGAGGACGGCCCCAAGGACCGTCCGTTTGTCGTCGAGCACATGCTGAGGGGTTACGAGGTCTGCGATGTGTGCGGCGAGAACGTGAACATGGGCTGGATGGAGCTCATCAACCCGAAGGAAAACATCAACCTCGAAATCCCTTATGTTGCGCTTCACTACATGCGGCGCGGCAGTTTTTCGTATGGGGGCGACCTGCATCGCGGCCGTGTGAATCCGTGCCTGCTTGACCTGGCCCTTAGAAGCGACGGTACCTCTCACCTCGTTATTTTTCCAAAGGACTCAGACAGCGACGGCCTTCTCGACAACGAGGAAGCTCATTTTGGCACTCGCCCCGATGTTGCGGATAGTGACGGCGATGGAGTTCTTGACGGCGTGGAGCTTGCGAGAAGGATGCGCCAGCGCATCGAGGCGCTGCCGGTCGGCGAGAACCCGATAAGGAGTTACATCGTACCCTACGAGGCGGACTGCTATTTCCACTGCCCGGTTTGCACACAACAAGTCAATTGCGGGCATGTTGAGATCACAAATCCTCTGGCGGACCTGAGCATGACTATCTCGTACGGCAACCTCCACTTTATGAAGATGGGGAGCTTTGCCGCCTCCTCGGAAGAGAGAGTTGACCCGTTGCTTCTGGAAGCGATTTTGCGTCCGGGCGTTGTTGTCGCAGCGGGAGAAAATCAGATGACGCTGAGATGGAAAGGGGCCGCGGGGAAAAAATATCAGGTGCTCACGGCATCTGACCTTTCAGGCGAGTGGACCCCAAACCCCCACGTTTTCAATGGAGATGGCACAGAGCTGCAATATACCGACGATGCGGCTTCCGGGACAGACCGCAAGTTTTACAAGATTGTCGCGTGGTGATGGTTTGGGCGAGAATCTCAGAAGAAATGCTCTTGAGGCTGCCCTCGGGCGAAGTGCCGAACCGCCCGTTCGGGGACCTTGACGTGAAGCTCCGGCGCATCGTCCTCTATTTCGTCGGAGTCGTTTATCCTGCATATCATCAGAAAGGAAAGACAATAGCGTGCCCTACGAGCTGTCCGTATGCTTGAGGTATCTTAGACCGAGGCGAAGCCGGGCATACATATCCGTAAATACCTTCATATCCATCCTCGGGCTTGCCGTTGGCGTTATGACTTTGATTGTGGTCATCGCCGTTATGGACGGCTTCGCGAACAATCTTCGGGAGAGGTCCATTGGCCTGAGCTCGCACATAGAGATCACGGGGGACCGCCTCATCTCAAACTGGCGGGATGTGGAGAAGGAAATTCAATCCACTCCGCATGTCGCGGCAGTCTGCCCATTTGTCTGGGGAGATTTGAGCGCCCGGATAGATAATCTCAGCACTACCCTTTTCTTTCGAGCGGTTGACCCTCAGAAAATCGCTCAGGTCTCGAAGCTTCCCGAATACCTCGTCTATTTCACCTGCGGGAGGTGCAGGAGTGCCTACACCCGCGAAGAATACCGCAAGAACGTCAAGGATGGCATTTTCAGGTGCAGCCACCCCGGATGTGGATTCGTGGGCGAGGACGACCATCTTTTGAAAAGCGACCTTGACCTCGAAGAAGTCGAAATCCCCGGCCCGTACGGAGGAAAGACGCTCGTCATGCCGGTGATTTTGGGCAAGGTGTTCTGCGACCGTTTTGACCTGAAGCTCGGCGACACGATTGACATAGCCTCGGCGGGCATCGGTGTCTTCGGCAGAATAGAGCGCGCTTTCCCTGCTCGCATCACTGGCATCTTTCGCTCCGGCTTGGCGGAGGAGGACTTGAAACTCTGCTTTACCTCGCTCAGAAGCGGGCAGTTCCTCCAACAATTATCGGAAAAGGATCTGATTCACGGCTTTTCAGTGAAGCTGGACGCCATCAAGTATTGCGACCAGGTGAAAAGCGACCTCGACCGGAAGCTCAGTTCTTTGACAGTTCACGACAAGGAGGATAAAGCCAGGCATTATCCATATACGGTCAAGACGTGGAAGGACTTGCGAATGACGCTCTTCCGCGCGATTCAACAGGAGCGGGTTATCATGTTTATTATTGTCGCTCTCATCACGGCCGTGGCGGCTCTGAACATCATCGCCAGCCTTACCATGACGGTTATGCACAAGCGAAAGGAGATCGGTATCCTGCGGTCTATGGGGGCGCGCAAAAGTTCCATTATCGCCATCTTCGCCCTGAGCGGCGTCATTATCGGCTTCGTCGGTATAGCCGCTGGCGTCGTGGGCGGATTGGTTCTTTCCCACAACATTGATCCAGTTGCCGGCTGGGTCAGTAAGGTTACGCGGACGGAGAAATTATTCAGCGGAGAGATCTTCTACCTCGACAAGATACCGGTTGACCTTTCCGCAGGGGCGATATGGGTAATCTGTGCGGTGGCACTCCTGCTTTGCATTCTCGCCAGCATTTATCCGGCATGGAAAGCGGCGACGCTCGACCCGGTGGAGGTGCTCCGATATGAGTAAAGCGCCGGGGGGCGAGACCCGCGTCCGCAGGGGAGTTCTCTAATGGCAGACATCCTCGTGGCAGACAAGATCGTGAAGTCTTTCCCCATGGGAAAGGAAAAAGTGGTCGTTCTCAAAGGCGCGCACCTTCGCGTGCGCGAGGGCGAAATGCTCGCTATCGTGGGCGCCTCCGGTGCGGGGAAAACCACATTTCTGCACATCCTCGGCGCTCTCGACCGCCCTGACGAAGGTTCAGTTAGTCTCAATGGCGTGGACATAACGCGACTTCGTGACAGCCAACGAGCGGAGCTTAGAAATTCCACCATAGGATTCGTCTTTCAATTCTACCATCTTCTGGCGGATTTCAGTTTGTTGGAGAATACGCTTTTTCCGGCGAAGATTGGCAGGAAACTTTCTCTGGAGGGCGGCAGTTCAATGCGCAAAAGAGCCGCCGACTTACTTGACCTCGTCGGCCTTGGAGAGAGGTTGCAGCATAAGCCGGGCGAACTGTCCGGTGGGGAACTGCAGCGAGCCGCAATCGCCAGGGCGGTGTTGAACGATCCGAGGGTTATCCTCGCCGACGAGCCCACTGGTAATCTGGACAGCCAAGCGGGCGAATCGGTTCTCCGGCTGCTTCGGGAGGTCAACAAGAGCGGCCAACACACCGTGGTTATCGCGACCCACGACCAGAAACTGGCTCAGATGTGTGATAGAGTTGTGAAGATCGCGGACGGAGTGATTCTGGAATGAACTTTTTCCGCCAAGCGGCGGGCGACCGGAGTTCGACCTTCAACGCCCGTGGGAACTTCCGCATTGTTGGCATCGTTTATCTTATAGGGTCGCACGGAAAAACTTCTCAGTTGACTTCCTCGGCTTTTTGGCCGACAATTTATAAGTAAGAGTGAGGCAGGCAAGATATATATCATAGGAGAGTAATCATGCTTTGCGACATCTGCAAAGAGCACATTGCAACGATCCATTACACCGAGGTTCTGCCCAACAGCAAACCGAAGACAATGGCGTTATGCGAGTCTTGTGCTAAAAAGAAAAACCTTGTCGCTGCCGCTCAGTTCTCGGTGGCCGATGTCCTCAAGGGATTGACTGAGGCGGCTTACGCCGTGGAGGAGAGTGGGAAAACTTGTCCACGCTGCCGTTTGACCTTCGGCAAGTTCAGAAAAAAGGGAAGGCTCGGCTGTGCGATGTGCTACGAGGCTTTTGAACCCAACCTTCAGCCCATCCTCGATGAGATACAGAGAGATAAACAACACGTCGGCAAAGTGCCTAAGTCCATTGCCGGGCAACCGGGCAAAGCCGCACAGCTTGCCCAACTGCACCAGAAGCTGAAGGAGGTCATAGACAACGAGGAGTTTGAGGAGGCTGCCGTCCTGAGGGACCAAATTCAGGCGGTCAAGGACGAAATGGAAGGCGGAAAACCGGGAAAATGAAGTTCGAGGAGTTCATCAAATCCCAAAAGGGGTGGCTGCGTGGGAACGGCCCGGAGTCTGAGACGGTGTTCAGCAGCAGGGTAAGGCTCGCAAGGAACCTCGCCGACCGCCTTTTCCCGAGCAGAGCTACGCCCACGGAAAAAAAGCGGGCGAGGGACCAAATCCTCTCCGCGGTGGGAAGCATCCCTCATTTCCGGGGCTGCACCGTCCTGAAAATCGAGGAGCTTTCCGATATTGACAAGCAGCTTTTTGTGGAGAGTAACTTAATCAGTCGGGAGCTCGCCAGCAAAAAGGTCGGCAGCGCTGTGGTCGTTGACTCAAAAGAAGTCGTCACGGTTATGGTCAACGAGGAAGACCACATCAGAATGCAGGCGCTTCTGCCGGGGCTTCGCCTGACGAAATGCTGGGAAATAATCAACGACATTGATGACCGGCTCGAACGCAAGCTGGGTTTTGCCTTTTCCCCTCGGCTTGGTTATCTCACCGCCTGCCCGACCAACGTCGGCACAGGCATAAGGGTTTCCGCGATGCTCCATCTGCCAGGGTTGATACTGAGCAAACAGATAGACCAGGTTCTTCAAGCCGTTGCCAAACTGCACCTGGCGGTTCGCGGACTCTACGGTGAGGGCACGGAAGCCTTCGGAAATCTCTTTCAGGTTTCCAAC
>Ga0315541_1000058_pt1 | contig 104196 bp, 96 predicted proteins | sample SalMarSW160190MG_FD_203095 | JGI IMG/M metagenome (GOLD analysis project Ga0315541, IMG submission 203095) | Salt marsh sediment microbial communities from the Plum Island Ecosystem LTER, Massachusetts, United States - Salt Marsh Sediment SW1601-190 ... | reverse complement strand
CCTGGCTTGGGCTGACAGCTCCTGCCCGCGACCTGCCAGGCGTAGAGCCCCGGGCGCTGTCCCACTGATGATCCGCATAGTGACACCATTCTAGGTGTCACCCATGTTTCTGAACGAGCCCATGGCGTCCGATACGGGGCTGTGGCCTACGCTGCCTCTCCGCAGGTGCCAGTTTCTTGCTCCAAAGGCGTCGTTCCTGTATCATTTCTCTTGGATTTCGGCGCCAACAGGAGGTTTGCCTTGCCCATCTACGAGTACCAGTGTGGCCAGTGCCAGCATCAATACGAGAAGAGGGAAGGATTCGACGCTCCGGTAGAGCAGGCATGCCCTGTGTGCGGCGGGTTGGCGCGACGGCTTCTCCACGCGCCCGGCATTGTGTTCAAGGGGCCCGGCTTCTACGTTACCGATAACCGTAAGAATCACGAGTGGGAATCCGCTGAGAAGGAGACCAAGGAGGAGAAGCCATCGCCTGAAGGGACATCAGAGGTCTCCGCCAAGAAGTAGGCGGCGGTGCGAGCGCTCATCCAACGGGTCAGCCGTGCCTCGGTGACAGTGGCTGGGGAGCGGCTGGCGGAGATAGGGCAAGGGTTGGTGGTGCTGCTGGGAGTGGCTGCGGGGGACACTGCCGAGGACGCCCACAGGTTGGCCAGAAAGACGGCCGAGCTGCGCATCTTCTCCGATGCCGCCGGCCGTTTCAATTTGTCCATTCTGGACGTAGGGGGTGAGGCCCTGGTGGTGAGCCAGTTCACCCTTTTGGCCGACAGCCGCAAGGGAAGGCGGCCCAGCTTCAACCGCGCGGCGCCGCCAGAGGAGGCCGAACCCCTGGTGGAGGCGTTTGCGGCGGCTCTGCGGGAAAGAGGCATCGAGGTGCGGATGGGCCGCTTTGGGGCCCGCATGCTGGTGGAGATTCACAATCAGGGGCCGGTGACCATCCTTCTCGATAGCGAGGAGTTGGAGCGGCCGCGAAGAGGCTAGACGGGCATTTCCGTCCAGGCATATACTGGCCCTGATTTGACTTCTTTCAAGCTCTCGCGCCTTCTCCTCCTGAGCCTTCTGATGCTGGAGCTGCTGGCTCTAGTGAGCCTGGGGTCGCTCCGGTTGGGGAGGCTTGTCACCGCGGGCGACGATGCCTCAGCGGATTCAACGCCCGGCATCAGCGTGTCTGTGGCGGTGCCCAAGCCTGCGGCGGGGTTCGACGTGTCAGACCTTCACTTGCAGCCCTTCCTGCGACTGCTGGAGGAGAGGGCCGAGGAGGCGGCACCGGAGCCTGAACCCCCGACGCCGACGTTGGAGGAGCTCGGGGCGCAGGAGCTGGCGACGGCTACACCCCCAGCGGGCGTCGCCTTTGGAGAGGACGAGCGCTGGATTGCCGTCAACTTGACCACTCAGCGGGCGGTGGCCTTCATTGGCGCTCAACCGGTGCGAGTTGCCCTGGTGACGACGGGGATGCCCGGCTGGGAGACGCCCACCGGCGACTTCCGCGTCCATGTGCGTGTGGAAAATGAGACTATGGACTCCCGCGGTGCTGGCATCCCTATAGACTCGCCCGAGGGTTACTACGTAGAGAACGTGCTGTACACTCAGTACTTTTACGGCGCTGCATCGCTGCACTACAACTACTGGCGTGCCCAGAGCTACTTCGGTAACATTCCCTCCAGCCACGGCTGTGTGGGCATGGGCTACAGCGACGCCAAGTTCTTCTGGGACTTCGCCGACATCGGCACGCGGGTGGTGGTGTACGAGTGAGGCCGGTGAGTGGCGGTGTCGGCCAGCGGTTAGTCAGGCTCGGCAGCGGCCAGGCTACTCGTAGGGCGCTCTAAACCCGCTCGTCCTGAGCCTGTCGAAGGGCGAGCGTAGCCCCGCTCATGCTTCGACGGGGCTCACCATGAGCGGGAGCGCCATGATGAGGAGCGAAGAGAACAGCGGTTATGATGCTGTCACGTCCAGGGTCATGTCCAGGGCCCTGGCCGAGTGGGTGATGGCCCCTACGGAGATGTAGTCGACGCCCGTCTCCGCCACCCGCCGCACGTTGTCCAGGCCTATCCCGCCCGAGGCCTCGAGGACTGCTCGCCCCTGCGCCATCTCCACCACCCGTCGCATATCCTCGGGGGGCATGTTGTCCAGAAGGAGTTCGTCTGCTCCTGCCTCCAGGGCCTGGCGCGCTTCATCGACAGTGGTGACTTCGATCTGCACCCTCATCCCTGCTGGCGCTTCCTGATGGGTCAGACGCAGGGCCTCGGCGATGCCCAGGCCGCGGGCGCGCAGGGCGGCCAGGTGGTTGTCCTTGATGAGGACGGCGTCGGCCAGGGTGAGGCGGTGGTTCTGGCCGCCGCCCAGCCGAACGGCGTACTTCTCCAGCGTGCGCAGGCCGGGGGTGGTCTTGCGGGTATCGCGGATGCCCACCGGCAGGCCGGCGATGGCCGCCACCAGGCGGGCGGTAGCAGTGGCCACGCCCGAGAGATGGGTCAGGTAGTTGAGAGCTACCCGCTCGCCCTGCAGGATGGCGGCCAGGGCGCCCTCAATGCGAGCTACCTCCTGCCCTGGCGACAGGCGACTTCCTTCGGCCGCCAGCGGCCGCCATTGCAGGGAGGGCTCGACCGTCTTGAACACCGCTTCGGCCATAGGCAGCCCGGCAAGCACCCCCTCCTCCCTGGCGATGATGACGCCTTTCCCCTTCTGCTCTGGTGGCACCAGGGCGGCAGTGGTCACGTCCTGCCAGGCCTGGTCTTCTCTGAGGGCGTTCTTGGCCAGGCGGCGCAGGTGGGCCTGGGGGAGCTTGGGCACGGACTTCTCAGCCATGGCGACGAAAGACGATGTGACGGTGCCAGGCCTGGGACCGCTCTGGGAAGTCGGTGCGATAATGCGCCCCCCGACTCTCCTCACGCATGAGCGCTCCCTCTGTCACCAGGCGGGCGCAGAGAAGCAGGTTGGCCAGCTCGTGGCCCGGCCGGTCTGAGGGCTCCGTCAGGCTTGCCTGCCAGGTGGAGAGAACGGCCTTGGCCTCGGCCAGCGAACGGCCATCGCGGACGATGCCCACCTTGTCCCACATGAGCGATTGCAACGCGCCCAGGTCTAGGGGAGGGGCATCGGCTGCCACTGGCTCGCTCAGGGAGATGGCCTCAGCGCTGGCCTCGTTCACTTTGAGTTCCTTCAGAAGGCTTCGCTGGACCACTCGTTTGGCGAAGACGATAGTCTCCAGGAGGGAGTTGCTGGCTAGGCGGTTGGCTCCGTGAACGCCGGTGCAGGCGGCCTCGCCGCAAGCGTATAGGCCACGAATGTTGGTCTCGCCCCAGGTGTTGGTGCGCACGCCGCCCATCGTGTAGTGGGCGGCCGGCGATACAGGGATGGGTTCGGTGGTGATGTCCAGGCCGTGGTCGAGACAGAAGCGGTAGATCTGGGGGAAGCGAGATGTCACCCTGGAAGGCGACAGGTGGGTCACATCCAGATAGACGTGGTCGGTGCCGGCCTTGTTCATCTCCGTCAAGATGGCTCGTGCTACCACGTCGCGCGGGGCCAGTTCGGCCGCCGGATCGTATTTGGCCATGAAGGTCCGCCCTTGAGCATCGCGGAGGAATCCCCCCTCTCCCCGCACCGCCTCCGAGATAAGGAAGGGCTGGACGCCAGGCATCCGCAGGGCGGTGGGATGGAACTGAAAGAACTCGAGGTCCATCACCTCGGCACCCGTCCGGTAGGCCAGGGCGGTGCCGTCGCCGGTGGTCACCGTAGGGTTGGTACTGATCTTGTATAGCTGGCCGGCGCCGCCGGTGGCCAGGATGAGAATGCGACAGGAGAAGTCGACCCGGGTGTTGGTGCGGCAGTCGAGGGTCTCAACCCCTTCGATGGCGCCGTCGGCCACCCGCAGCGTAACCGCTAGGCAGTGCTCGAGGATGGTGATGCGGGAGAGCTTGGCCACGCTGCTGAGGGTGAGCTCGATGTGGGCGCCGGTGGCGTCGCCGCCGGCATGGAGGATGCGGGGCAGGCTGTGGGCTCCCTCTCGGCCCATGGTTATCTCCCCGTCCAGGGTGTCGAAGGGGACGCCGAAGCTCACCAGGTCGGCAATGCGGTCGGCGGCCTCATCGGTGAGGATGCGGGCGGCCTCGCTGTCCACCAAGCCGGCACCAGCACGGAGGGTGTCCTCCAGGTGGAGTTGGGGCGAATCGCCCTCGCCGATGGGGGCGGCTATGCCTCCCTGAGCATAGCGAGTGTTGCACTCGTCGATGGAGCTCTTGGTCAGCACCAGGACGCTGCCGTGCTCGCGAGCCTTGAGGGCGGCATAGAGGCCGGCGATGCCGGAGCCAATGATGATGTAGTCGAACTGCTGTGTAGAAGTGCTCATACCTCAACCCTTATGAAATCCACGAAGGAGGCATTCTCCACGTCCACCAGGCCCTTATCGGTGAGCTTGAGTTCGGGGATGACCGGCAGGGCCAGGAAGGAGAGAACGGCGAAGGGGGCGGGCACGCTGGCCCCCAGCGAGGCGGCAGCCCTTTCTACCGCCTCCAGTTGGGCCGCTACCGTCTCCAGGGGCTCCGGCGACATGAGGCCGGCCACTGGCAGCGCCAGGGAGGCCAGCACTTGCCCTTCGGCCACCGCCGTCAGGCCGCCCTGCATCCGCTCCACCTCACGGACGGCGACGTACATGTCGCGGTCATTGGTACCCACCACGATCACATTATGCGAATCGTGGGCGAAGGAGGAGGCCAGGGCCCCTCGCTTGAGGCCGAAGCCTCTCACCAGCCCCAGGCCGACGTTGCCGGTCGCCCGATGGCGCTCCACCACCGCCAGCTTCAGGATATCGCGCTCGCTGTCGGCGACCACGCGGCCGTCTTCCACCTTCGGCTCTTCCATAAGCTTCCTGGTGATGATCTGGCCGGGGATGATCCCGATGACGGGCAGGCGGCGCTCGGATGTCCTCAGGGCGAAAGCGTCCTCGCTGAAGGGGGCGATGTTGAAGGTGTGCATGAGCCGCCGCGGGGCGCGAAGGGCATCGGGGAAGAGGGCGCGTCCGTCGCTGGCCACCAGGCGGCCGCCGTAGTATACCCGCCGCGGTTGGAGGTCCGACAGGTCGTCGGCCACGATGAGGTTGGCCATGAATCTCGGGGCGATGGCCCCGCGGTCGCTCAGGCCGAAGTAGGTGGCGGGATTGATGGTGGCTAGCTGGATGGCGCGAATCGGGTTCAGGCCCAGGCGGACCGCCTTGCGCACCACGGCGTCGATGTCGCCGTCGTGGAGGAGGTCCTTGCAGGAGCGGTCGTCGACCACCAGCAGGCAGCGGGGGTAGGTGTCGTCGGTCACCAGGGGCAGGAGCTCTTCCAGGTTCTTCTCGCTGGTGCCCTCGCGGATCATCAGGTGCATGCCTCGCCGCAGCTTGTCGCGGCCCTCTTCCAGGCGGGTCGACTCGTGGTCGGAGCGAGGGCCGGCGGCCAGGTAGGCGTTGAGGCCCTTGCCCATGAGGCCGGGGGCGTGGCCGTCGATGGGTCTGCCCCTGGCAGTGCGGACCTTGTCCAGGCAGTGGGGGTCGCCGGATATGACGCTGGGGAAGTTCATCACCTCGCCCAGGCCCAGGGTGTTCTGCCAACGCAGGGCGGCGGCGATGTCGCGCGGCTCGAGGGAGGCGCCGGCCGTCTCCAGATCCGTGGCGGGCACGCAGGAGGGGGCCATCAGGAAGACATCGAGGGGTAGGCGGGCGGCATCCCTGAGCAGGCGGCGCAGGGCCCACAGGCCGGCCACGTTGGCCAGCTCGTGCAGGTCGGTGACGACGGAGGTGGTGCCGCGAGCCACCACCGCCCGCGCGTACTGGCCGATGCTGAGCATGGAGCTCTCGATGTGGGTGTGGCCGTTGATGAAGCCCGGCAGAATATAGGCGCCGCGGAGGTCCACCGTCTCTCGCGCGCGGTAGCCAGGGCCTCCGCCAGAGGCGGATCCGCCTTTGGCGGAGATGCCGGCGATCCGGCCCTCGCAGAGGACGACATCGCCCTCCTCGATCTCGGAGGTGAAGACGTTGACGATGCGCCCGTTGGCCAGCAGCAGGTCGCCGGGGGCGTCGCCACGGGCGACGGCGATGAGTTGCTCTAGGCCTGCGCTACTCATTCTCTATCACGTAGATGTCCGGCAGCTCACGATGCTGCTCGGCGTAGTCGATGCCGTAGCCCACTACGAAGCCCTCGGGCACGGGGAAGCCCAGGTACTCGATGCGCGTGCCGGCCTCTAGCACCCGCTCGCGGGCCAGGAGGGCGCACACCCGCAGGCTGGCCGGCTGGCGGCTGGCCAGGTGGTCGCGAAGGTGCTGGAGGGTGAGGCCGCTGTCGATGATATCGTCCACCAGGATCACGTGGCGGCCAGCGATGTCGGTGGTCACGTCCTTGAGGATGGATATCTGGCCCCTGCTGGTCTTGCCCATGCCGTAGCTCGATGCCGCTATGAAATCCACCTCCAGGGGCATCCCCACCTGACGCACCAGGTCGGCCAGGAAGACGAAGGCCCCTTTGAGCACGCAGACGAACACGGGGCGCTGGCCGGAGTAGTCGGCCCGGATGTTGGCCGCCAGCTCCTTGACGCGCCGCCGAATCTGCCCGCGGGAGATGATACGCCGGAGGGACATCTTACGTGCCGCCGTCTCTATTGTAGGCGGCGGGAAGAGAGGGGGCAAACGGGGAACGACTGCTGCTATAATGCACGCGTGAGCACTCCACAGGAAGAGGCGCTGGCAATCTTTGCGGCGGTGGTCGACAATCTGACGAGCCCCGGCGCTGACCTCAAGTTAGCCCTTCGGCGGTGTATTCATGCGGCACAAATCCTGGGGTGGGCCCAGAACCTGACATGGCTCAACGCGGAGCTGAATGGATTTGGTCCCGACCAGGCCCTCCCGGCGTACCGGAGGCAGGTCAGGGCCTACACTACCTGGCGCGCTCACACCATCGACGCCGATATCAAGCTGGCCATCACGGAGGACAGTGCTGGCAAGCCCACCCAGGCGTGGTTTGTTCGCGATATGAGAGCGGGGCTGGACGAACTTCTGGCAGCCTCGGCCGCAGGGTTTGACACACCGACCGGTAGGGAAGACACCCGCTTGCTCCCCTCGTGGTATAAAAAGGTGCCAGTCGAGGAGGTTGTGATCGTGCCGAAAGAGTCCGTCGCACGGGTGGCGGCGGGGTTAGAGAACGCATTGTTTACCTATGCTTCGCAGGCCTACACCGTCTTGCGTTTCGGCGACGCCGTTGCCGACATATGGCGCGACTACCGCAATCAGGTGGATGAGGCGCTGGGTCGGCTGGGGCTGCATGGTCACTTGGATGCCATCCGGGCAGGGCTGGAGTCCGATGAACCTCAGCGTTGGCGGGAGGCGATGTGGAGTTGCCGCGACTTGCTGCGGGATCTCGCGACCCATCTGTGGCGAGACACCCGGGGTACCTATCGACACCTCAAGAACAAGGAAGACAAGCCCATAGCTGTCAAGGCAGACAACTACGTGAACCGACTGGCTGCATACTTGCATCAGAAGGGCGTCACCGGCAAGGTAGGGGCATATCTGAGAGCAGAGCTCGAGAGAATCAATTCCTCCATACACGCACTCAATGAGCTCTACAGCAAGGCTCACGAGCCCGTCTCGCGCGAAGATGCAAGGTTGGCGGCCGTGACCGTCTACACGCTTCTGGGAGAGCTTGTCGCTCGCACGGACATGGTGCCCGTGGAGCGCTACACATAGCTACACGGCCGCCAGCATGCGGTCGAGGGCGATCTTGGCGTAGCGGGCCGTCTCCGCGTCCACCTGCACCCGGTTGACGACCTGGCCCTCCACGAGCTTCTCCAGCACCCAGCACAGATAGGCGGGATGGATACTGTGCATGGTGGGGCAGGGGCAGACCACTGGGTCCAGGCAGAACACCAGCTTGTCGGGGTTCTCGCGGCCCAGCCGGGTCACCATGTTTACGTCCGTGCCCACCGCCCACTTGCTCCCCGCGGGCGCTTCGGCGATGGTGCGGGCGATGAACTCGGTCGAGCCGTCGCCGTCGGCTGCCTGCACGACCTTCAGGGGGCACTCAGGGTGAACGATCGCCTGAATGTCGGGGTGCTTCTGGCGGGCTGCTCGTATCTGCTCCATCGTGAAGCGCTGGTGCACAGCGCAGTGCCCCTTCCAGAGGATGACCCTGGCTCGCTGAAGCTGCTCGAGGGTATTGCCACCCAGGCTGCCTGGCGGCAGGGTGTAGTCCCAGACCGCCGTCTCCTCCAGGGGGATGCCCAGCTTGACGGCGGTGGCGCGGCCCAGGTGCTGGTCGGGGAAGAAGATGACCCGCTCGGCACGCTGGAGGGCCCACTTGGTCACCATGCGGGCGTTGGAGGAGGTGCAGACGATACCGTCGTGACGGCCGCAGAAGGCCTTGAGGCTGGCCGCGGAGTTGATGTAGGTGATGGGCAGGATGCCCTTGATACCCGCCTGCGCCAACTCGTCCCAGCAGGCGTAGACGTCCTGCGGCTCGGCCATGTCGGCCAGGGAGCAACCGGCGGCCAAGTTGGGTAGTATCACTATCTGGTCATCTCCCGAAAGGATATCGGCGACTTCGGCCATGAAGTGGACGCCGCAGAAGACAATGTACTTCTTGTCCCGCTGCTCGGCGGCCTGGCGAGCCAGCTTGAGGGAGTCGCCGCGGTAATCGGCGAACTGGATGATATCCTGCCGCTGATAGTGGTGGCCGAGGATGACCAGCTTATCGCTCAGCTTGGCCTTGGCCGCTTGCACCCGCTGGAGCAACTCGTCGGCGGCGAGGGTCCGGTACTCGGAGGGGATGTCCTGCTGCCAGAGGGCGAACGCCTCCTCCTCGGCCAAGGGGATCGTCGCCAGCGGGCGATCAGTGGTGCACTCCGCAGCCTCCGCGCGCAGGCTCTCTTCTTTGGTTAGCTTCGTCATTCCTCCACCTTGCCTCTAGTCTACCAGCCTGCCCTGAAGGGACCAGGCGCTGGTCTTGTCTATACCTACGTTCACCAATTCGCCGGGGCGTCCGTGGCCGTAGAAGTGGACGATCTTGCCGCTGCGAGTACGCCCGTTGAGCTTGGGCCGAGGGTCGGCCGACCTGGCGGCCCCGCCCTTCTCGCCCTCGATCAGCACTTCCTGCAGCGTGCCCTGAAGGCCAGCGTTGATGTCGGCGGCGATGCCCTCCTGTAGCTCCTCGATGATGTGCAGGCGCTCCATCTTCACCTGCTGGGGCACGTCGTCGGCCAGGGTGCGCCAGGCGATGGTGCCCGGCCGCGGCGAGTAAGCGGCCGTGTGCACCTTGTCGAAGCGCAGCTCCGCCAGCAGGTCGTAGGTGCGGCGGAACTGCTCGTCGGTCTCGCCGCAGAAGCCGACGATGACGTCGGTGGTGATGGCCGCGGCGGGCAGCCGGCGGCGGATGTTGTCGACTACGTTCCGGTATTCGCTCAGGGTATAGCCGCGACGCATGCGGGCCAGAATCGTGTCGTCGCCGGACTGGACGGGGATGTTGAAGTACTCGCACACCTTGGGCAGCTCGGCCACCGCCTGGATGATGTCGTCGGTCATGTCCCTGGGGTAGGAGGTGAGGAAGCGGATGCGCTCCAGGCCCGCGATGTCGTGGATGGCGCGGAAGAGGTCGGCCAGGCTGGGCTTATCGGGCAGGTCGTGGCCGTAGGCTTCCACCGTCTGACCCAGGAGCGTTACCTCCTTCACGCCGCGGGCGACCAGCGCCTTCACCTCGTGGGCTACCTCGGCGATGGGGCGGCTGCGCTCGCGGCCGCGGCGGTAGGGGACGATGCAGAATGTGCAGAACTTGTTGCAGCCGTGGATCACCGGCACGTAGGCCGTGGGGCCAGGGGCCTGGGGGAAGGTCTCCGGCCAGAACTCGCCGCCCGCGTCCTCCTGAGGCACTATGGCTGCCAGGACATCGCTGAAGGCCTGGGGGCGAGCAAAGACGTCGACGAAGGGGAAGCGCTCCCGCAGGCCGTCTGTGCGCAGGCCGACCATGCAGCCCATCACGGCGATCTTTGGGCGGCGGCCGTTGGAACGCTCTTTGAGGCGTCGCAGGGCACCCAGCTTGCTGATGCCTCGCTGCTCGGCCTTCTGGCGGACGACGCAGGTGTTAACGACAACGAGGTCAGCCTCCTCGGGCCGGGGCGTGTCCTCCCAGCCCAGGCGCTGCAGGCCGGCCGCCAGCTTGGCCGAGTCGGCCTCGTTCATCTGACAGCCCACGGTCCAGATGTGATATCGCGGCATGGTCTATCGGTAAAAATAAGCCCCGTTTGGGGCTACTGGCCTCTCCTAGAAACCACCACTTGGCGATCGCCTACAACAGGTGCTCGAGATTCGTGAACTCCTCGTTGGCGTGGTTGTGGATTGCCTGCATGTGGCGCTCTTTCAGGAAGAGGGGTATCAGTATCAGATTGAAGAGCCTTCCCAGCAGGGGAAGATCGCTTCCTGCGACTATCTGATGGGTTACCAGGGTGCCCTCCGGGATCGACTCCAACCCAGTGATGATGTCAAAAGACTTCCACCAGGGTGAAATCGATCTTTGAACAAGGCGCTCGCCTGGAATAGCCTCTACAACCTTTATCTTTGCCCCAAGCACCTGACCGTCCTCAAATCGTTCCCTGAAGTAGTAGATGGAGCCAACCGTCTCATCCTTGGGCCGGTGCACAACCTTCCACTGAAGGTGATGCTCCGGATGCCACTGGCGATAACGCTCGTCGTCGAGACTTATCATGAACTGATAGACCTGGTCTGGTGATACCCCCTTGACCTTTATCCGGCTCGTAAGCTCTATCTTGCCCTTCTCGATTTCTCTCACCGCAAGCGGCTCGGGTGGAGATGTCATGGTCGCTCCTCATCGCGATTGGCGGAGGGAATGGGATTCGAACCCATGAGGGGGCTATTCACCCCCTACCCGCTTAGCAGGCGGGCGCACTCAGCCTCTATGCGATCCCTCCACCTACCAATCGGCATCTGTATTGTAGCATCGGAGGCGAAAGCCCATCAAGCTTCGGAGTGGCTGGAGAGGCAACGAGTGCTGTCTAGGAGGGCGCTTCCTCCAGGGAGTCCTTCAGGCGTTGGAGAGAACGGTCCAGGTTGCGAGCGTAGAAGAACCGAAGGATGGGCGCCGCCGGGAGCGCGGTCAGACCCGAGGCCTCGATGCGCAGGATCACTCGCGAGCCGCCGCTCACCCGCTCCACCACGTGGGCGAACGATAGGCGTGAGCCGAACAGGTTGGCGTCCCAGGTGAAGGAGCGGCCGGGGCTGAATTCGGTCACCTCCCAGGTGGAGGAGAGGCCCGTCTTCAGAACGATGCGGGCACGGCTATCCATGGAGAGCGGGACCTCTGTCAGGAGGCGGACCTCCCGCATGTGGTGGTTCCAGACCGGCCAGCCACCCAGGTTGATGAAGGCCTCCCAGATGCGCTCAGTGGGGGCGTCTATGGAGATGTTCCGCTCTACCGCAGGCATGGCTTCCCCCTTAGAGCAGTCCTCGCTCCTTCAGCACGCGCTCGGTGGTAGCGCCGATATCGGCAGGGCTGTCGACGATGATGGCGCCGGCAGTGGCCAGTGCTTCCTTCTTGGCTTGGGCGGTGCCGCTGGCGCCGGCGATGATCGCCCCGGCATGGCCCATGCGCCGTCCCGGCGGGGCAGTGCTTCCCGCCACGAAGGCGATGACCGGCTTGGTCATGGTGGTGGCGATGTAGTCGGCGGCCTGCTGCTCGGAGACGCCGCCGATCTCTCCCACGAACACCACCGCCACCGTGTCCGGGTCGGCATCAAACAGGCGCAGGGCCTCCACGGGCGTCGTGCCCACGATGGAGTCGCCGCCTGCGCCCACGCAGGTGCTCTGGCCGATGCCGCGCTCGCTGAGTTGGGCCACCACTTCGTAGACCAGGGTGCCGCTGCGCGAAACGACGCCCACCCGCCCCGGCGAGAACACATCGGCTGGCATGATGCCCACCCGCGCCTGGCCGGGCGTGATGACGCCGGGGCAGTTGGGCCCGACCATGCGGATTCCTTGGGGCTGAAGATAATTGCGTACTGTCACCATGTCCTGGGCGGGGATGCCCTCGGTGATGCAGACGATGACGGGGATGCCGGCCGTGGCCGCCTCCAGGATGGCGTCGGCGGAGAAGGCAGCGGGCACGAAGATCAGCGAGCAGTTGGCGCCGGTCTTGTCCACTGCCTCCTGGACGGTGTTGAACACGGGCACCTTCTCATCGAAGGTCTCGCCGCCGCGGCCGGGGGTGACGCCAGCGACCACATTGGTGCCGTACTGGATGCAGCGGCGGGTCTGAAAGCCCCCCTCGCGGCCGGTGATGCCCTGAACGACGAGTCGGGTGTTCTTATCGACTAGAATGCTCATGCTGCTGCCTCCACAGCCTTCTGGGCGGCCTCGCCCAGACCTATCGCCCGGATAAGGGGCAGGTTGGCCTCGCTCAGGATGCGCTCGCCGTCCTCCACGTTCGTCCCCGCCAGGCGGACCACCACCGGCACCTTAATCTCCATCTCTTTGTGGGCGTCCACCACGCCCTGGGCGATGACATCCACGCGGGCCATGCCGCCGAAGATGTTGATCAGAATGGCCTTCACGTCGGGGTCGGCAATGAGGATCTTGAAGGAGTTGACCACTCGGCCCACATCGTTGACCGTGCCGATGTCCAGGAAGTTGGCGGGGTCGCCGCCGGCCAGCTTGATGGCATCCATGGTGGACATGGCCAGCCCTGCCCCGTTCACCACGCAGCCGATGTTGCCGGTGAGCTTAACGTAGTTGTTTATGCCCAGCTCCTGGGCCTGCACCTCCAGGGGGTCTTCCTCGTCGCGGTCGCGCAGATCGGCGATGTCGGGGTGGCGAAAGAGGGCGTTGTCGTCGAAGTTCATCTTGGCGTCGAGGGCCAGCAGGCGGCCGTCGCTGGTTACCACCAGGGGGTTGATCTCGGCCAGGGAGGAGTCCTTGGCGGCGAAGGCCTTGTAGAGGCCGCTCATGAGCCCGACGGCTGGTCGCAGGAGGTCGCCGCCGAGGTTGGTGGCGAAGGCTAGCTGGCGCCCCTCATAGGGCTGGAAGCCTACCGTGGGGTCGACGAAGGCCTTGTGGATCTTCTCCGGCGACTTGGCGGCCACCTGCTCGATGTCCACGCCGCCGGCCTCGCTGGCCATCACCACCGGCCGGCCGCTGCCGCTATCGACCACGATGCCCAGATACAGTTCGCGCTCGGCCTGCACCTGCTCTTCGACCAGCACCTTCTTGACGATGCGCCCTTCAGGGCCGGTCTGGTGGGTGACCAGGCGCATGCCAATGATTTGCTTGGCTGCCTCCTCGGCCTGGGCAGGCGTGTCGGCCAGCTTGATGCCGCCGCCCTTGCCGCGGCCGCCGGCGTGGATCTGGGCCTTGACCACCACCGGCACGCCCAGCTCCTGGGCGACCTGGCGGGCCTCCTCAGGCGTGGAAACGACGCGCCCTTTGGGGATGGGCACGCCGTGGTCGGACATGATCTGCTTGGCCTGATATTCGTGGATCTTCATGAAAGCTCTCCAAGAATGTGATCTATAAACGCTGACGCTGGCGGAGGGGGAGGGATTCGAACCCCCGAACCCGACGAATCGGGTTAGCGGTTTTCAAGACCGCCGCCTTCAGCCACTCGGCCACCCCTCCTGTCTGCACCCGGGCAGACAGCGATGCCAGTATAGCGAAACCCAGTCTAAGTGGCAATCAGAGCTTGGACCCTGCCTGCGGGAGCGCCTATCTCCTCAAATGGGCTGCGGGTAACCGGAGAGGCTGTTGAAAACCCTTGCTCCGTTCATGGTTCGACAGGCTCACCACGAGCGGAGATGCGTGGGCATCCCAAACCGCTCGCCCTGAGCTTGTCGAAGGGCAAACAAGGGCGCTTTTTCAACAGCCTCCGGAGGTGGCTGAGGGCAGCAGGCGAGCCAGGATCTCCTGGCGGTACCGGGGGTGCTTCTCGGCGAAGGCCCAGACCAGGCCGAAGCAGCCGCTGAGCATCATGTCGCCGTGGGGGACGGCGAAGTACGGCTTCAGGGCACTCGCCCTCAGCTTCGCCCGTTGGGGGCCGGTGACGGCAACGAAGGGATGTCGGTTCGAGGGCCTCTCGCCGGTGGCGACGTAAAGAACGCCGTGGCCGTGGCTGCCGAACACGTCCTCGTGGCGGAGCGTTCCGGCCATCAGCCCTTCGCTGAGGGACTCGATCTCTTCGGCGCTGAGAAGGCCGGTGTGGTGCTCGAACAGCGAACAGATGTGAGTGCCCCGCAGGTGGAAGGCCAGGGTGTGCATATTGCCCAGGTTGATGACTAACTGCTCGTCCTGGTGGGTGACGGTGGGGTCCTGAAGGGCGCCCAGGGCGGCGGCCGGCCCCGTGTCTAGGAAGACGAGGGGCAGGTCCGTATGCACGCAGCCCAGCATGGCGCGAGCGCGGGTCAGGTAGTCGGGCACTTCGTCGGGCAGGTAGGCGAAGGCGCGCAGGTCGTTGCGCTCTTCCACTACCCGCTGCAGGTGGTCGAAGCGGAAGAGGCGGTCGGAGTAGCCGGGGGGTGCCGCCCCGTGGTCGAGGCAGGCCAGGGCCAGGCCGTCGAAGTCGCTGTCCACCTCGAAGGCGGCCAGGGCGCGACGGATGGCCTCCAGATCGAGGTCGGCCATCTCGATGTGGCCTGCGTCTTCGAAGCGCTTGGCCTCGTCCTCGGAGACGACGGTGACGCCCATGCGTTGCACTACGTCCAGGTCGTCGTCGAAGGTGCGGGCCGCGTCAGGGGTGGCGTAGGCCTTGAGGCTAGCCTTCAGGTGCTCGTCGAGGGCCTGGGTGCAGGGGCCGCCGCCCATGGTGACGCCGGTGAGGACGAGGGCGCGGCCCTCGCGGGTGGCCTGGCGGATGCGGCGGGCGGCGATCGCGGTGGCCGAGGGCATAATGAGCTTGAGGCAACTCTCAGGCGGCGCGGAGGAGTCGAAGAGGAGGATGTCCTGGGTGCCGGTGCCGGCATCAACGGCTAGGATGCGCATGGCTGGCTACGCTGCGTAGAATCTGTTTGGCGCATGTTGGCACTCAGTCAGGCGAACATTCTTCCAAAAGAGCCGAAGGAAGACGACATAAGGGACTTGACATTCTTCGCGAACGCTTGTACGATTCAAGTTGGAAAGGTTCCTCCCCGGTGAACGTGCCCATGGGGCACTGCCTTCGGGCTAGCCGGGGAGGTCGCTTTCTACGCCAAATGCCGCGCGGCGAATTCGCGGACTCCTGTGATCATGGCGCGGACGTGCTCGGGCTCGTACTCGCCAAAGTGTCCGTGGTCGGCGTTGTTCCGAAGGTCGGCCCACGCGATGATCTGCTTATGATGCATGGCGCTGTAAGCCGGAGGCTTGTGGTGCTTGGCCAGCTTGTCGTTTAGGGTTCCGATCTTGTCGCCTTTGTCGATGGTGATGCCTCGCACCTCGCACATCTTGCGCAGAGTGGCCTCTAGCACGCCCCCGACAAGAACAGCCGCGGCGTCCTTGTAGTTCTGCGATAGGAGGTACTCGGCTTGTTCAAGGAAGCCTTCGAAGGCGTTGGCGGTCAGTAGCAGGTCTCTCCGACCGACCCAGCCTGAGTGTATGTCGTCCCTGGCCGCGCGCAGCACGCCCAGGTACTCGTCTACTTTGTTGACCGGGTGACCGCCCACTTGGCCAATGTCAACGAACGCTCTGTAATGCGCACTGTCCTCGCCGAGCGCAGCGGCAAGAAAGGTTAGACTGCTGGTCGTCGATTGCTTATACAAAGTAAGATCCAGCACAGTCGATCCGCTTGGCGTCCTCCGGATGGACGCCTTCACCTTCTCCCCTAACTCAATGAGTTGCTCGATGCGTTGCTTCGCTCTCTCGTCAAATCTTCCGTTCATGCGTGCTGGCCCTCTATGAGCTCCACTCCTCCCATATACCCCCGCAGCACCTCCGGCACGACCACCGAGCCGTCCCGCTGCTGGTAGTTCTCCAGGACGGCGATGAGCGTTCGGGGCAGGGCCAGCCCGGAGCCGTTCAGGGTGTGCGGGAACTCGGGCCGCGCGCCTTTCTCGCGGCGGAAGCGGATGTTGGCCCGCCGCGCCTGGAAGTCGCCGCAGTTGGAGCAGGAGCTCACCTCCAGCCACTCGTCGCAGCCGGGGGCCCACATCTCGATGTCGTAGGACATCAGGGAGGCGAAGCCCAGGTCGCCTGTGCAGAGCTGGAGCACCCGATGGGCGATGCCCAGGGCGCGGCAGACGTCCTCGGCGTCACTCACCAGGGCCTGCAGTTCGTCCTCCGACTTCTCGGGCTGGCAGAACTTGTACATCTCCACCTTGTCGAACTGATGGCCGCGCTTGATGCCCCGCACGTCGCGGCCGGCGCTCATCTTCTCGCGGCGGAAGCAGGGGGTGAAGGCCACGTAGTGCAGGGGCAGGGCGTCAGGCTCCAGGATCTCGTCGCGGTGCATGTTGGTCAGGGGCACCTCCGCCGTGGGGATGAACCAGAAGTCCTCCTCGGCGTCGTAGTACATGTTGTCGCGCAGCTTGGGGAGCTGGCCGGCGCCCCACATACAGGCCTCGCGCACCATGAACGGCGGGTAGACCTCGCTGTAGCCGTGCTTCTGGACGTGGAGGTCGAGCATCCAGGCGATGAGGGCTCGCTGGAGGTGGGCGCCCGCGCCCTTGAGCAGGTAGAAGCGGGAGCCGGACAGCTTGGATCCTCGCTCGAAGTCGATGATGCCCAGGCGTTCGCCGAGCTCCCAGTGGGGCCTGGGCTCGAAGTCGAAGGTGGGGGGATCCCCCTCGCTGCGGACGATGACGTTGTCTTCCTCTCCCTCGCCCAGGGGCACCTTGGGGTCGGGGATGTTGGGTAGCTGGAGAAGGAGGTCGTTCAGGCGCTCCTCCACCTCTCGCAGCTCTTCTTCCAGCTCGTCGACGCGCTGGCTCACCTGCCGCATGCGCTCCAGGAGCTCGTCGCGGCGGGCCACCACCTGGCTGGCCCTGTCCTGCTCTGCCCCCTGGATGGCCCGATTGAGCTGGCCCATCTCCTTGCCGGCGGCGTTGCGCTCGGCTCGCAGGGTCTCCACCTCCTGGAGAAGGCGGCGCCAGTGGCCGTCGAGGCCAAGGATGTCGTCCAGAGGGGCTTCCGTATGGCGGTCGGCGAGGGCCTTGCGCACGGCGTCGGGGTTCTCACGGATGAAGGCGAGGCTTAGCATAGCTGGCATCACTCTCGCAGGTCGCGGGCCAGACCAATGGCCGCCAGGGCTAGTATACGTACGTCGTCGTTCACCGGCGCTGAGATGCCGGAGGCGGGCAGGTCGATGGGCCGATTGGAGTGGAGAGCGTCTTCGCCCACCCAGGTGACCACAGCCCCCTCAGGCGGGCGCAGGGAGGCGTTGTTGGCCGGGCGGCAGAAGTAGATGAGGTCCATGTGCTTGTGCGGCTCGCCAGGCTCGGGGCTGTCCTCCAGGAGGATGGTGTAGGGAGGGACGATCTGCCCCGGATAGCCGAAGGGGAAGGTCTGACTCAGGGGCAGGACCTTTGCCTCCAGGCCGGTCTCCTCGCGGATCTCCCGCAGGACGGCGGTCACCGGGTCCTCGTCGGCCTCCAGGTGGCCGCCGGGGGGCACCCACATCTGGAGGCGCTGGTGCCAGAGGAGGAGCGTCTCATCGCCGTCCACTACGAAGCCGGTGCAGGTGAAGTGCTGCCTCATGTCAGCTTGAGAGTTCAAGGCTCGAATGCCGAGAAGAGTCTCGTTGCTAATTTGACACACAGCGAACGGCTGATGGGCCGCTCGGCCTTCCAGTTGATCCTGACGAACACATCCTCTATGGGCACGAAGTCAGCGGTCGGGCTGAAGTGCGTCTCGTCTGACGGGAGCTGAGAGACACGCTGGGCGCACAGGTATGGTTCTTCCGGCACGGCCAACGCGAGGATGCTCTCAGGCCAGTACCGGCGGTATTGCTGCACCCCGTCGATCTCATACCTACCCCGCCAGGCTTTGCCCCGTGACTTGACTTCGACGAGTTGCACCAATTTGCCGGCCGGGTCGTAGACTACGATATCTGGCATGAAGCGGACTCTTTCGAGAACGGGCGAACCCTTGATCTCTTTCTGATACAGTTTCCTCTTGATGGAGGGCAAGAAGCTCTCGTACCCGTAAGGGTAAACCTCGTAGCCTGCCTGGTCCAGGAGCACGGTTATCAGGTCTTTGAAGACGTACCCCATAAGCACGCGCCTGAAAAACGAGGACCACTCCTCGGCCTCCGTGGCGGCCTTTTCCGCCTTGCGATACACATCGTCCTTGCGGGAGGCGTGGTCATTCAAGCTCTGTTTCCTTTCCCGCCATTGTCAGCGTGGGCTCGCGCCATCACTCCCTGCTCCTTAGCTGGGGGAAGAGGATGACCTCCCGTATCGACTGCTGGCCGCTGAGGGCCATCACCAGGCGGTCGACGCCCAGGCCCAGGCCGCCGGTGGGAGGCATGCCGTGCTCCAAGGCGACGAGGAAGTCCTCGTCCACCGTCTCCGCCTCCTCGTCGCCAGCCGCCCGCAGGCGAGCCTGCTCCAGGAAGCGCTCTCGCTGCTCCTGGGGGTCGTTGAGCTCGCTAAAGGCGTTGGCGATCTCGCGGCCGGCCAGGAAGCCCTCGAAGCGCTCCACCAGGCGGGGGTTGTCGGGCTTGCGCTTGGCCAGGGGTGATATCTCCAGCGGGTAGTCCAGGAGGAAGGTGGGCTGGACAAGTTGAGGCTCCACGAAGGTCGATAGCAGCTCGTCGATTAGCTTGCCGCGGCCGGCCGTCTCGCTGACCTCTATGCTCAAAGGGGCCATCGCCTGTCGTAGGGAATCGGCGTCGGGGTGGGCCTCGAAGTCGATGCCCGTGCGCTCTTCGATGGCCTGTCGCAGGGTAAGGCGCTGCCAGGGGGGCGTGAGGTCTAGCACTGTGTCGCCGTAGGGCAGCTTGAGGCTGCCCAGGGTCTGCTGGGCTGCATAGGCCACCATCTCCTCCACCAGCTTCATGGTGTCCTGATAATCGGCATAGGCCTGGTAGCACTCCAGGAGGGTGTACTCCGGGTTGTGCTTGGTGGAGACGCCCTCGTTGCGGAAGACGGGCCCCATCTCGTATACCCTGTCGAGGCCGCCGATGATGAGCCGCTTGAGGTGCAGCTCGGTGGCGATGCGCAGGTATAGGTCGCGGTCGAGGGCGTGGTGATGGGTGACGAATGGCTTGGCAGCGGCGCCCCCGGCCGAGGGCTGGAGGACGGGCGTCTCCACTTCCAGGAAGCCCCGCTCGTCCAGGAAGCGGCGGATGGCGGCGACGACGCGGCTGCGCAGGCGGAAGATGTCGCGTACAGCGGCGTTGGCCATGAGGTCGAGGTAGCGCTGGCGATAGCGGACCTCCACGTCCTGAACACCGTGCCACTTCTCGGGAGGCGGGCGCAGGGCCTTGGCTAGGAAGGCGTACTGGCGGGCTTGTACTGTGATCTCGCCGCTGCGAGTGCGGAAGAGGGTGCCGCTCACGCCTACGAAGTCGCCGATGTCCACCAGATCCACGAACGCCTGGTAGCTTTCGTCGCCCAGGACATCCTGGCGAAGGTCGGCCTGGATCTTGCCTGTACCGTCGCGCAGGTCGATGAAGGTGCGCTTGCCCATGAGGCGCATGGCGGTGACCCGCCCGGCCAGGCTAACCTCGACCGCTTCGTGGGGGGTGCCTTTCTCCTCCAGCGCCTGAAGGGCCTGTGCTGCCTGCTGGGTCGTGTGGGTACGCTGGTAGCGGGCGGGATAGGGGTCGCAGCCGCCAGCGCGCAGGCGCTCCAGCTTGGCCTGTCGCTGCTCGATAAGCTCCTGGCCTCGGTCGCTCACGTTTCTTTGCCGGTCGAGTCGGGAAATATCAGCCAGAGGCTGATGCACCCCCTGGCACAAACGTGGCGGGTGGGCCATCTGTTAACTGCCCCCCCGCCTGGCGTTGCTATCACGATGGTCTCTAGCTGATGGCAGTGATGGTGAAGTGGAAGGTGCCGGCCGGCACGTTTGCCTTAACTTCGTCGCCCACCCGCTTGTTCAGCAGGGCTCTACCCACGGGAGACTCGTTGCTGATGCGGCCCTGAGCGGGGTTGGCCTCGGCACTGCCGACGATAGTGTACTGCTCCTCTTGTCCATCTTGGTTGGCCACGGTCACGGTTGAGCCAAGCCGCACCCGGCTGGAGTGATGGGCTTCCTCTTCGTCGATGAGGGTGGCGTTCTGGATGATTCGCTCCAGGGTGAGGATACGTCCTTCCACGAAAGCCTGCTCGTTCTTGGCATCGTCGAACTCGGCGTTGTTCTGGGCGCTGGTGAGCTCCTTGGCTTCTTGGATGCGGCGAGCTATCTGAGGTCGCCGAGCGGTGACCAAGAAGTCTAGCTCTTTCTGAAGCTTGGACATGCCTTCTTTGGTTAGAGGAACAGGCTTTTCCGCCATAGCCTTTCACCTCGGGACACTACGAAAAAAAGGACTGAGAGCTTCTCACACCCTCAGCCGCTCTGGCCAGCAGTGTTATTATAAGCTCTGATCGATATCTTGTAAAGATGGTGTACTCGTTCAAGAGCACAGCTAGGGTGCATGGTGTCCACTGCCTCATTCCGCTTGGGTGGCTCAAAGCATCGGCGGCGGCCTTCCCTCTTGCTTGTTTGAGGCGCTGTGATAGAATTCCTTTGACGTGTCGCTCTCTGCCGAATCAGGGCCAGGCGCGGAAGTGAGGCGGTCACCGTGGCGTTGGGTGATTTTGCTTCTGGTTTTGGCGCTAATAGTGGGCGGTGCAGCCGGTGGGGTGGCCGGAGCCCTGACCGCCCGTTTGCTTTCTGAGGACGAAGAGGAGGTGGCTGCTCCCATCGTCACGCCCGTTGGAGGTACCAGCAGCGTCACCCTTAGCGAGGAGTCAGCCATTACTCAGGCGGTGGAGAAGGCATTGCCCAGTGTAGTGGCCATCATTAGTGAACAGGGAAGGATGCCACCGGGGGAGGATGGGCAACCAAGCTCTTTGGGTTCGGGCGTCATTATCGATGAGCGGGGCTATATCGTCACCAACGAGCACGTGGTTAGCGACGCCGTCAGGATTACGGTCGCTCTCTACGATGGCGAAGAGCGTGAGGCCACCCTGGTGGGCCATGATTGGCCCTTCACCGACCTGGCGGTGCTCGAGATTCCCCAAGGAGGGCTCATACCCCTGCCTCTGGGAGATTCTGATGCTCTGGTTCCCGGCCAGAGGGTTATCGCTGTGGGTAACTCCCTGCACGACTTTCGCAGCAGCGTCACTGTGGGCGTAGCGAGTGGGGTGGGGCGCCGCTGGCAGCGGGATGGTATATTTATGGAGGACCTGATTCAGACCGACGCTGCTGTCAACCCTGGGAACAGCGGCGGAGCGCTCATCAACGTTCTTGGCCAGATGGTGGGAATGCCCACCTCGGTGCTGCGCTTCGACAATGGGCGGGAGGTGGAAGGTATCGCCTTCGCCATCTCCAGCAAGACCATACAGCAGGTAGCGGGGGAGATCATCGAGAAGGGGAGGGTGACCCGTGCCTACCTGGGGGTCTCCCACATAGATCTGACCCTTGAAATCGCTGCCGCTCGGGGGCTGACGGTGCAGCGAGGGGCCTGGATCACCAGTGTAGGAGACGATACCCCTGCCGATAGGGCCGGCATTGAGGTGGATGATATAATCCTGGCCATGGGAGAATACGAAATCACGGCCGATGTTCCTTTCTTGAACGTGCTGATGCGCCTACAGCCCGACGAAACCGTTCCCGTCGTCCTTAGTCGGGATGGGGAAGAGTTCACCTTGGACGTGACCCCTATCCAGCGGCCCCAGCGGCGCTAGGCTGCGCTGGCGGTTGCCGAGATGGAGGGGGAAGGAAGGTAGTAGTTAGTCATGAATCGTCGTCCGCCGCCTGGCAGAAGAAGAGAGTTTCCCAGGGAGGAAGGGCCCTTCGATGGCTTCTTCCGTTCTCGCTTCGAGCGGGATCCGGCACCCCTGATCATTGGCGGCACCATCATCTTTCTGGCCATCCTCATTCTCATCCTCTTCCTGCCGCCTCTGTCCCTTCTGGGGGGTGGTGGCGATGAGGGCCCTGGCGGGCCCACGGAGGTCGGCTGCGGCATCACCGCCACGCGCGCCGACCAGGTGCCGGACCTGCCCGAGGGGTTGGTAAACCTGAGCCCCTTGTACGAGTTGAACGTTCCTTCAGGGGCCGAGGAGCAGGGCTGCCGCCTGACCACCATCAGCCTTGATACTCCCACCCAGGATCCCTCCAACCTTGCTTTCTACACCTATCGCGATGGCACCTGGGTGCGGCTGGCAGCGGCCACTCTAGCTGATGACGGGGCGGCCGCTGAGGCTGAGCTCGAGGAGATTCCCGACAATCTGGTGGTGCTGCGGCTGGCGGCGGCCACCTATCTGGCCCTAGGCTCCCTGCCCAGCGGCAGCAGCGTCGACGCGGCAGCGGAGGGCCTACTGAGCATCGTTAGCCCTGTGGACTACGCTCCTACCTCCGACGGGTCCATCGTCGGCACAGCCACCAGCCTAGCCACCGACGAAGGGTTCGACATCTACCCTACCATCGCCGCTCTGGAGGGCGATGCTGCGAGTGCGGTCAATACCATCCTGGGCGACTCTAGCCTTACTACCAGCCACATCGAGGGCATCGTCTCCCTGACCGAGAGCGGCGACTTTCAGGGGATCGATATCGACTATCGGCAGGTGGACGCCTCGGTAAGCAGCGAGTTCAGTCAGTTCATCGCTGACCTGGCCCAGGAGTTGCACAAGTCGGGTCGCAAGCTGGGTGTCACGCTCCCTATGCCGAGCGTGCGCGACGGCAGCGTCGACACCGGCGCCTACGACTGGGAGCAGTTGGGCAAAGCGGCTGACTACGTCAAGATCCTCGCCGAAAGGGACCAGTCGCTGTACCGCAACCGCATGTTCCAGGTCCTGCGCTACGCCACCGGCATCGTCGAGCCGGCCAAGGTCTTTATGGCGATCAGCCCCTTCAGCTACGAGAAGAGCAAGGAAGGGGTTCAGGCGCTGAGCTTCCTCCAGGCGATGGGCATCGCCAATGTGATGACGGTGGCGCCGGGTCCGGAGGATTCTCTGGATATTGTGGGCGGCCGCCAGGTGATCATTACCGGCGACAACATTGAGCGTCAGCTAGGGGCTTCGGGAATAAAGTGGAACGACGAGACGGCCGCCGTCACCTTCTCTTACCGTACAGACGATGAGACGCGCACTGTGTGGGTGGAGAACATCTTCAGCGTGGGATTCAAGCTGGAGCTGGTCCAGGCCTTCCGCCTGGGCGGCATCGCCATCGAGGATGTGTCGGAGGGGTCTGGCGGGACCGACATCTGGGCGGCGGTGGACTCCCTGGTGAGGGGTGGCCTGGCGCACTTGGAGGTGCCCAATCCCGACAGTCTGCGGCCCGAGTGGACGGCCAGCGGCGGCACCCTAGAGGCGTCCGCCGCCGGTGGCTCTGCCACTTGGATACCGCCCGACGAAGGAGGAACATACGAGATTTCCCTCATCGTCAGCGATGGCGTTACCCGCGTAGGCCGCCGCCTTACCTTGGAGGTGCAGGCGACTGCCACGCCGACCCCCTCGCCTACTCCAGAAGAGACGCCTACGCCTGAGGCCACGCCGACGCCGGAGGAGACCGAGACGGCCACGCCTGAGGCCACGCCGACGCCGGAGGAGACCGAGACGCCCACGCCAGAGGCCACGCCCACGCCGGAGGAGGCCGAGACCCCCACGCCAGAGGCTACCGAAACCGCCACAGCAACGCCCGAGGGGGAGACGCCCACCGCTACCCCTTGATGGCGCCGGAGCGATAGTCAGCACCATGCGAGTCATCGCCGGCGAGGCCAAAGGGTTGCGGCTCAAGAAGCCAGCCGTGCGTCATCTCCGTCCCACCTCGGACCTAGTGCGGGGGGCCATCTTCGATATACTGGTCTCGCTAGGGGCCGATTCCAGCCGCGTCCTTGATCTCTACGCGGGCAGCGGTGCTCTGGGGATCGAGGCCCTCAGTCGCGGCGCTCACTGGTGCGACTTCGTGGAGCAAGATCGCGCCGCCTGTGCCATAGTACGGGACAACCTAGCCCTGGCTGGCTTCCAGGATCGGGGGCGGGTGCATTGCCTGCCTGTGGAGAAGGCTCTGGACCGTCTGGAGGGGCCATATGACTTGGTGCTTACGGACCCGCCCTACGAGGACGAGGGCGCTGTCGCGGTGGTGGCTCGCCTGGCGGGCTCGTCTTTGGTCGGGCCGGGGAGCACGCTCGTAGTAGAGCACGCCTGGCGTCGCCTGCCTGCCGACCAGTGGGGGTCTTTCACCCTGGTAAGCCGAAAGCGCCACGGAGACACTGGCGTATCTATCTATCAATAGGAGGGCTACTTGGCTGTCGCTGTCTATCCCGGTCGCTTTGATCCTGTCACCAATGGCCACTTGGACATCACCCAGCGCGCCGCCGCCATGTTCGAGCGGGTGGTGGTGGCGGTGTATGATGTGCCCGATGCTGTTTTCTCCACCGAAGAGCGGGTAATGATGTTCGAGGAGGCGGCGAAGGATCTGTCCAACGTAACCGTCAAGTCGTTCCACGGCCTGGTGGTGGCGTTTGCCCGCCAGGAGAAGGCCAACGTGCTGGTGCGAGGCATTCGCGCTTTTACCGACTTCGAGGCGGAGTTCGACATGGCCCTCATGAACAAGAAGATGGCGCCGGAGCTCGAGTCGGTCTACCTGATGGCCAGCCTGGAGCACCTGTTCGTCAGCGGTCGCAGGATTCGGGAGGTGGCCAGCTTGGGCTACGATGCAGGCGATTTGGTGCCGCCCCACGTGGCCGAAGCCCTTCGCCGCAGGTTTGCCCGCTAGGGGAAATTCTTTGGCTAATGAATCCATCGATATCCTCTATCTCATCGACCGCCTGGAGGAGCTGGTAGCCCGAGGCTTCCACGTCCCTTTGGGCAGCGGTGTGGTAGTGCATCGCCAGCGCCTGCTCGACCTCATCGACCGCATGCGGGTGGCGATGCCCGCCGACATCCGCGAGGCACGCGAGGTCCTGCAGAAGCAGGAGGAAGCCCTGGCTCAGGCTCAAGAGGAGGCGGGCCGTATTATCGCCAGGGCGCAGGCAGAGCTGGAGGAGCGCCTGAAGAACGAGGCGGTGGTGAAGGCGGCTGAGGAGCGGGCCCAGCAGATCGTCCGTGAAGGGGAGGGGAGAGCCCAGGCCCTGGTGCGAGACGCTGAGACGCAGGCCAGGGAGCGCTTGGATGAGGCCCAGAAGGTCGCTCAGCAGCAGATGGAGGAAGCCGACCTCTACTCCCTGCAAACCCTGCGACGACTGGAGACGCAGCTCAACAATTTCCTCAACACCATCCGTAAGGGTATCGAGACGATGGAGGAACGGGGGCACTGAAAGAGGTAGCCGCCAATACGGCCTCCCCGCGGGCCGGCAGATTGCGGCTGGCCGCCCTGGGCGGCTTGAGCGCAATCGGCGTGGGAGCGGTGGGGGTGGTGATGCTGGTGTGGGGGGAAGCCCTTCTCGTAGCCTCCATTGTGTTCACTGTCGAGACACTCGGCCTGTGGCCGGGCTATGTGGTTTTCTGCCTGGGTTGGGGGGCTATGGGCCTGGTCAGCCTGGCGATCTACGATCGGGCATTGCCCATCGTTCACCCGCTTGTCATGCGGTGGTGGAGGCAGCTTTGGCCGACGCGCAAAGCTGGAGCGGGCGAGGCTTCAACCCGGAGTCGAGCGGAACCCTCGCTGCTGGCCCGGCTTGTCATGAGGGCGGCCAGGGTGTCGCGGCCTCTAGGTGTGCTGGCGGCAGCGGCCCTCATCGGTGGTCCTGGCACCCCCGTGTGGCGGCTGCTGGGCTTTCGGGGGGCAAGCGGCTACGTTTGTGTGGTGCTGTCGACCGCCATCTTCGGTATCATCTGGGTGCCGTTCTATGGGCTGGGCGGCGGCGCCCTCTGGGACCTTGCGGTGGGGTGACCGCGGCGGCAAGCCGCGGCAGCCTGAGCTGAGACCTATTCTTTGATCTCTGCGGGTGGCGTGGTGACGGACTGGCCCGTGGCCAGGAAGACGGTGGCCGTGTAGCGCTGCGCCGGCGCGTACCAGTCACCGGGCGGCACCGCATCGGAGGCGACGAGGGAAACCCGGATGCTCTGCTTGGCCCTGAGATCGAAGGGCTCGAGCTCCGACTTGCCCGCCTCGTCCATTAGCTTGAGGGGCCAGATGGCGCCGTCGCTCTCGCTGGTCCAATGCTCCCCGGTTGGGTTGCCGGAACTGTCGACGCGCTGTAGGTCGACCCGACGGACCGACGACTTCTTCTTGGCGGTGATCGTGAGGTGGAAGACGGCGTCGGGGTTTCCGTCCGGCTGGTTTTCGCCGGGCCCCGGTCCCACGAGATCTAGCGTCTTGCCGACCCAAGCGAGGGTGACGTCCGGAGCCGGTGACAGCAGGCGGCGGATCTCTTGCAGATACGCGGCTCCGTCGCCGGCCTCGAACAGGTGTGGTATGAAGGTGACGTTACGGCCGAGCTTGTCCTGAAGGCGTTTCTGCGCGGGGCCTGACAGCGGCCCGTTTATGACCACGAACTTCAGCCGGGGATTGATGAGCGCGCCGTCGTTGAAGACTCTGTGAAGCAGCAGGTCCCTGAAGCTGTACCCCACGACGAAGACATACTCCGCATGGTAGAAGCAGTGCCTGAGATACGAATAGCAGGTATGGTAGGGCTGCTCCAGCATGCCAGTCTTCGCCTCGCCTGGATAGATCACCATGTTGTCGTAAGGTAGTTTTCTAGATGAAGCCTGGACGTATCTGATCCCTTGGCCGTCCCTGTACCAGGTGACGGAGCCGTGAAGCTTGAAGAGGACGAGCGCTGGCGCGTCCTTTGGGCGGGGCGCCACGTACTTGTCAAAGCGCGCGGCGTTCCAACCCGACCTGGCACCGCCGACCCGAAATCCGAACTCCAAGGGGGTGCCGCTCTGGTCGGCGTACGTCTCTATAGCGGCGTCGTAGTTGGTTGTGAAGATAGGGACCATGCGCTGGCCGAAGAGCTCGGAGAGGTTGGTGAAGAGGGGTCTGTAGAGCGATACGACGTCGGCGGAGACGTCGGCGCCGTAGTGCAGGAAGATGAGGTCTCTGATTTTCTCGTCGAGGCCCGACACGAGGCTCTGGAGGGACGTCAGCTGGCCGGCAGCGCCAGCTGCCTCGGACGTCAGCGCCTGCAGCACGGCTGAGAACGTGGGGTCCTCCTTTCCCAGGAGAAAGAAGTTCTTGTACCGCTGGACGGTGTCAAACACTACCTCCAGATCGCGGCCGTCCGAGCCGTCCTCCATTGGGTAGGTCGGGTAGATCGTCTGGAGGAGGGTCGTTCCGTCGGCACCCGCTTGGGCCTCTAGTTCGTCCATGAACGTGTCCATGACCGCAAAACCAAGCGGCGCCGAGGCCCCAGCCCCCAAGAGCACGATAGACTTGCTCTGCGTTATGTGCTCATTTAGCATGTTGACCTCCCGCACGCGGAGGGACCCCACGCGCTCGCGCCTAGCGCACCACGACGTTCACCAGCTTGCCAGGCACGTAGATGATGCGCTCCACTCGCTTGCCGTCGATGTGGGACTGCACCCGCTGGCTGGCCAGGGCCAGCTCCTTGGCCCCCTCCTCGTCGATGTCCGCCGGCACCTGAAGGCGGTCGCGCACCTTACCGTTCACCTGCACCACCAGGGTTATCTCTTCTTCCCTGGCTAGCTCCTCGTCCCACTTCGGCCAGGGCTGCTGGTGGATGCTATAGGGCTTGCCCAGGCGGGCCCACAGTTCCTCGGCGAAGTGGGGCGCTGAGGGTGCCATCAGAAGCAGGAGCGTCTCCATAGCCTCCTGCCAGGCGGCGGCGTCCACATGGCTCGACTCCCGGGCCTTGGTCAGGAAGTTGGAGTACTCCATGAGGGCGGCTAGCATGGTGTTGAAACGAAAGCGCTCCATGTCTTCGCTCACCCGCCGGATGGTCTTATGGGTGAGGTGGCGGGCCTGGTGGGTGGCTTGATGGTCGGCGCCGTCGCTGGGGGCAGCGCCGAGGATCAGGCCCCAGACGCGATTCAGCCAGCGGTGGATGCCAAAGATGCCCGAATCATCCCATTCGCCGCCATGCTCCCAGGGGCCCATGAACATCAGGTAGCAGCGCACCGTATCGGCCCCCAGGCGAGCCACATACTCGTCGGGGGTGATGACGTTGCCCCGCGACTTGCTCATCTTGGCCCGCTCGACGATGATGTGCCCCTGGTTGAACAGCCGTAGGAAGGGCTCGTCTCCCAGGACGATCCCCAGGTCGCGGGCCACCTTCCAGAAGAAGCGGGCATACAGCAGATGCATGACGGCGTGCTCGGCGCCGCCGGTGTACTGGTCGACGGGCAGCCACTTCTTGGCCAGCGCCGGATCCACCGGCCCCTCATTGTAGTGGGGGCTGAGGTAGCGTATGAAGTACCAGTTGGAGTCCATGAAGGTGTCCATGGTGTTCGTCTCGCGCCGGGCGGGCCCCTGGCAGCGGGGGCAGGTGGTGTTGACGAACCCCTGATGGCGGGCCAGGGGCGACTCGCCGGTGGGCTTGAACTCGGCGTCCTCGGGCAGGAGGACGGGCAGGTCCTCTTCGGGCACGGGGACGGTGCCACAGCGATCGCAATAGACGATGGGGATGGGGCAGCCCCAGTAGCGCTGGCGGGAGATGAGCCAGTCGCGCAGGCGATAGCCTACCTTTCGGTTCCCCCAGCCCTTAGACTCGACATAATCAGCAACCGCCTCGTAGCCCTTATCGCTGGGGGTGCCGTCGAAGGGGCCGGAGTTGACCATGGCGCCTTGGCCGACGTAGGCCTCTGTGAGCTCTTCGCCCTGCCAGCCGGGCGGAGCGATGACGACGGGGATGGAGAGGCCGTACCTCTTGGCGAAGTCGAAGTCGCGCTGGTCGTGGGCAGGCACGCCCATGACGATGCCGGTGCCATAGGTCAGCAGGGCGTAGTCGGCGATCCACAGGGGAACTTCCTGGCCGGAGAGCAGATTCTTGCAGTGGGAGCCGATGAAGACGCCCCTCTTCTCCTTCTCGGTAGACAGGCGCTGGATGTCGCTAAGGCGGCGTGTCTGCTCGACGTAGGCCTTTACCTCCGCTCGCCGGTCGGGGGTGGTCAGCTTCTCCACCAGGGGGTGTTCGGGCGCGAGCACCATGAAGGTAACGCCGTAGACGGTGTCGGGGCGGGTGGTGAAGACGCGGATCTCCTTCTCCTCCACGCCGGGCACGTCCAGCCCGAAGGCGATCTCTACCCCCTCGCTGCGGCCGATCCAGTTCTTCTGCATGGCAACCACTCGCTCCGGCCACTGGATCTGGCTGTGGTCGAGGAGCTCGTCGGCGTACTTGGTGATGCGGAAGAACCACTGCTCGAGGTCGCGGCGGCTGACGGGCGTGCCGCAGCGCTCGCAGTCGCCGCTGGGCAGGACCTGCTCGTTGGCCAGCACGGTCTGGCAGGAGGGGCACCAGTTGGCGGGGGCCTTGGCCCGGTAGGCCAGCCCCTTCTCGTAGAACTTGAGGAACCACCACTGAGTCCAGCGGTAGTACTCAGGGTCGCAGGAACTGGCCTCGCGACGCCAGTCGAACATCGCGCCCATCGACTTCAGCTGCTGGCGCATGCGCTGGATGTTGTCCATAGTCCACTTGTAAGGGTGGATTTTTTGCTTGATGGCGGCGTTCTCGGCGGGCAGACCGAAAGCGTCGAAGCCCATGGGGAAGAGGACGTTGTAGCCCTGCATCCGCTTGTAGCGAGCGGCCACGTCGGAGGGGGCCATGGGGTACCAGTGGCCGATGTGCAGGTCGCCGGAGGTGTAGGGGAGCATGGTGAGGAGGTACCACTTGGGTCGAGGGTCGTCGTCCGGCGACTCGTACAGGCCGTCCTCTTCCCACTTCCTCTGCCACTTCTTCTCGATGCCCGACGGGTTGTACCTATCGGTCATTCTCTGTCCCCTCCTGGTTGGGGTCCTCGTGCTCTATCGGTTCGCGCAGGCGTCCCCTGGTTAGGAGGTCCAGCCTGCGCACGGCCGGTCGGGCCTCCAGCAGGATGAACACCAGCACTGCCCCCAGGCCAGCCACCAAGTAGAGCTCGCGGCCGACAGCCATGCCGATGGCGGCGGCGCCCCAGATGGTGGCGGCGGTGGTGATTCCCCGCACAGTGTAGCCTTCGCGGAAAATGACGCCAGCGCCTATGAAGCCGATGCCGGTGACGATGCCGGCGGCCACCCGGTCCTCTTCGCCCAGGAGCTGGGAGATGTCGGTGAACAGGGCGGCACCCAGGGCCACCAGGGCTACCGTACGCACGCCGGCGGGATAGCCCCGCAGCTCGCGCTCCAGGCCGATGAGGGCGCCGAGGACGGCGGCGAAGGCCAATCGGCCGACGATGGCTAGCTGGTCATCGATGGGCATTTTCTGTGCATAGCCAAAACCCCCCGTCCACAGGGACGGAGGGCCTCTCCGCGGTACCACCCTGCTTCCCCGACAGGTCGGGGCGCTCGGGGGCGCTGTAACGGGCGCTACCCGTCGCCGGCTACTGACCCTTCGCCGGCGCTGCTCCCAGGCGAGTTCGGCCCATTCCCCGTTGCTGACTCGCAACTGCCGTCAGCTCTCTGGCGAGGACGAGGCGCCTACTACTCCTGCTCTTCGCTTTTGCCCTGTAAAACAAGAGTTGGTGAAGCTGAGGGACTCGAACCCCCGACCTCTTGTCTGCCAGTTACGGCACGCCTATACCATACCGTGTTTTTGGGTCATCTACAAGCTACACGACGGCGCTGGCCAGCGGCAGGGCGGCTGGGGTCTCGATGAGAGGCCGGTCGTTCATGGCACCTCCAGCCGCTGGACGACAGGCAGGGCCAGTAGATGTTGACAGAGGGTCTGAGCGGCTGTAGACTCGTTCTACTTTCGTGTGAGGTAGACAGCCGTGCCGATGTTTCGTTGCCGTCGCTCGGACAAGGTTGATTTGCTGCAGAAGATACCGCTATTTAGCCGCCTTAGCCAACGCCAGCTCAACGCCGTTGCCAAGTACGCCGACGAGGTCCAGCTTCGCAAAGGGGCGGTTCTGGCTAAGCAGGGTGCGCAGGGGCTGGAGGCGATTATCATAGTCGACGGTAGGGCCAGAGTCGAGGGCGATGGCAAGGCGATCGCTGAACTTGGCCCTGGCGATGTTGTAGGGGAAATGTCGGTCATCGATGGAAAGCCCCGCAGCGCGACGGTCATCGCTGAGACGCCTATGAACCTGCTGGTCCTGCACCGCCGAGACTTCATGTCCGTGTTGGAGACGGTGCCCGGTCTCCAGCGGAAGCTGCTGGTGACGCTCTGCGAGCGGGTGCGGCAAGCAGATCAAGCCCTAACGCACTAGAGCTGGAGCTCCGGTTAGCAGATACTAGCACCTCTGAACGAAATCGGCCCCGCCTGGGGCCGATTTTGTATTCGAGCTCTGGTGGAGCTGGGGGGACTCGAACCCCCGACCTTTTGTCTGCCAGACAAACGTTCTCCCTCTGAACTACAGCCCCACTTTGTGCTCATATGGTAGCAAGAACCGCCGCCCAGGGCAAGGCGACTGTCGCGTCGCCAAGCTTGACACAGTTTCGGAGCTGGGCGATCATGCGGCTGAATCTTCGCCCTTTTTCCTATGTGACAGGGAGGTGCTGCTCATGCTGGCCCTGGAAGGAATCCGCGTTCTCGACCTGTCGCGCCTGGCTCCCGGCCCCTACTGCTCGATGCTCCTGGCTGACCTGGGGGCCGACGTCCTGCTGGTCGAGGAGCCGCTGGACGGTCGCGGTGGCGCGAAGGCCCGCATGCTGGAGCGCGACATCAGCGAGCGGGCCATGGCCTTCGATGCCCTCAGCCGCAACAAGCGCAGCATCGCTCTGAACCTGAAGAATGAGGCCGCTCGCCAGGTGTTCTACAAGCTGGCCGAGAGGGCTGACGTGGTACTGGAGGGCTTCCGCCCTGGCGTGGTGAAGCGCCTGGGGGTCGACTACGACACGTTGAGCCGCATCAATCCCCGCATTGTCTATTGTTCGCTTTCAGGCTATGGACAGAGCGGCCCCTACGCCGGTCTGGTGGGCCACGACATCAACTACATCTCCATCGGTGGTGCTCTGGGGATGATCGGCTGGCCGGGCACGCCGCCGGCCATCCCCATGAACATAATCGCGGACTTTGCCGGCGGCGGCCTCTATTCTGCCTTCGCTATCCTGGCGGCGGTCATCGCCCGCGAGCGGACGGGTCGGGGCCAGTACGTCGACATGGCTATGACCGATGGCGTCATCTCTCTCCTTACTCATGCTGTCAGCCAGTACTTCGCCTCTGGCGCGGCTCCTCGGCCCGGCCAGAGCTTCCTCAACGGCGCGGCGCCCTTCTATGGCGTCTACGAGACCAAGGACGGCCAGTGGCTAAGCATCGGCTGCCTAGAGCCATGGTTCTGGGAGGCGCTCTGTCGCGCCCTGGGCCGTGAGGATTTCATTCCCTACCAGATGAATGCCGACAAGCACCCCGAGATGTTCGACTACTTCCGCCAGGAGTTCAAGACCAGGACGCGCGACGAGTGGTTCGAATACCTGCGCCAGTTTGACATCTGCGTGGGGCCGGTCTACAGCCTGGAGGAGGTGTTCAACGACCCTCAGGTGCGGGCGCGGGACATGGTGGTGGAGCTGGAGCATCCGACGGTGGGCAAGGTGCGGCAGGTGGGGGTGGGGGCCAAGCTATCGCAGACGCCGGGATCGGTGCGCAGCCTGGCTCCTCGCCGTGGCCAGCACACGGAGGAGGCCCTCCTCGACCTGGGCTACAGCGGCCAGCAGATAGAGGAGCTACGAGCAGAAGGGGCCATAGGCTAGATCAAGGTCGCTCGCTTGGCGCAAGAGGCATAACAGCAACGATGGGAGACCCGCCCGCGGGCGGGTCTCCCACGTTGTTAGCGATTGGCCGGGCTAGGTGCAGGCGGGCGAAGCAGCCCAGCTACAGGGCGAGGTCGAAGAAGAAGATGCCCGGTGCTAGGCCGCCTGTATCGTAGATCTGGGCGACATTGGCCAGGATCCCGAGGACGACTGCAAACACAGCGAAGCCGGCCAGGTTGGACACAATCACCTGCTGTGGCTCAGCGTCAGTGGCAGCCTGCATAGCGACGTTGGTTAGCAGAAGGGTTGTGGCAACAGCGATGACTCCAAAGGGCACAGCCAGCACCGAAATGACTACCAGAAAAGAGATGGCCATGGGCGCGAAGGCCAGGCCCATCGTTCGCATCATTTGATTCATGTCGGCGCCGGCGCGAAAGACGCGGGAGAGGATCATAGCGCTGATGTACACCCACAGCACCCACAACGCCGCCATGAAGATGCCCCCGAGGATGAAGGTCTTCCAGAACGCTTCGAAGTTCTTCTCGCTTATGTCTCCAGGGAAGTCAATCTCGAAGATCCACCAGAGCCACGATCCGAGCCCCGCAAGAAGACTGGCCACCACCACCACCACCAGGGCTGGCACCGTGGCCGCCGCATCGTCCTTCACGTCGTCGAAGACCGTCAGGTCGAGGCGGATCAACCGCCCTAACCAGTTGGGTAGATTCTGAAAGCTGGTGTTTTGGAACCCCATCTTCTGTCCTCCTTGCAGGAAAGCTGCCTTTGGCGAGCCTTCAGACAAATAGTCCTTGCTCTGCCACCCTTGTTCAGCTATGGGTCTCTGAATTTATAAAGCATTAGCGCCCACCTGTCTAGCCATTTTCGAGGGCTAATCGGCCCATTTCCGTCAAAATTCGCCGCTGACGAAATGGGTGGACATCCATAGGCGCTTGGCAGAAGCGATGGCTAGCGCAGGGGGCGCTTGGTGGGGATGCCTGGGCGGCGGGGGTAGGCGGCAGGGGTGAGAGCTGTCTTCTCCACCAGCACGAGCGTCAGGGGCAGGGCAGGGGAGGGGAGAGGATCGGCCGAGACAATGCGTCCGCCACAGAGTGCCAGGGCGCGGCCGGCCTCGGCCATCTCTTGGGGGGCACGGCTTCCCTTGGGGGCGGCCAGGAAGCCATCTAGCCCCAGAAGGGGCAGCGCCAGCTCGACTAAGACGGCCAGGGGAGCCACCGCCCGCGCTAACACCAGGTCGTAGCCTTCCCGATGGGCCGGGTCGCGGGCTACGGCCTCCGCTCGTCCGGTGATCACCGCCACGTCCTCCAAGCTCAGTCGGGTCAGCAGGCGTTCCAGGAAGGTGGTCTTCTTGCGGGTGGCTTCCAGGATGGTCAATCGCAGGGCAGGGTGGACGATCCTCATGGGTAGGCCGGGGAAGCCAGCACCGGCGCCGAGGTCGAGGACCCTGGCCCCTTCGCCAGGCTTGAGCACTCCTGCTCGATACAGGGCGGCACCCACAGCGAGCGATTCGCCGAAGTGTCGCCTCTGTACCTCCTGGTAGTCGGTGATGCTGGTGAGGCTGACACGCCGATTGGCGGCAATGAGCTGGTGGTAGTACTCCTCGAACTGTTGCAGTTGCTGGGCGTTTAGGGGAAGGCCGAGACCTTCGGCAGTGCGGGCTAGAAGCTGCATGGGCATGGGTAGTGTCACTGCCTTTGTGCTACTTGGGAGCAGCTACGGTGTAACGGCGGAGGTGACATAAACGTCTAACTTATGGAAAGCACAGGACGGGGAGTGCCGGCCTGGATCAACCAACTCCCCGCCCCGAGCACGTCGGGTCCGGCTTTCGGGCCCTAACGCTGATTTATTATACCACGCATGTCAACGTGTTATGACAAATTCTTCTGGTAAGAGAGTTCCATCATGGCGGCCGGTGACCATGGGGCTGCTCTTTGTAGCAGCCCTATTTGTGTCATTGGCTACTTCTCCTTTAGGAATAGCGAGTCCACAGGTAGGGCAAGATGAGCAGGCCCTGCTGGATTTGATTAACGTTCATCGAGTGGGCAATGGCTTATCGCCCCTAAGTATTTCCCCAACTTTAACCGATGCCGCTCTCTGGATGAGCGGGGACATGGCCGAAAACGACTACTTCAGCCATACCGACTCTCTAGGGCGAGACCCCTTCCAGCGGATGGCAGACTTCGGCTACAACTACAACACGTGGAAGGGCGAGAACCTGGTAGCAGGCAGTGACACCCCCCAGATGGCTTTCGAGCTCTGGCGCGACTCGCCTGGCCACAACGCCAACATGCTCAATGCTAACTTCGTGGTGGTTGGCTTGGCCAAGGCCTACGGGCCTGATTCCGTCTATGGCTGGTACTGGGCTGCCGAGTTCGGCGGATATGATGACGGGGGCGGTCCGCCACCGACGAGCACGCCTGTGCCTACGCCGACGTCAGAGCCGTCGCCGACGAGCACGCCTGTGCCTACGCCGACGCCAGAGCCATCGCCGACGAGCACGCCTGTGCCTACGCCGACGCCAGAGCCGTCGCCGACGAGCACCCCGGTGGCAACGGCGACGCCGACTCTGGAAGCCAGCCCCACTCCGATCGCCGAACCTCCGTCTCCTGAAGCCGAGCCTACCCTGGAGGTTGAGTCGCCATCGCCGCCGGGTGCCGACCTCGGCCTCGCTCCTCCCACGCAGGATAGCGAGCCGGTGGACGACACGTCTAGGCCCGCTCCGATGGTTCGCGAGCTGGCCCCCGGCTGGAATCAGTTCCAGTGTCCGCCTGGCTCTATGCGGCTAACGGAGGTCTTGCCTGTGGATAACGGCAAGCTGATGGCGCTCTACGCTTGGGAGGCCGATAGGGGTACCTGGCGAAGGTATCTGCCTGGCGTCGACATACCTGGGCTCAATACTTTGACGGAGCTAACAGACCACCAAGCTATCTGGATTTTGGCAAGCGAGAGGTTCCTGCTAACGCTGCCGACCTAGAACGGCCTGCGGTGCGAAGGCTACGCCCAGCGCTTCTAGGGTGCCAGGCCGAAGGGAGGTGGCAGTTCCTCCTCGATCAAGTCCGCCCGTACTATCTGCCTCATGGTGTAGTAGCCGCCGAGGGGATTGGTCCAGTCGCGTATCCAGACGCCGCCGCAGGTGATGAGGGTGATTACGTCGTTGGGCGTGGAGCCCATCACTGCTAGTGCCTTGGGATCGCCGTCTTCTATCGCTTGACTCGCCATAACACTGTAGCGATATTCCGTTCCGTCCTCCAGCACGATCTTGATCACATCGTCCAGGCCCAGGTCGTGCAGGTAGTAGAACACGCCGATCACGGGCTGGCCGTTTATCGTCCAGTCGACGTGGCCGGAGAAGACGGCGTTGCTGCCCCAGCCGGGCTTGCTGCTCCAGTCGTACCAGGCCACGTCATAGGGACCATCAGGCACCTCGGGCACGGAGTTTTCGTCCAAGCCGAGGGTGATGATGGGGGCATCGACGCTGATCTTCTCGATGATCATCTTGGCCAGGGGTGAGTCGTTGGGGGGCGGTGTAGGCAGTGGCGTGGCGGTAGCGGTGCTGAGGCCGTCGTCGTAGATGGGAATGGGCGGGCCGACGTTGGTCACGACAGATCCGTTCCCGCCGGTCATGAGCAGCCCGGCAAGGCCAGCCCCCAGGAGCACCATTGAGGCTAGGAGGAGAATGGCTGCTAGTGTCAGTCTGCTATGGCGCCAACGAAACGCATTGGCCAGGCGTCGGGCAATGCCTCTAATAGCCGTCATGCTTGCTTCCTTCTGATCGTCCTTCTCGCTTGCCACAAGGCTGCCGCGATTGCCACCGCCGCCAGGCCTGCGCCGCCCGCCACGACGGGCCACCAGTTGAAGCCGCCGTCGTCAGATGTGTCCAGCTCGCTGGCGGGCGCAGCCGGCGTCTCCCCCCCGCTGGGCGTCATAACCGGCTCTTGGGCATGGGGCCGCGTCTCGGCCGTGAGGTTGAGGGGGTTTTGGCCTGCTTTCCACAGGCCCACCTGATCGCCTGGCCTGCCAGCGATGAGGAAGGTGACTATGGCTCCGTCGGTGCCACAGCCTGGCACCTGGCTATCGCTGACCACGTCTACGACATACAGCGAGTCGCCGCTGTTGATGCCGTACTCTGATCTCGCCTCGGTGGCTGTCCAGGTACCCTTGCGGCCTGGCTCCCTCTCTGCCTCGCCACACACGTTGCCGTCGATGAGAGCAAGCACCGCTGTGCCATCGCTCACGCTGTCGCCGTCCACCGTGACGCTGCCGAAGAAGGTGGCAGGGGGCATTGGTATCTCCTGGGCGGTGGCTGAGCTCAGCGGAAGAGTCATCAGTAGCGCAGTTGCCACGGCCAGCTCTCGGATCACTATTTTAGGATAGCATCTCCTGGTCGGGCGAGGCAACTGCAACCTTTTGTGCTTGACCCGATTGGACTGGCCGCGCGGTTCTCTCGCCCGACGCCGTAGGGCAGCCCCCGAAGGAGCTGCCCTACGCTGTTGTTTCGCTTAAAGCTAGGCAGACTAGCGGCGAGCCCAGCGGGCGGTGAGCAGACCTGCCACGCTGGTGAGAGCTGCCGCAGCCAGGGCCAGCGGCCACCACATGAAGCCACCGTCACCGCTCATGCCGCCCATACCGGTGGGCGGAAGAACCTCTGGGGTGGCTGTCGGCGTGGCCGTGACCTCCGGCGTGGCCGTGGCCTCTGGCGTGGCCGTGGCCACCGGTGTGGCCAGGGGGCCGCAGGTCAGGTTGGCCTCCACGACACCGGCTGACGGGTTGTATATGGCGGTCTCCGCGGCGCTCACACTATCGCACTGGAAGCTGACCGCGGTCGTGGCCGGCACGCCTGGGAAACACGGCGGGTATTGCGGCACTGGCTCCGGGATGGTAACGGTGTACACGCCGCCGGAGGTGGTGGTCGTTCCCCACGCCGTTCCATCGATCAGTGCGGTGATCGTGACGCCGTCGGGCGCTGGCACGCCATCGATGGACACCGTGCCATGAAAGGTGCCCGGGAAAGGTGGCGTGCAGGGGAGCTCGGCGGGCGTCGCCGTGGGGGTCTCGGTCGCCTCGACAGTGGGCGTCGGAGTGGCAGTCTCGTCGTTAGCCTGAGCGGTGCCACTGCCGAAGGTTAAGCCCCAAGCCAGCAGGGCGGCAAAAGCCACTGCCCCGATAATGCTTATCGTGATCGCTAATCTTCGCATCTATCCCTCTCCTTTGCTTCTCCTACCCGTTCCCGCGACGGCTTCTGGGGGCCGCCGCGGGAACGGGCGGTCGCGTTTTACTCTACTACTCCTACGGGTCGAACACCCAGGTAGTGCCACCCTCGGCGGTGACCAGCAGGATAACGGAGTCGAACGTGTGGAGCGTGGTGAGGGTGTCGGGGATCTCCGGCCGGTCGGGCACGTAGCGTCGCCACATCTGGTCGGTGCCTAGCGAGTACATGATGACGAAATCGCCCCCGATGTCGAGGGTGGCCTCGTCGGTAGCCTTGTCGAGGCCGGCGTAGCAGACGCTATTCCAGGCCCCCGCCACCTCGTCCTCGGCGCTGGCTCCTGCCAGGGGCACGCTGACGGGCAGCGCAGTGATCACCTGCGTCCAGTCGGCGCTGGCGGCCATCAGGATGAACAGCTGGTCGTAGGACTCGAGGGTATTCACGTCATCGAGGGTGCAGAGCCCCTCCTCGTCGCAGCGACCAGGGAAGTGGCGGTCCCAGGTCTGGTCGACGTTGAAGCGGTATACGGCCATCACGTCGTCGATGATGTCAGCCATGGCATCCTCGACGGTCGTGTCCTCGTCCGCATAGCAGACGTCGTTCCAGCCCTGCACCAACCCGACGGTCAGCTCCGACAGCGGCCAGTGGCGGAGGATGACGCCCTCGGGGTCGTTGAACAGGACGCTGACGTCCAGCTCCGCGCCCAGTGGGTGCTCGATGAGGACCCAGGCTTGGCACTCGTCGGGCTGGTCCGAGTAGTAGGGGTCGTGCCAGGCGAGGCCAGAGTCGTCGAAGAGATCCTCATCCCCAGCCAAAACGATGGCATTCTCCTTGTTGACGATCACACCGTCGTAGGCGCCGCTGATGATGGAGCCAACCCCGGTGTTGAGGGTGAACTCGATCTCCTCGAGGTACACCGGGTGCTCGCTGGGCGAGTCAATGGCGCAGAAGCCGTCGCGGTCCTTGAGGTGAGCGATGATCGCCGTGTGGTTGGCGTCGATGGGCTTGGCGGTGACGGTCTTGAAGCCGCCCCACTCCCAGGTCTTCACTACGGTGTTGGAGATGGCGTTGCGAAGCTTCTCCGGGGCGCGGGTGTAGGGGTACTGGCTGATGACCTTGATGTTGCTCTCCCCCACCACGTCGCCCAGGCTGCAGTCCGGCGCGCCGGAAAGCGGGTCGAGGCGGCACCCGTCCGGGCTGCACACGCGGGCCTCTTGGTCCTCGTCGTACGGGCACCCGAAGTCCAGGTTGTAGTCGCCGTTAACGAAGAAGAAGCCCATGCCGCGGTTGTCGGTGTAGAACTCGATAGAGCGCGGGTGGGCGGCGTCCTCCGGCCCCTGGTCTTCCTGGTTGCCGATGTTGGCGTTGCACAGCTCTCCCTCCAGGTAGGGGCAGTCAGTAACCGGCAGCGTCTGCAGGACGTCGTAGAACTCGTACGGCCCCATCTGGGCGCCGTAGTAGTCCCCCGGGAACGCGAAGCAGGGGACAATGTTCGATATCCACTTGACGAACGGGTTGAGGTCACAGGCGTCGCCGTCCTTGTCGTCGTCGAAGTCGTTCTGGTCGGCGTTGGGCCGCGAGGGGCAGTTGTCGTCGGCATCCGCGATACCGTCCCCGTCGCTATCCTCACCCGTGCAGGTGTTGGTGGGATCGTAGTCGCAGGCGTCGGTGTCGTTGGCGATGCCGTCGCCGTCAATGTCATCGTCGCAGGCGTCGCCCGTCCAGTCGCCGTCGTTGTCGTACTGGTTGGGGTTGTAATCGTTGGGGCAGTTGTCCCACCAGTTGGACCAGCCGTCGGCGTCAGGGTCTTCCGGCGAGGGGACGTTGGCGTCCTCGATGCGGCAGAACCAGCTATCCCAGTCGTAGCCGCCGTTGCTGATGAAGGGCGGGATCTCGGGGTCGGCTGGGATCATGATCCTCTGGTAGAGGCTGTCGATGCCGACATCATCGTCCTTGTCCGCGCCCTTGAGGAAGCCGGCATCCTCGGCGTGGTATCCATCGGGAGCGCCGCGGAGCCCGGCCTCGATCTTCAGGGGCGGCATGATGGCGTCGGCCACCGTGATCTCGCCGTCGGGGTCGACCGTCTTGCGAGGGCAAGCATCCACCTGGCAGGGTATCCACGGCCTCGGGATGGTGTCGTGGCTGTCGAGGGTGCTCTTGGGGCCGACGGCCTTGGTCTTGGGCGTGTCGTCGATGTCGCTCATGACGTCCAGACTGGCCAGCATCCCGGGAAGGACGTCACCCAGATCCTGGGCGCTAGCCATGGTCACGAAGTCATCGGGCAGCACCCAGTGGCCGTGCTCCACCGCCTCGTCGTTCGGGTCGTCGCAGCCCAGCTCGTACTGGGTAAGCGGGTAGGGCTCGCCGGGCGGGGTGGCGTCTTCACCCTCTAGGCCATTGCCGTCGCCATCCATGTCGACACAGACGGCGCCGCGGCCACTGTTGTTGGCGCCGTGGAAGTAGCCCTTGACCGTCACCCGCAGGAGGGCGTCCTGGGAGACGTTGAGGGTCTCGGCATCCAGGCCCTCGCCGGTCGGGTCCTCGCCTTTCCACGCGCCCGCATTGTGATCGGCCCTTCCTTCGCCCTCATCGAGCGGGATGTTTTCGAGCTTGGTCTGGTAGATCTTCAGGTACCATACCAGGAAGGGATGCTTGTTGATCAGGACCTCGGACTGCAGCTCGGCGTCGCCGTAGACGCCCCAGTCGCGGGGCCAGCCGAGCTCGGCGAAGAGCGGGTACTCGCAGGTGAACTTGTGGCTATCGGGGTTATAGGCGATGCCCACCGCGTTTACCGGGTCCTCGTCAATCAGGCCGTCGCCGATGCCGGGGCAGCCGTCGTTGACGTAGCCGTCGGCGTAGGGCAGGCAGCCGTCGTTGGTGTAGCCGTCGCCGCGGGCAGGGCACCCATCGTTGGTGTAGCCGTCGCTGTCGTCGTCAACGGCGTCGTCACACTGGGTGGCCGCGTCCTCAGCGAGGGCGTTGGCGGGGCAGCCGTCGTTGACATAGCCGTCGCCGTCGTCGTCGGTGATGTCGCCGGCGGCGCACTCGGAGCCTTCCTCGGGCTCCGCCTCGTCGCCGGTCTCGTCATCGGTGTCGTTGAGGCAATCGTCGCCCGTCTCGGGCTCGCCGTTGGCCGGGCAGCCGTCGTTGACGCGGCCGTCGTCGTCGTCGTCGGTGGTGTCGCCCTTGGCGCAGTCAGTGCCCGTCTCGGGGTCCTCGTCGTCGAGGGCGTTGTCGCACTCGTCGCCCTCTTCGGGGTCACCACTCTGCTCCGGGCAGCCGTCGTTGACGTGGCCGTCCTGGTCGTCGTCGACGTTGTTGTCGCACTCAGCGCCGGTCTCGGGGGCCAACCAGCCAGAGCCATTAGGGGGCTCCCCGGCGCAGATGCCCGTGTCGTTGTCCAGGCCATCCACGGGGTCCTCGTCGACGCAGCCGTCATCGTCGTCGTCGACCGCAACCACTATCCCCCTTATTCCCCCCAGCACGGGCTCGCCGCAGTACCAGGTGGCCTCCACGAGCTTGGCCTCGAGGTCCACCTCGCCCGCTACCTCGCTGTCGTAGAGAGCCTTGGAGACGCAGGAGTGGTCGATATCACCCCTGGCCTCGCTGGCCCCCATGAAGGCCAGGGTGTCCAGAGAGCCGTCGCCGTCCTCGTCAACGTAGGCCCCCTCCAGGGCGCCCGGGCTGGGGTCCTTCTTCACGTAGTTCACGTGGTGGGTAATGGCGGTGGTCGCCGCCCAGGGGTCGAACCAGCCGATTCGCTCGATATTGTCGGTTGCCAGCGGGCAGACGGGCTGCACCCCTGCTGTGTCGACGGGGCAGCCGTCGTTCACCAGACCATCGGCTGGGTCGTCCTCTTCGGCGTCTTCGTCGTCAAGGCACTCAGAGCCCTCCTCGGCAACGCCCTCCGCCGGGCAGCCGTCGTTGACCAGAGTGTCGGCGTCGTCGTCGAGGTCGTTCAGGCACTCGTCCTCTTCCTCGGGCTGTCCAGTGCCTGCGTTGGGGTACCACTCTTCGGGCAGGGCCCAGCGGGTAGCCAGGACGATCTCCTCGCCGGCCCAGCGGATCTGGGGCTGCTTGAGCAGCTCATAGGTCACCCAGTTGATGGTAACCGACTCGGGCTCCGGGAACTGGGGCGCCGAGCCCACGTGGCTCGGGTAGCCCACCTTGAAGGTGATGGTAGCCTGCTCTTCGCAGCTGGTGTCTACGTGCACACCCAGGTGCGCAGCGGGGTTACCCCAAAAGTCGGTATACGGAGGCTGCCCAGTATTGGACATCCCCTCGCTCAGGAGGTGGGCAGCGGCCTCAGCCAGCGCTTCGGCATCGAACTGGGCGCCATCGGGCCAGTCCAGGGGGCCGACGAACTGGCCGAACTGGTTGGTGATACCGACCATGGCCGTGCCGTAGTACCGGTCGTTGGCCCGCACCGGCAGCTCGACGCCGGGAAAGACCTCCAAGTCGAATGCTGGGTTGGTGAAGTAGGTGCAGTGCTTGGGTGAATCGATGAAGGCCAGGACGACCGCTCCCTCAACCGGGTCGCGGTAGACGGGGTCAACGGCCTTCTCCGCGCCGCGGACGACCTCGAGGAGCCATATGGGACCGGCCATGGAGCTGATCCCCTTGGAGACCTCATCGACAACCACGGAGTGGTTTTGGACCTCCCCATCGTGGTTCAGGAGGTCCAGATCGTCGGTATCGCGGTCGCCGTCGTCGTCAGCGTCCTTCGGTAGGAGGGCCTTGCCGGCAGCTACACCCGGCTGGTACTCCCTGGTCTTGTCCGGCATGCTCACCTTGTCGAGGTCGCCCTCCTTGAGGATCACCGTGTCGTGGAGTTTGCGCCACTCCTTGACCACCGGAGTGGTGGTCCAGTCAAAGTCGCTCCACCCATCGTAGTAGGTGAAGGAGACGGTGCTCTCGCCGGGGTCCTTGGAGTGAATGACGATGCAGACTTCCCAGTCGTTACCGTGGTTCCACTCCGGCGCGAGGAACGCTTCGGGGATGTACCAGCAGAAGTCTACGAGCAGGACCTCCCCTACGCCCTCCAGGTGGACCGAGTCCTCGGACCAGAAGTCCATCACGTCCCCGACGAACCCCTCGGTGCGGATGACGTGGTTGCGGCTGGTGATGTTGTTGCAGTAGTCAACCGGGTCAACGCTCACTATCTTGCCGTCGTCCCACACCGTGCCGGGGCAGTAGGGGTTGCCCGTATAATCGGTGCCGTCAGCGTTGATGTGCACCAGCGACACGGGGCCGCCGTCGTCGTTGGCGCTGGCCCTCTGGCTGACGCCCCACAGGGCCGCCAGCACAGCCAGCGCTATAACAAACGCGCTCATCAGCCCTAAGCCGATGAAGCGCTTGCGGCTGCTGAAGAGCTTACTCACTAGCTCACCTCACTTTCAAAATGTGCCGATAAAAGCACATCAAAAATAGACCAGCTACCCTCCCGCCTAAGGCAGAAGGCAGCCGGTCCATTTCCTCTCTCCCGCCGATTTGCCTCTGGCTCCTCCCCCCAAACGGGGAGATGAGCCACGCTACCGGTTCAATCATCCGTTGCCTTACTTTAAGATTTCCTTCCGTCAGGCATTCGACAACACCTCCGCTGCCACCACCATCCTCAATCCACTAGTGCCTGACTCTATACAACCACCCTGGCTTTTGTCAAGCGCTTGAAGCACAAATTATGGACTGCCCGTCAATTGTTTAAAACGCCTCAGGGTGAGCAAAGGTTAACCAATCCCTGCCGACGGTGGGGTCGCGGTGGCTGTGCCTGCTGGCGGTCGTCGGGAATCGGGGAAATGTTATGAAGGTTAACCTTATTGTTGAGGTGGGCGTTCTATACAATGGTGGCAGTATGGGGTATGATGGCGGGGTAGCCAGCCTGGCCGCCGAGGGTGGCGGGCTCAGGAGGTTTCAGCCCTTGTACCCCAGCTTGGAGGCCCAAGGTGAGCGTCTGTTGGTGGACGCCGCTAGGGTCGGCGATGAGGGAGCCATCGCCGAGCTATACAATAAGTACTTTCCGCGCGTCTACCGCTACATGCTAGTTCGCACGGGCAACGTGGGTGACGCCGAGGACCTGACGGAAGAGGTGTTCATCCGTGTCTTGGATGCGCTGGAACGATTCGAGTGGCGGCAGGTGCCTTTCTCGGCCTGGCTCTTCCGTATCGCGCACAACGCCGTCGTTAGCCATCAACGGCGGGATGGTGCTCGGGGGAGGTTCTCTCCTCTGTCGCCCAGCGTGCCGGTGAACACGCAGGGGCCGGAGGAGGCGGTGGAGGCCCGCCTGGCGCTGGACGAGGTGATGGAGGCGACTCGTAACCTCCCAGAGGCCCAGCGGAAGGTGATCGCCCTTCGCTTCGGAGCGGGGCTGTCGGTGGCCGAGACGGCGCGGGCTCTAGGCAAGAGCGGGGGCAACGTAAAGGTCATACAGCACAAGGCCATCGTCAAGCTGAGAGAGCTGCTGGTGGACAAGAGGCCGGAAGGTCATGAAGAGAAGGCTTGAGGAAACGCTGGAGGAGTGCCTGGCGGCGCTGGCGGGGGGCCAGAGGACGGTGGAAGAGTGTCTGGCTCTCTATCCGGAGCTGGCGGCCGAGCTGGAGCCTCTGCTACATACGGCTGGCAGGCTCCAGGATGGCTATGCCGTCGTTCCCTCGCCGGTCTACGCGCAGGCGGCTCGTCAGCGCTTCCTGGCTGCCATGGCCCGGCGCCGCCAGAGGCGGTTCGAAGCGCGGCCGGTCAGGCCGTTCTGGCGCTGGGCCCCTGCGGCTCTGGGCAGCGCTGCTCTGGTAGCCTTCGCGGCCTGGGCGAGCGTGCTCGCCTTGGGTGGCGGCGGTGGTGGCTCTCAAGAGCCGTCTATCGGCGTGGCCAAGGTGACGCCGGCCAGCACGCCGGTGCCCGTGGTGAGTGATATCCAGCAGCAGGTGGCGAAGGTCCAGGCCAATCTGGAGGAAGTTCGAACCGGGGCGGAGAGCGGCGCTGTGGAGGTGGTCGCCATCCAGCACCTGAAGGAAGAGACGGTAGCGCTGGTGGCCAGCCTTGACCAGCCTGAGCAGCTAGAGCTGGAGGACGTGTCGCAGATCGGCGAGCTACTTGCCGATCAGCAAGAGATTCTCAAAGAGATGAAGGAGAGCGTGCCGGCTCAGACCGCCGAGGACCTGGACGAGATAATAAGGATAGCCGGGGCAGGGCGAGCCAAAGTGGAGGAGATACTGTCGCCCACCGCTACGACAACGCCATCGGCTACTCCGACTGCGACGCCAAGGCCAACCGCCACGCCTGAAGAGAGCCCTACTTCTACCACCACCCCTACGGCTACTCCGTCGGCAACCGCGACGCCGGAGGTAAGCCCCACGCAGACACCGCAGCCCACGCCTTCGCCGACCCCTGAGGGTGGCGAAGAGCCCAGCCCCACAGCGACCGCTACTCCTTAGGGAGCGGCAGTCGGACTGGCTGTCGGCGAGATTCGGCTGGCTACCTGCAGGATACGTTCGTCCAGGCGTTCCGCCAGTCTTAGGGCATCATCCACCGAGGCTAATGCTGTGGGAGCGGTGGCCCCGATGCGCACTAGGACGTTTCCCCGCCGGAAGTCTACCACGTGCAGACTTATCGAGATGTCACGCGTACCTATGCTTTGGTTGGCCACCTTCACGAAGGCCACCGATTGATCAGCAACAGTAGGTATTTCCACGGGGGCGGCATCCTCCATCTGCTGCAGATCCTTTTGCAATCTCCCCTCGCCAACACCGAAGGCCTCGGCTGCTCCCTTCTGATCCCGGTAGATGGAAACGGCACCGAAGATGCGGTAGATGCCGCTCAAGAAGGCGTCGGGGTCGCCGGCTGCGTACTCCACTTGATAGCCATCGAGGCGGCCCCATTCCTCCAGGCGGCTCAAGCACTCGTCTCGCTCGGCTCCCTGGGCACTGGCGCAGCTCTCGGTATTGGTGACGTGCATGGCACTACCCTCGACCTCGACAAAGTCCATCGGCACATCACCGATCTGAAGTGCGATAGCCTCGGCGTCTTCGATCAGAACTGCTTCCTCCTGACCACTACCGCCGCCAGCGCAGGCCGCCAGAAGGATCAGGAAGGAGAGCAGTAAAATCGTCGGAAGAAGGGTCAAACGCATAGTTCCATGCCCGACCATAGTGCCCTGGCCGTAACGCCTCTGTCAAGTTCGAGGCGCCTTAGGGTAATTGACAGTCGTATTTGGCGTTCCTAGAATGGGCGGTAGGATGGTTGACGGAGCGGAAGGCGCCAGTGCCGGCAGTGGTCGCGAGGTTGTGAGCCTCTCGCAGGCTGCTGCCCTTTTTCTGTCTGCCCTGGCCCCCGAAGTGCGTCAGGGGAGTCAGAGTGAGGTCTATCGCTTCGTCCGCTGGTACGGAGCGGATCGCCCTGTAGGCGAATTGCGTGGGCATGACGTAGCCCTCTATGCTGAATCTCTGGGCGTTGCTACGGCTGATGTCGTCCGTCGGGCTGAGGCTCTTCGCTCCTTTCTGGCTTTCGCTAAGAAGGAGGGCCTCACCGCCACCAATCTGGCCGCCCACCTGCGCCTGCGCAAGACTCCCCCAAATGTTGAGGGCGGTGCGGCCACGGCGGCCACGTCGTCGCAACTGACGGCTGAGGGACACGCCTCCCTCAGCGCTGAGCTGGAGTCTCTAAAGGCGCAGCGGCCCGGAATCGCCGAGGGGCTGAAACGGGCGATGATGGATAAGGATTTTCGTGAGAACGCGCCCTTGGACGCTATGCGCGAGCGCCAGGCGCATGTGGAGGGGCGCATACGCCAACTGGAGACCATCTTGAAGCATGCGGAGGTGGTTGGGGGTCGGAGGACTCCAGGGGCCAAGGCTCACCTGGGCAGCACCGTTATTCTACGTGACCTCGCGTTGGGGTCAGCGGTGCGGTACACGCTGGTGAGCCCCAGCGAGGTTAGCCCAGCCGAAGGCAAGATCTCTATCGCCTCGCCGGTGGGCAAGGCGTTGCTGAATCGCACCGTTGGCGAGGAGGTGGAGGTCTCGGTGCCTGCTGGGCGCCTCCACTTTCGCATCGAGGAGATACAGGGCTAGCCCCTCGACCTCGCTCTGCTCCCGCGGTTCTGCTATTGGTTTTTGGCTTGCCGCTTTTGTGCCCTACTTCCGCTCGCCGATGGGCACGTAAGGCAGGTTCATAGGCCCGACGTACTTCAGTCGGAGGGTCTGTCCTCAGGCTTGAGAAGTCCCCGCAGCCAGGTCCTCCAGCATCTTGGTGGTGAGGGACTTGGGTCGCTCGATGGGGTAAGCAAGTGCGCGGTCCCAGGTGATGTTGGCAAGTACACCGATGGCCCGGCCGACACCAAACAGCACCGTGTAGAAGTCCCACTCGGTCAGGCCGTAGTACCACTGGACCACGCCCGAGTGCGCGTCCACGTTCGGCCACGGGTTCTTGACCTTGCCCTGCTCGGTGAGCACATCCGGAGTCACCTTGAAGAGCATGTCGACGAGCTTGAAGAGCGGGTAGTCGGGCAGGTTCTTGAGGCAGAACTCGCGTTGCGCGGTATAACGCGGGTCGGTCTTGCGCAGCACGGCGTGCCCGAAGCCCGGGATCACCTGGCCGGCGTTCAAGGTATCCCAAAGTGCCTCGCGTACTAGCTCCTCAGTCGGTTCCTTGCCATCCAGCTTCTTCTGGAAGTTCATCAGCCACCGCAGCACTTCTTGGTTGGCCAGGCCGTGGAGCGGGCCGGCGAGACCGTTCATCCCGCCTGACAAGGCGTAATAGGAGTCCGACAAGGCCGAGGCGACCAGGTGCGTGGCGTGCGCCGACACGTTGCCCGACTCGTGATCGGAGTGGAGGATGAAGTACATGCGGGCGACGTCGTCGTAGGGCTTGGGAAAGCCCATTTGGTGCGCGAAGTTGCCGCCGAAGTCGAGGTCCTCGTTGGCGGGGATGTGGACGTCCGCCCTGTACTTCATGCGGTAGATGTAGGCCGCGATCGACGGGAGCTTGGCGAGGAGGTTGGTGCAATCCTCGTACATCGGGTCCCAGTAGTCATCCCTCCTCATGCCTTCGGCGTAGCGCTCGGCGAAGATTGACTCACGCTGCATCGACAGGATTGCCGCCGAGAACATGGTCATCGGATGGGTGTCGCGCGGCATGGCGCGCAGCAGGTCGATCACATACTGGGGAACCGCACGGCGGGCCTTGAAGTCCTCCACGACCTCCAGGGTCTCCTCGACGGTCGGTGCGTCACCGGTGAGCAAGAGGTACCAGAACCCCTCCACGTAGGGGTACTCGCAGCCCGGCACCTTGGGCAGCGCCGCGAAGGTCTCGGGGATCAGCTTGCCGCGGAAACGGATGCCCTCCTCCGGATCCAGGTACGAGATGTCGGTGACGAGGGAGCGGATACCGCGTGCGCCGCCGATCACTTGTGCGATAGTTACCTCACCCACCTTGACGTCACCATGCTCCTTGAGCAGGTTTTGGGTGCGCGGACGGTTCTCCTGGATCTTCTTCAAGAGCGCTTCCTTTAGTTTCGACACGAATGCCCTCCTTCCGTCAGATCGCTCTCGCTTCCTGTTTCTCCTGGCCTCAGGGCAAAAAATAAAGAGCCCCCCAGGGCTCCTCGTCAGAATTTTCTCTGCCCAGCATAGTTACCAGGTTATGACTCCCGCGACATTATAGCCCTGCCGGTGGGGCTTGTAAACCCATTCACAAGCGTTGCTGATCAATGGCTGTCATAATGAAATCGGCTTGACCCTCCTTTCGGCAAAGGACGATAATCGCCTCAGGGGGAAGTGATGTGCGTACCTTGCGTCTGGGGCTGGCTCAGATAAACACCACCGTCGGCGACCTGGACGGCAACGCCGCCAAGGTCCTGGACTACGTGGGCCGGGCGCGAGAGCTGGGCGTCGACCTGATCAGCTTTCCCGAGATGACCATCACCGGCTACCCGCCCGAGGATCTGCTGCTGCGCCCCCAGTTCATCGGCGACAATCTGGCCGTCCTGCAACGGCTGGTGGAGGGCTGCCAGGGCATCACCGCCGTGGTGGGGTTCGTCGACCGCGACCAGGACATCCACAACGCCGCCGCCATCATTCACGACGGGCGGCTGGTGGGCGTCTACCACAAGCAGCTCCTCCCCAACTACGGCGTCTTCGACGAGAATCGCTACTTTCAGGCGGGGACGAGGTGCCCCGTGTACGTGGTGGCTGGCATCGGCGTGGGGGTGAGCATCTGCGAGGACATCTGGTACCCGGACGACCCCACGCGAGCCCAGGCGCACGCTGGCGCCCAGGTGATCATTAACATCAACGGCTCGCCCTACCACATGGGCAAGCGCCGCTTCCGTCAGCACATGCTGGCCACTCGTGCCAGCGACTATGCCGTCTTCATCTGCTACACGAATCAGGTGGGCGGGCAGGATGAACTCGTTTTCGATGGCGCCAGCATGGTGGTGAGCCCCTGGGGTGAGGTCCTGGCCCAGGCTGCTGCCTTCGAGGAAGAGCTGTTGATCTGTGATCTGGACGTGGAGGAGACGTTTCAAGCCCGCCTCCACGAGCCGCGACGGCGCAGGCAAAGGGTGGCCTCTGGCGCTGGCAGTTCCGTGGCCAAGGTGCAGGTGTCCGATGAGCCCTTGGCGGAGAAGAAGCCGCCGGTGAAACGTCGCCGCGCTTCCTCTATGGCCGGTGACGCGGAGGTGTACAGTGCCCTGGTGCTGGGCACGCGCGATTACCTGCTGAAGAATGGCTTCCAGAAGGCGGTCATCGGCCTGTCGGGGGGCATCGATTCCAGCCTGGTGGCGGCAATCGCGGTGGACGCTCTAGGCAGGGAGAACGTGGTGGGCGTGGCCATGCCCTCCCGCTTCTCCTCCGAGGGGAGCATCAAGGACGCCCGCGAGCTGTCCGACAGCCTGGGCATTCAACTGATGACCATCCCCATCGAGGAGGCCTTCTCCGCTTTCCTTGACCTTCTCAGCGAGCCTTTCACCGGCAGCGAGTTCGGGGTGGCTGAGGAGAACATCCAGTCGCGTATCCGCGGTCTCATCATTATGGCCCTGTCCAACAAGTTCGGCTGGCTGGTGCTGGCCACCGGCAATAAGAGCGAGATGGCTACCGGCTATGCCACCCTCTACGGCGACATGGCCGGCGGCTTCGCTGTCATCAAGGATGTGCCCAAGACTCTGGTCTATCGCCTGGCTCGCTATCGCAACGGCTTGGGGCCAAAGCCGGTCATTCCCCAAAGCGTTATCGAGAAGGAGCCCTCGGCGGAGCTGCGTCCCGACCAGCGGGACGTGGACACCCTGCCGTCCTACGAGACCCTCGACCCTATCCTTGAGGCCTACGTGGAGGAGGACAAGAGCGTCGAGGCTATAGCGGCCATGGGATTCGATGAGGAGCTGGTGAAGCGGGTGATGACCATGGTGGACAGGAATGAGTACAAGCGTCGTCAGGCTCCTCCCGGCGTGAAGATCAGCCCCCGTGCTTTCGGCCGCGACCGCCGCCTGCCCATCGCCAACCGCTACAAGGGATTCTAGCTGTCGATGGTAATTCGGGCGGTTCTCTTCGACTATGGCGGCGTCGTTGGCCGCCTCGACCGCCAGGAGATGGCCCGCCTGGAGGACAAGTATGGTTTGCCTGCAGGGGGGTTTTGGCACGCTCTGTTCGAGATCCCCGAGTGGCACGAAGTGGAGGTCGGTCGTAGCTCGGAGCGAGAGTGGCTGAGGGGCGCCCTGGACAGGCTGTACGAACTGGCCGGGCGGCCGATACCGGGCATTCGGCAGGAGTGGTATCACATCTGGAAGGGCATCGATGAGGATGTGATCTCTTTGGCCCGAAAGCTGCGGCCGCGCTACAAGGTGGGCATGATCAGCAACGCCACCAAGAACCTGGAGAAAGTCCTGGACGACCATCACGGCATCATCGACCTCTTCGATGTGGTCATCAACTCGGCGCGGGTGGGCGTGGCCAAGCCCGACGTGCGCATCTACCACCTGGCCGCCGAGAGGCTGGGGGTGCCCGTTTCCGCCTGTGTGTTCACCGATGACCTCGTCCACAACATCGAGGGGGCGCGGGCCGCCGGCATGCAGGCCTTCCACTTCCGGGGCGCTGCCGATATGGAGCGCCAGCTGCGGGCGCTGGGGGTCGAATGGTAGCCTTCGGCTTGCCCTGGACAACGGCGCGTAGTGTTTCAGTCTAGGTGAGAGATGGAGGGTCAGAGGGCCTCTGGTCGCTCATCCTGAGCCTGTCGAAGGGTGAGCGGGGGCTCATGGTTCGACAAGCTCACCATGAGCGGCCCAAAAAGAGCGGCTGCAAGGTATCGACCGCAGCCATTAGGACTGGCATCTGGAAAGTCGGGACCCGTGATTTATCACATGTCCTGAAAGACTACAGCCCTGGACAGCGGCGTTAGCTGGCCGCTAAGATTGATCGACGTTCCTTCTTGCTTCTTTCAGGAGTATTCGCCCATGGCTGCCAAGGTAACTACCGAAGTCATCCCCCAGGTGCGTGAGATGGCCTGCGAGTTGGTTCGCCGCTCGGCCCGCCGTCTGCGCCACCTGCGCTACTGCGACCTGCGCATCGAGGCAGGTGAGGGCAAGGGCGCGGCGGCCGAGAACGGCATGGACAAGTTCAGCAGCGAGGACTACGGCTTCTCGTTCGGCGTGCGGGTCATCGCTTCCGCCGGAGGCGGACCCGCCTCGGGTGGGGGGCAGAAGATGGCGGCGGCAGGCTACTTCGGCCAGCAGTTGGGAGCCGCCGATCTGCCCCGCCTCCAGCGCGTCCTCCGCGCCGGCATTGACCACGCCTACCAGCGGGCCCTGGCCAGCGCTCGGAGCAAGGCCCTGGCCCGCGAGCGCCTGGGTCCCCTGGCCGAAGCCCTCTACAGCACCGAACTGGCCCCCATCGAGGCGCGCCAGGACAGCGTGCCGCCTCGGTATCAAGTCGATCCCCGTTCGCTGCCCCTGGACGAGGTCGTTCGGTACGTGCGGGAGGTCTCCAAGGGCGTGCAGGGCATCGGCCAGCAGGTCATGTACAACCACATTGGGGCCTCCACTGTTCTCAGCCGCCAGCTCTTCTGTAGCTCCGAGGGGGCGGACATCGACCAGAGCTGGGCCGTCAGCCAGGGCGTGTGCTTCGTGGTGGCGGTGGGGAAGGAGGGCGGTCAGGAGCTGTACGATTTCGTGGGCCACCAGCGAGGGTGGGAGGCGGTCACCCAGGGGGTGGACGAGGAGCACATCCAGCGGCCCGACCTGAGGACGTTCTCCCTCGACCTGGCCGGGGACGCGGTGGCCCTGGCCAACTCGCGGCCGCTGAAGGCCAGCGACAAGGACGTGGTGGTGGTCACCGATCCCCACTACAACGCCCTCCTGGTGCACGAGATCATCGGCCACCCCACCGAGGCCGACCGCGCTCTCAAGATGGAGACGGCCTACGCCGGCCGTAGCTGGTTCCTCAAGGACCTGGCGGAGAACCAGGTGGGGAAGCGGGTGGGCTCGGAGCTGCTGACCGCCTTCACCGATGCTACCCTCTCCGGCTTCGGCCACTACCTGTACGACGACGAGGGCACGCCCGCCAGGCGGGTGGTCCACGTGGACAAGGGTATCTTCGGCGGCTTCATGAACAGCCGCCAGACGGCTGCCCTTCTGGAGGCCGAGCCCAACGGCTCCTACAAGGCCACCGATGCCTCCCTGGTGCCCCTGATCCGCATGTCGAACACCTGCTTCGCAGGCGGCGACCGCGACCCCCGGGACATCATCCGCGAGGTGGACCGCGGCTACTATGTGGTGGGCCATCGCATTCCGTCCATTGCCGAGCAGCGGGAGAACTTCCGCATCACGGCCATGAAGGTGTACGAGATCCGCAACGGCGAGCTGGGGGAGATGTTTCGCGACGGCGGCCTGACCAGCGACAGCCGCGATTACTTCATGAGCATCGATGCCGTGGGCAACGACTTTCGCCTGTTCCCCATCCCGAACTGCGGCAAGGGGGCGCCGATGCAGACCAAGCGGATGAGCAACGGCGGCCCCACCATGCGGGGGCGGGCGAAGCTGAGCGGGGCGGCGTGATGGCTCACGAGAATGCGGTCCCCCAGCCTGTGTACTTGCCAGACAACGAGCCCTACCTGGGCAGAGAATCCGTCTATCATTTCGATCAGGTGATCATCTCCTGCCTAGAGCGAAACGCGCTCGTTGCACAGCATACCCACCAAGGCGCACTATCAGACCTTCAGAAGGCAGCCTGCCAGATCATCCCTCAGGGGATCAACCTGGCGTTGGCGATACGGGAGCTAGTTCGACAAGGCTACCTTTTTGCTGCTCTGGTGCTCATGCGGCCCCTGATCGAGCGTGCTGCTATCATTTCATATCTTGAGGCTCATCCTGATGAAACCGAGATCTGGCAGAGAGGTTGGCAGTTCGGCAAGAGGCCTAGTCTATCCAAGATGCTTGACACAATGGGTGGCGAGGCTGACATCCAAGTGGCCAGGCGGATATGCGAAACCTTCGGTCACGTTGTGCACGGCGATCCTATCAGTTCACAGTGGAACTTGGTGGAACTGGGTGACGGAGGACTGGGTTACTCTGTCGGGAAAGTCATCAACGATCCCGAGCTGTGCGACTTTATCTGTTTCCAGTCCTACTGCTATCTGATTGTGCTCATGGGCATGATGACAGCCTGCTTCCCGAACGCCTCAGACGGAAACAGCTCCGGGAAGCGCTTGCAGTGACGGCGCGCGTGGTTGCAGTGATGAGCTGTTCGGTGCGCTGACAAGACTTCCGGAGGTCTCGATATGAAGTCCGTGGCTCAGCTGCGCAGCTCGGTCCAGGAAGCCCTGGCCTACCTGCGGACCATCGACGATGTCGAGGAGGCGGAGGTGTTCGCCGCCAGCAACGGCCAGTTGCTCACCCGCCTCAACTACACCTCCCACATCCCCTGCAACGGCGTGGAGGAGCCCAAGTCCACTGAGTCCTACGGCATCGGCGTGCAGGCCGTCTTCCGGACGGCCGAGGGGCGCAAGATAGGGTTCGGCAGCGAGAGCAGCGACATATCCATCGAGGGGATGAAGGAGGCGCTGGCCAAGGCCCGCAAGGGGGCCGTCCTCGACCCCGAGTTCGTGTCGCTGCCCAGGCCCAGCGGCGAGAAGCGAGCCCTGCGCCGCTACCACGACCCTCGCCTGATGCGCCTGGCCGACGCCGACCTGGTGGGCTGCGGCTGGCAGGTGGTGGGCGGCGCCCTGCGCACCTTCCAGGCGTCGGAGACGCTCATCGACCTGGCCGGCGGCGACCTGCGCGCGCTGGGGCTCATCGTGGGGGGAGACGTAACCATCCTCCAGGAGCGCATCGCCGTCGCCTCCTACGCCATGCCCCAGGTGCAGACCGACGAATCGAGCGTCATCCTCTCCTTCGTTACCTCCATGGTCGAGCGAGAAGGCTCCAAGGGCAGCGGCTGGGCGGCGGCCACCCGCCTGGCGGCCTTCGGCGATGAGGCCGGGCGAGAGGCGGCCGGCAACGCTGTTCAGGCCATCGGCGGCGTGCGGGTCAAGGACGGCGAGTATCGGGTCGTCTTCGGCCCGCAGGCGGTGATGGACCTGGTGGTGAACCTGGTGATGCCCAGCGTCAGCCTGGGCACCTTCTACGCTGCCGCCAGCCCCTTCATGGGGAAGCTGGGCAAGCAGATCGCCTCTCGGAAGCTGAGCATCTACGACGACGGTGCCGCGCCGGGGCTGGTGGGGAGCAAGGGCATCACCTGCGAGGGGCTGCCCACCGGCCGCAGCGAGCTCATCCGCAATGGCGTCCTCGCGGGCCTGCTGGCGAACTACTACGAGAGCCAGCGCATCGTCAGCGACCCCAAGGCTCGCGAGAAGCTGGGGGTGGACCCCGGCGACTATCGAGCGGCCATGGTGCCCCGCAACGGCTTCCGCTTCGCTCGCGGCGGCGGGCGCAACTTCGACGCTCAGCCGGGCATCTTCGCCACCAACGTCATCGTCGAAGGGGACGACCGCAGCCGGGAGGAGCTGCTGCGGCAGGTGGGCGATGGCCTGTACCTGGGCCGCATCTGGTACACCTACCCTGTGAATGGCCTGCGCGCGGGCGACTTCACCTGTACGGTGGTGGGCGATTCCTACGTCATCCGCGACGGCCGCCTGGCCGAACCCATCAAGGCCAATGCCATCCGCATCAACGATAGCATCCACAACGTCCTTCAGGGGATCATCGGCGTGGGACGCGAGCGGCGCCCGACGCTGGCATGGGCGGCGGACGAGATCGTTCACGCGCCGGAGATGGCGGTGGAGAAGGTGGGGGTGCAGGAGATCGCCGGCTTTATGGAACAGGTCTAGAGGGTTAGGCTGTTCTATCACTGAGTTGCAGCGACACCCGGGCGTGGTATGCCATCTTGAGTGAGACCCTTCGCTACGCTCAGGGTGACAGCATGGCCTAGCGTCATTCTGAGCGGAGCGAAGAATCTCAGCGGCGATGTGGGCGAAGTGGCAAGGCTTGCTCTGAGCAGCGCGAAGAGGCCTACCCTGGGCAAAGCGAGGGGATGCGTTGCCACGTCTTGGAGACTGTACGGGCTAGGTTTCGCCCGCCTGTTTTCTGCGGATGTACTCGTCGATGGCCGCGGCTGCCACCTTGGCATCGGCCACGGCATCGACTACGTAGTCCGGGCCGCGCACAGCGTCACCGCCGGAGAACACCCCCGGGCGGCTGGTGGCGCCGGTCTCGTGGTCGATCACCAGCGTTCCGTTCTTGTTGGCTTCCAGTCCGTCTGTCGTCTCAAGGACGAGGCGCTCAACGCGGTAACCGAGGGCCAGAACCACTGTGTCGACTGGTATCTCGAACTCGGAGCCGGGAATGGGCACGGGCCTGGGACGGCCGCTGGCGTCCGGCTCGCCCAGTTCCATACGCTGGCAACGCATCGCTCGCAGGCGATTGTGCTCGTCACCCAGGAACTCGATGGGCGCCGCCAAATAGGTGATTTGGGTGCCTTCCTCCACGGCGTTCTGTCTCTCCTTGGCGCTACCAGGCATCTCCGCCTCAGTGCGGCGGTAGACGCAGGTCACTTCCCGAGCGCCCAGCCGCAAGGCCGAACGCAGGCAATCCGTGGCCGTGTCGCCGCCGCCGATAACAGCCACCCTATCGCCCGGATCGACGGGTCTGCGCCAGTCGGGAGGTAGATGCTCCACTGGCACGTTAGACCGCACTAGGAAGTCGGTGGCCATGATAATGCCGTCGAGGTCCTCCCCGGGGACACCCATCTTTACACCTTGGCCAGCGCCGTAGCCCAGGAACACCGCATCGAAGTCGCCCTGAAGCAGTTTGTCTACGGTGATGTCCTTGCCGATAACGGTATTGGTGATGAAGGTCACTCCCAGCTTCTCCAGCATCTGAATCTTTTCGTCGACTACAGTCTTGCTGATCTTGAAGCTGGGGATGCCGTAGCGAAGGAGACCGCCGGGCAGAGGCCAGGCTTCATAAACCACCGCCGTGTGGCCCCTCTTGGCGAGCTCCTCGGCCACCACCAGGCCGGCCGGGCCCGAGCCCACCACGGCCACCTTCCTGCCGGTGGGCGGAGCCACCTCGGGGATGGGCCATCCCTCGTGCTTTCGCTGATAGTCGGCGACGAAGGACTCCAACCGGCCGATGGCGGCGGGCTTCGCCTTCTTCCCCACCACACAGACGCCCTCGCACAGTTGCTCGTGGGGACAGAGGCGGCCGCAAACCTCGGGCATGGGGCTGGTCTCGCGGAACTTGTTGGCTGCGCCGATGATGTCGCCCTGCTCCAGCAGAGCAAAGGCTCCCGCGATGTCGTTGTGGAGAGGGCAGGCGTTGGTGCAGGCGGCAGCAGGGCACTGAATGCAGCGGGAAGCCTCTCGCCGTGCGGTCTCTATGTCTAAGTCGAGGTAGACTTCGTCCCAGTTCTTAACTCGCTCCTTGGGGTCCTGTTTGGGGATCTCTTGAGGTGGTATCTTCAGCCGCTCTTTGCGGTCAATGGTAGGCGCTGGCGTCTTTTCGGTCGAAGAGCTCTTGTCACTCACAGTAGCTACCTCCTGCCCCATTTTAAGGTTCGCGGTTGCTTATGTGAACAGACTGTGGCCACGAGTGGCGCGAAACTATGCGGCAATGGCCGTCCTCGCTTCTCCTGAACCGTGGTGCGCTATCTTTCTGGCAGGAGGTCCTTGGCTTCATTACAAGCTAGGTCACCACCGAGTCAACAGCCTACGCCAGTCAGGTGGCAGGAGCAAGGGGGTCTCTCCTCACCTCTGGGGGGAGCCACATCAGTGGAAGCGTGTCCTTGACCCGCCGCGCTTCCTCTTATCTGGGGCTGCCGTAGCCTTCTCCGGCCTCCATCAGAATCGACGGCCGTCGCAAGCCGAGGATCCCCCGCCGTGGTGAGAAGAGGAAGGTCAGCAGGAAAAGCACGGTTGCCGTCAGCACGACAGCGGCGCTGGCGGACACATCGGCGTGATAGGAAAGATAGAGGCCAACCACGGACGACATAACCCCTACGCCAGCGCCCACCGCCATTATCAAGTGGAGGCGTTGTACCAGGAGCTGGCCGGTGGCAGCCGGGGTCACCAGCATGGCGACCACCAGTACGATGCCCACTGCCTTGAGAGCGATGACAACGGTCAGGGCGACAAGGCCGAGCAGCCCATACTGGATAGCTGCCACCGGCAGGCCGGCAGCGGCGGCCATAGCCGGGTCGTAGGCGGTGAACAAGAGCTCCTTGTAGAAGGCGGCCACCAGCACCAGCACTGCCGCCCCGATGACGGCAATGAGGAGGAGATCGTCTTGGCCTACCCCCAGCACATTGCCGAAGACGAAGCTGAAGAGGTCGACGATGTAGCCCTCCTGACGGCTGACGATGAGGATGCCCAGGGCGAAGGCCCCCACGAAGAGAACGCCAATGGCCGTATCGAATCGGAGGCCGGCGCGGCGGCTGACAAAGACGATGCCCAGGGATGTGAGGATGGCGGCGACGGCCGCCCCCAAATAGACGCTGCCACCGAGGACGAAGGCAGCGGCCACACCGCCAAAGGAGGCGTGGGCCAGGGCATCGCCGATGAAGGCCATGCCCTTGACCACGACGAAGGAGCCGATGACAGCACATACGACGCTGATCATGATTAGCGCCAACAGGCTGCGCACCATGAACTCGGATGCCCAGGGGTCCGTCAGGTAGGCGGTCAGGTCACTGATGGCCGACATAGGTTTTCCCCTCCACATTCACCAGAAGGAGGTGGGTCTGGAAGGTGGCGTTGAGGATCTCCTCGGTGAGGACGGTCTCCGGCTCGCCGTAGGCGATGATCTTGCGGTTGAGCAAGACGGCATGGTGGAAGCAGCCGGCTACGCAAGTAAGGTCGTGGGTTGCTACCAGTAGGGTCTTGCCTGCCGCTTGCACCTCGTTGAACAGGTCCAGGAGGGCGTGCTGGGCGGCGGCGTCCAGGCCGGCGAAGGGCTCGTCCAGAAGGAGGATGCGTGGCTCCTGGGCCAGGGTACGGGCGATGAGGATACGCCGCTGCTGGCCCCCTGACAGCTCGCCGATCTGGCGTTGGGCCAGGTCGGTCATGCCCACCTCCTCCAGGCAGTGCCAGACGAGCTCCTGGTCCCGCCGGGTAGGGCGCCGCAGAGGCCCCAGGCGTCCGTAGCGGCCCATCATCACTACGTCGAAGACGCTGACCGGGAAGGCCCAGTCCACTAGTTCCACCTGGGGCATGTAGCCCAGAAGGCGGCGGGCACGGTCGACCTTCTGGCCGAACAGGCGAACCTCGCCCCGCCAGGGTCGGTGGAGGCCGAGAATGACCCGCAGGAGGGTGGACTTGCCGGAGCCGTTGGGCCCTACCAGGCCGGCCAGACAGCCCTCCTCGATGGTTAGGGTGACGCCCTCCAGGGCAGCCTGCCCGTTATATCCCGCCCAGAGGTCGCTCAACTCGATGGCCGGGCGGAAGCCTTCCTCCTTCATATCTTGCTGGCCGGCATTAACTCTAGCCATGATCTTCGGCCAGGCAGCGCACCAGTTCCTTGGCGTTGAAGCGCATCAGCTTCACGTACGTATCGACTTTCTTGTCCAGGGCACCGCTATAGAGGGTGCAGACCTCCACACCGGCGTCATCGGCTGCCAGCTCTAGGATGCGGGCGTTGAGCTGAGGCTCCTTGAACACGGCGGGCACGTCCTCCGTAGCGATGGCCTCCACCAGGTTGGCAACATCCTTGGCGCTGGGCTCCTTGCCGGGGCTGGCCACCACGACGTCCACCACCTCCAAGCCGTAGCGCTGGGCCATGTAGGGGAAGGCATCGTGGAAGGTGACTAGCTTGCGCCTCTCGGAGGGGATGGAGTCGATGGCTGCTGCCACCTCCTCGTCCAGCATCCGCAGCTCTGCCAGGTAGCTGTCGGCGTTCGAACGGTAGGTCTGAGCGCCAGCGGGGTCGATCTCCACTAGGGCGTCGCGAATGCGCTCCACGTAGGCGATGGCGTTCTGCGCGTCTAGCCAGAGGTGAGGGTTCTTGTCGATGACCGGCAGGCCCTCGGCCAGCTCGGCCAGCACAGCGGAGGAGGGTATGTTCTCTTTCAGGGCATCCTCAAGAGGCCTCTCTAGCTCCAGGCCGTTCACGATCACCACATCGGCCTCGGTCAGCCTGACCACTCGACCGGGCGCGGGCTCATAGGTGTGAGGGTCGGCACCGGCGGGGATGAGGGTGGACACGTCCACCCTATCGCCACCCACCTGGCGCGCAAAGTCGGCGAAGATGGCCAGGCTGGCGACCACCTTCACCCTGGACGTCTCCCCCTCCTCCACCTCCTCCTCTTCCTGGCAGGCAGTGAGAAGGACACTGGCCATAAGGGCTATCGCTGCAAGAGAGAGGGCAAACAGCCAGAGAGCTTGGCTACTGATACTTGGCCTCATGGTTCGTCAGGCAAATGCTCCTAGGCCCCGTCGTTACGGCAGGCGGCGCAGCGGCCAAAGAACTCCAGCCAGTGGCCTTCGATCTCGTAGCCAGTGCTGCGGGCAAGGTCATTGAGCACCTCGGGGTCAATACAGGCGTCCAGCTCTTGCACGCTGCCGCAGGAAACGCATACAAGGTGGTGATGGTGGTCCTGGCGGCGGCTGACCCGATAGTGAAGGCTGCCATCCTCCAGGAGGACGCGGCAAAGCATGCCCGTCTCCGACAAGAGTTTCATGGTTCGGAAGACGGTGGCCCGCCCTACCCCTGGCACCTGGCTCAGGATGTCGTGCACGCTGAAATGGCCGCTACGCTCAAGCGCCGCCGTCACCACCGCCAGACGCGACGGAGTGATGCGATATCTTTGCTCCTCCAGCCGCTGCACTATTGATTCCAGGTTGTACATGGGCGACTAATTGAAACTTGGTATCAATAAATTACACGAAGGGAGCAGCTTTGTCAAGGCAAGCCGCGACTTAGACAGGCGAGCGGAGAGGACGAACTCGCTGGGCAGGCTTCATGTTGTATTGAATGAAGCCTTCTTGCTGTCGCCGACGTTAGAAAGGGTGGAAGTCTATCTCTGGTCATAGTAACCTTTTTGGCAGGAGGAGAAGCACGTGTTGATGCGATTGGCCGCTATCTTTGCTGTCGTTGCCGTTGTGGCTGTGGCCTGCGGGGGCGACGGCGGTGGGCCTATGCAAACCGCCTCCCCGACCGCCACTGTAATTGCCTCCGCGACGGCCAGCCCCAGGGCGGTTGCCACCCCCAGCGGTGAGCGAATCCCTCTGACGACGGCCGAGATCGTGCGCCTGCTACGGCCGTCGGTGGTGCATATCCTCATCGAGGGGACAACTTTCAGTGTCTTCGGCCAGCCGATCCCCACCGAGGGGGTTGGCACCGGGTTCATCACCGACAACGAGGGACACATCGTTACCAACAACCACGTGGTCTTCATCGACGGTGAAAGTCCTGCTCGAAAGATAACAGTGACCCTGAGCGACGGTCGCCAGTTCCAGGCGAGCCTGGTGGGAGGAGATCGCCCCACCGACCTGGCGGTTCTGAAGATCGATGCTGACAATCTGACGCCAGCCACGTTGGGGGATACCGCCCAGCTCCAGGTGGGAGATGATGTGGTGGCCATCGGCCACGCTCTGGACCTGCCCGGCGGCCCAACAGTCACCCGTGGGGTGGTCAGCGCCAAGGAGCGCTTGATTCAGGAGGACCCCTACATGATCCCCGGGGCAATCCAGACCGATGCTCCCATCAACCCCGGCAACAGCGGCGGGCCCCTGGTGAACATGTACGGGGAGGTGGTCGGCATCACCACCCAGGTCATTCGCGGCACTGCTGAGGGGATCGGGTTTGCCATCTCCATCGATACGGCCAAGCCCATAGTGCAGGAGCTTATTGACAAGGGGTGGGTGGAGCGAGGTTATCTGGGGATAAATCTCATTAACATAACCCCCAGCATCGGCGAGGAGTTCGATCTGCCGGTCGACAGTGGTGTGGGAATCGGTTTCGTGCAGGACGGTTCTCCTGCCGACCGCGCCGGCCTTAGAGCTGGCGATATCATCGTTCAGGCGGCCGGTGAGGAGATCAAGAATAGCGGCGACCTGTTGAAGGTGTTCACTGAGCACCGGGCCGGCGACACGGTGACCATTGAGTACTATCGTGACGGCGGCCTGCAAGAAGTCAAGGTTACGCTGGGGTAGCAAACCGCCTAGATCGTTGGTCCGGGCCTATGTTCGGACAGGGACGCGCTGAGTTAATGGAGTCAGGCAGCGAAGACATGCGTGGGGACCATTCTTCATAGGGAGGGGCCTGTGGAACCAGCCGCCAGTCGCCGCGGTGCTGGCGCCCGACCAGGAGGGCCGCCGCTGACCGTGGCGGATGCCTGGGGGCGATTGTTGACGGTTAGGCAGCGGCCAGAGCGCATTGTCAGCCTTGTGCCCAGCCTCACCGAGGCCCTGTTCGCCTTTGGCCTGGAACAGGAGATCGTGGGGGTGACTCGCTTCTGCGTGGAGCCCCGCCAGGGCGTAGCCGGGAAGACGAAGGTGGGCGGCATTAAAGCGCTGGATGTAGCAAGGATCAAGGCCCTTAAGCCTGACTTGGTGGTCGCCAGCGCCGAGGAGAATAACCCTGAGGACGTAGCCCAACTGATCGACCACGGCTGTCCGGTGTTCGTCACCCTGGTCACCAGTGTTGAGAGCGCGATCGACCTCCTGCGCCAGTTAGCAGCCATCACCGACGTCACCGCGGCTGCCCGGCCCATCATCCAGGGGGCCAAGGAGTCCCTGGCCTTCGTGCGGGGCACCGGTGCCGGCCGCGAGCGGGTGCGGGTCTTCTGTCCCATCTGGCGCAATCCCTACATGACCTGCGGCCGCGCCACCTACATGGACGACGTCATCACTGTTTGTGGCGGCCGAAATGTCTTCGGTGAGCGGCAGGAGCGTTACCCCAGGGTGGAACTGGCCGAAATGGCGGCTTTGGACCCTCAGGTGATCCTTCTGCCCAGCGAGCCCTATCGCTTCACTAAGCGGCACAGGGCCGACTTCAAAGCCTTTGCTGACGTTACGGCCGTGAAGAACGGACATATCTTCTTGATCGACGGCAGGATGCTCATTTGGTACGGGCCGCGCATCGCCCAGAGCCTGAGCGAGGTGAAACGGCTGCTGGGCGTCGTTGGCGGTCCAGGAGCGAGTTCAGAGCGCTCGCCTTAGACCTATCTGGAGGAGGGATCCATGCTCGGGCGAAGGCTTCTTCTGCTGAGCGGTCTGACGGCGGGTGCGCTGGCCGCCCTTTGGGCCTACCCTCGCTGGCTGGTTAGGCGCTACGAGAACCTGGACCTGGCGGATGCCCCCAAGCAGGGGAGCATAATTCGCCTGGGGGGCGTAGGCATCCACTACGTGGATAAGGGGCAAGGCCCGCCCCTTGTCCTGATCCACGGCCTGGGGGGCCGCATATACAACTTCCGCTACAACATTCCCGTCCTCTCGGAGCACCTGCGGGTGGCGGCTCTCGATCTGAAGGGCTTCGGCTACTCGGAGCGGCCGGCTGCTGGCGACTACTCGCTGACGGCACAGGCTCGGCTGGTGGACGAGCTTATGGACCGCCTGGGCATCCCGCGGGCCGCCGTTCTGGGCCATTCGATGGGAGGGGCCATCGCCCTGCGACTGGCGCTGGCCTCCCCCGAGAAGGTGGACAGGCTGATACTGGTGGGCAGCGCTCCCCCAAACGGGATGGTGCCACGGCTGGCTGCCAGCCCGCTGCTGCGTTCTTTGCTCCGTCTGGGGACGGCTCTGGTCTTGCACCAGCCGTGGCTGCGCGAGAGAGTCCTGCGGCAGGGCTTCTACGACCCCGCTTTCCTCAGCGCGGAGATGGTGGAGGAGTTCCGCCGCTCCGCCCGCATTCGCGGTTCGACCAATGCCGTCGCCAGCCTCCTGAGCGATGCCGCCAGCGAGGAGCCCATCGATGTCTCACGGGTGAGCCAGCCGGTGCTCCTCCTTTGGGGCGAGGGCGATCGCTGGACGAACCTCCGTCTGGCCCGCAGGCTGGTGGATGAGCTGCCCGACGCCCGCCTGCAGGTCATCGACAGGGCGCGCCACATGGTGCTGGAGGAGCGGGCGAAGGAGGCCAACGAGGCCATCCTCTCCTTCCTGTCAGACGCCTCGACTTGAGATGTGTCGTGTGGCAGGTTAGCAGATGGGGTATAATTGGTTGACAGACAGCTGGAAGTCGCAGGTGGTGAGCGATGAATCATGCGAAGACGGTTTTCCTTCTGGGGCTGTTGTCGGCCCTGTTCCTTGGTTTGGGCTATCTCTTTGGCGGCGTGACCGGCCTCGTTGTTGCCTTCGGGTTTGCCCTGCTGATGAACGTCTGGACCTACTGGTTCTCTGACAAGCTGGCCCTGCGCATGGCTCGCGCTCACGAGGTGGCACCGGAGCAGGAGCCGCGTCTGCATCGCATGGTAGAGGAAGTGGCCGGCATGGCCAGCCTGCCCAAGCCCAAGGTGTACGTTGTCCAGAACGATGCCCCCAACGCCTTTGCCACCGGCCGTAACCCTAAGCACTCGGTGGTGGCGGTGACCACGGGCATCATGCGCATACTGAACGAAGATGAACTGAAGGGCGTGCTAGCCCACGAGATGGGGCACATCAAGAACCGCGACATACTCATCAGCGCCATCGTGGCTACCATCGCCAGCGCCATCATGTTCATAGCTTTCATGGCCCGCTGGAGTCTGTTCTTCGGCGGCTTCGGCCGTTCCCGTAACCAGTATGCGGGCCTGATCGGCCTGGGGGCGATCATAGCGATTGCCATCCTGGCGCCGATCGGCGCTGCGCTCATCCGCATGGCCATCTCGCGCCAGCGGGAATATGGCGCCGACGAGACGGGCGCTCGCATTTCCGGGCGGCCTCTGGCCTTGGCCAGCGCTCTGCGTAAATTGCAGGCGGGGGCCCAGATGAGGCCGATGAAGGTCAGCGAGTCGACGGCCCACATGTACACCGTCAGTCCGCTGCGGAGCGACTTCATGGGCAACCTTTTCAGCACCCACCCGCCGGTCGAGCAGAGGATCGCCCGCCTGGAGCGAATGGCTCAGGGCATGGGGGTTTGGGGCTAGGCGGGCCTGACAAACGAACGATTGCAACAGCGGCTAGCGGATAGCGCTCGGGGCGGCCCTAGCCGCGTTGCTTTTGGACGGCAGGAAGGGAGGCCAATATGAGCGAAGGAAGGAAGGGATCGGGGCGCAAAGGTGGTCAGCCCGAAGCGGGACCGGGTGAGCCAGGAAGAGGCGGCTCAGCCGCTCAAACGGGCTGGATCGTGTCAGCCAATGTGCTGGCGGTGTTGGCCCTGGTCTTGGCTGTGGTTGCCCTCGTTTTGTATATCACGGAGGATGACGAGGAGGGTAGCCTGACGGGAGCCGCTGGCCAGCCCACGGCGACGGCGCAGCCTACGGTGGTGCAGCCTACGCCTACGCCGCCGATAGTGGTGGAGAACGTCAGCGTCGACGACGACCCCTCCTGGGGGCCGGAGGATGCCCCCGTGACCATTGTCGAGTTCAGCGAGTTTCTCTGCCCCTACTGCCAGAGGTTCGCCGAGCAGACCTTGCCTCTGATACAGGACGCCTATGAGGGTAAAGTCAGGTATGTCTATCGCGACTTTATTGTCCATGGTGAGCCCTCTCTGAAGATCTCTGAGGCGGCCGAGTGCGCCGACGATCAGGGGAAGTTCTGGGAGTACCACGACAATCTGTGGGAGAACTACCAGGCCGTGGGACAGCAGACTGGGGACATCGCCGGCCTGGTGGCCAGCCTGAAGACCTACGCCGCCGACCTGGGGCTGGACACTGCTACCTTCAACGACTGCCTGGACTCCGACAAGTATGCCTCTGAGGTGCAGAAGGACTCCCAGGATGCCGCGTCCTACGGGGTGACAGGTACACCCGGCTTCTTCATCAACGGTCAACTGGTGATGGGCGCTCAGCCCTTCGATAACTTCAAGGCGGTGATCGATGCCGCTCTCCAGGGGGGCGAGTCTGGCTCAGCGCTGCCCACTGTCCCCAGCGCCGGCGGCTGATGACATTGACGCGGCTCGGTCGAGCGCTGGGTGGTCAAGCGACAGCTGAGCCGTTAAGACCGTCAGGAAAGGTAGAGGCCGTGGCAGCCAGCCACGGCCTCCCTTATTTCAGAGGGCGCTAGCCCGTTCCCCGCAGGCCCAGCTCGTCGGCTGCCTCTCTCATCGCCTCGATGACGAAGGCGATGTGGTCGTCGAGGTCTATGCCCAGGATCTCGGCCCCTTTGACGACATCCTCGCGATTGACGGAGCGGGCGAAGGCTTTGTCCTTCATCTTCTTGCGCACGGAGCGAGCGTCTACCTCGTCCAGGCTCTTGTTCGGCTTGACGAGGGCCACGGCAGTGATCAGCCCGGTCAGCTCGTCCACGGCGTAGATGGCCTTGTCCATCAGGGACTTGCGCTCCAGGCCCAGGTGCTCGGCATGGGAGAGGATGGCGTAGACGACGTCCTCGGGGTAGCCTCGCTCCCGCAGGATCTTGGCCCCCTCCTGCGGATGCTTGTCCAGGGTAGGGTGGATCTCGTAGTCGAAATCATGGAGGAGGCCGACGATGCCCCACTTCTCCTCGTCCTCCCCGAAGCGACGGGCGTAGGCGCGCATGGCTGCCTCCACCGCTAGGCCATGCTTGCGCAGGCCAGGGCTCTGGGTGTACTCGCAGAGGAGGGTCCAAGCATCTTCTCGGTTCATGATGCTCCTTTCGCTGTGACTATCCTCAGTGCTATTCCTCCTGCGCCAGGATTAGCTCAGCAGCCATCCGAGCGGTCTTGGCCACCACCGTGGGGCAGCGCTCATAGCCGCCTGCTTTCTCGAACTGGTCGTATTCGGTAACAAGATCATAGAACCTGCCCAATTGGCTCTTCATGACGTCGCGGCACAGGCAACTGCCGAATTCGTCCTTGAACCTTGTGTATAGCATTTGCGCTGGCGGTATTGAAGTTGCGAGCTCGGCGAAGTTCTCGAGCTTCTGACGGCCGAAGACCAAGCCCAGGGCCATCATCCCTGCTAGCAGCGCCCCGCAGGAGTCGCCCATGAGGGCGACCCCACCGGCCAGGGCGCTCGCCGACCTGAAGGTGGCGCCGTCGCCGACGTTCAGGTGGTCCTGGATTGCCAGCAAGGTGCACTGAGAGCAGCCGTGATACTCCCTCTCATAATTATAGGCCGATTGTTCGATTCGGTTGAGGAGCTCCTGCTTCGAGATCTTCCTCTCCATTCTCCTTACCTCCCAGCATCTGCTTTGGCTCAGCCTTCCTCTGCTCCCTGCCGCTAGGCTTCCGTCTCGAAGAAGCGATGGAACGCTGGCGGCAGCCGTCGATAGTCGTCCGGCTCTGGTTGGGGTAGCGGTTGGGGCAAGGCGTTGTAGGTGTGCCAGTAGAGCGTCGGGCCCTCGCCCAGGCGGCCGTCTTCCAGCAGCGCCAGGAGGGCGGCCACCGTCTTGGCGGTGTAGGTGAGATCGAGGGCCAGGCCCTCGGTTTCCTGGAGCAGCGCTTGTGCCCGCTTTCCCTCAGGCGTTGGGTAGCCGTAGCCTTCGCCAAGCCAGTCAGAGAGCACTGTGATTGCAGCGGGCTCGATCTTGGTGGAGGGCAGGGCCGCTCCTCGTCGGCGCATCAGTCTAGCAGTGCCGTTGGCCAGGCGGGCTACCGTTTTGGGGGTCAAGGGCAGACGATCACTGATGCGGATCGCCAACAGGCGGCTCTTCAGGCCTGCTAGATGCAGTCCCAGGGTCAGCCCGGCCGCTGTCCCGCCCGAGCCCAGGGCCACGACAATCGTCTCCGGCTCCGGCAACTCTTTGGCCGCCACCTGTTCGGCCAGCTCGAAGGCCGCATTGGCGTACCCGACGGTGCCCATGGGCGTGGAGCCGCCCGGCCACAGAAAATAGGGCAGCTTGAGATAGGGCGGCTTCCGGCGCCAATGGGCGTAGCGCAGGAGCAGGGGGAGCACGAGCAGCATTGTGCGTCGGGCGCTGCCCGTGTAGTGGAGAATGGCTCCTAACTGCTGGAACCAGCAAAGCTGCCGTCGAACGACATCGTCCACCGGTTGGTCTACCAGCAGCAAAATCGTTCGCAAACCCTGCTCGCGTCCGTAGAGGGCGGTGGCTAGGCCGTGGTTGGTGCCTAGGCCACCAAAGGTGAGTATAGTGTTGGCTCCCTTAGCAAGGACGTCGGCGAGCACAAATTCCAGCATGCGTGGCTTGTTGCCTCCGTAGGGGGTGCCACAGAGCCCGTCGTTCTTGATCCAGATGGCCTTGCCACCAACGCGGGCGCCAAGTCTGGCTAGCTCCGCCACCGGGCTAGGGCCCTCGAAAAGCGCCAGTCGCGGCAGCGACGCCGCCAGTTGGGGATAGCGAGTGTACAGGGGGAAGGGTGGCATCTCGCCAGCCGCTAGCCCCTGGCTTCAGCCACCAGATCCACCAGCGCTTCGTATTGGCCGAAGGAGGGGACCAGGTAAACGCCTGCGGCCTTGGCCCTGGCTACCGCCAGAATGTCGCGGGCCATGGCTAGGCCCTCGGCCGCCACGCCATCCTCGCCAGCGCGGCGCAAGCGCTCGAGGGCTTCGTCGGGGAGGGTGATGCCCGGTGCCCGGTAGTGGAGGAACTCGGCCTGGCGCTGACTCAGGATGGGCAGGATGCCCACAATGATAGGCAACTTGAACTTGGCCGCTCGCTCCAAGAAGCGCTCCAGGCGACCGGGGTCGTAGACGACCTGGGTCATGAAGAAATGAGCGCCCGCCTCCGCCTTGCGTCGCATCAGGTTGAGCTCTGCCTGGGTCTCGTCGGTGTTGGGGTTGGCCGAGCCGCCGATGAAGAAGGAGGCTGACGGGCCGACGGACTTGCCGGTCCAGTCGACGCCGTCGTTGAGCATCCTGAGGATACGGATGAGCTGCACGGAGCCGACATCCCAGACGGCCACCACGTCGGTGTGGCCGCCCAAGGCCGGTGGGTCGCCGCGCAGGCAGAGGACATTGCGCACGCCCAGTACATGGCCTCCCACCAGGTCGGAGTGGATGGCGATGAGGTTGCGGTCGCGGGTGGTGTAGTGAACGATGGCCTCCACCCCTAGCTCCCGCTGAAGGAAGACAGCCATGGCCACAGGGCTCATGCGGACGCGAGCCAGGGGGCTGTCGCCGACGTTGATGCAGTCGACGTTGGCCTGCTGGAGCAGGGAAGCGCCCTCCAGAGCTCGGCGCGGGCTAAGGCCGTGGGGTGGGTCTACCTCCACGCTGACCACGAAGCGACCAGCCGCTAGCTTCTCCCGCAGGGTCTGGGGTTGGGGAGCGGCAGTCGGAGGCTGGGCAGTAGTCGATGCCTGCTCGGTTGGATTCTCCATCGGATGTCAGGGCAAGCATACCTCTGGAGAGAGGAGGGGCGCAAGGCGACATAAACAACGGCTGGGAAACAAAGACGGTTTGGGGTACCAAGGGAAGATATTTGTCGATTCTTAGTGTTGGTGAATCCTTAGAACCCCTTGCGCGTTTCGCCTGTCTAGGCTAAAAATGTGATTGGCACTCTTGCCTCAAGAGTGCCAATGGCTTTCGACGAGGGGGGAGACAGATGGCAAAGCAACTGCTGTTCGATGAGGCGGCCCGGCACGCGCTCAAGAACGGGGTCGATGCTCTGGCCGACGCCGTGAAGATAACCCTGGGCCCCAAGGGCCGCAACGTGGTGTTGGAGAAGAAGTTCGGCGCGCCTACCATTACCAACGATGGCGTCACCATCGCCAAGGACATCGAGCTGGAGGACCCCTTCGAGAACATCGGCGCCCAGCTAGCGCGAGAGGTGGCCGCCAAGACCAATGACATCGCTGGTGACGGCACCACCAGCGCCACTGTCCTCGCTCAGTCCATCGTTCAGGAAGGGCTCAAGAACGTGACCGCCGGTGCCAACCCCATGGCTATCAAACGGGGCATCGAGAAGGCCTGCGAGGCGGCGGTGGAGGCCATCAAGAAAAGCTCCACCCCCGTCGAGACTCGCCAACAGATGGCTCAGATCGCTGCCATCTCGGCCATGGATGAGTCCATTGGCGACCTCATCGGCGAGGTGATGGATAAGGTGGGCAAGGATGGCGTCATCAGCGTCGAGGAGTCCAAGGGCATCGCCACCGAGGTCGAATATGTGGAGGGGATGGCGTTCGACCGCGGCTACATCAGCCCCTACTTCATTACCAACCCCGAGCGCATGGAAGCGGTTATCGAGGACCCCTACATCCTCATCACTGACAAGAAGATATCGGCGGTGAACGAGGTCCTGCCGGTGCTGGAAAAGCTGGTGGAGGCAGGCAGCAAGGACCTGCTGATCATCTGTGAGGACTGCGATGGCGAGGCCCTGGCCACCCTGGCGGTGAACAAGCTGCGGGGCACCCTCAACGCCTGTGCTGTCAAGGCGCCTGGCTTCGGTGACCGGCGCAAGGACAATCTGGGCGACATCGCCAGCGTTACGGGCGGCCAGGTGATCAGCGAGGAGGTGGGTCGCCGCCTTGATGGCGTGACCATCGCCGACCTGGGCCGCGCCCGCCGGGTGGTGGTAGCCAAGGAGGAGACCACCATCATCGAGGGCAAGGGCGAGTCCCAGGCCATCGAGGATCAGGCCAAGGCGGTGAAGACGGCCATTGATCTGACCACCTCCGACTGGGATCGAGAGAAGCTGCAGGAGCGCCTGGGCAAGCTGGCGGGCAAGGTAGCGGTGATCAAGGTGGGCGCTGTCACCGAGCCGGAGCTCAAGGAGAAGAAGCATCGGGTGGAGGATGCCGTGTCGGCCACCCGCGCTGCCGTAGAGGAAGGGCTGGTGGCCGGTGGTGGTGTGGTCTACCTCAATGCTCAGTCGGCCCTGGACGAGCTGAAGCCGGAGGGCGAGGAGGCCACCGGCGTCAGCATCCTGCGCCGCGCTCTGGAGGAGCCCACGCGGCGCATCGCCACTAACGCTGGCCAGGATGGCTCGGTCGTCGTTAACCAGGTGAGGACTCTCTCCGAGAATGAGGGCTACGATGCCGAGCGCGACCAGTTCTGCAACATGATCGAGCGGGGCATCGTCGACCCGGCCAAGGTGAGCCGGGCCGCTCTGGAGAACGCCGTGAGCATCGCTTCCATGGTGCTGACCACCAACTGCCTGGTATCGGAGATCCCCGAGGAGAAGAAGGAGCAGCCGCAGATGCCCTCCGAGATGTACTAGTGACCGTGCCAGATGCGGTGCAGTAGGAACGGGGCCGGCCAAACCGGCCCCATTGGCGCTCGGAGTGATGGGATGTGCACACCGACGAGCAAGGAGCGCTGTCAATGACGGCTGGCTCCAGTCAGCGGGAGAAGAAATACCTGGGGGCGGTGGATCTGGGCGGCAGCAAGATCCTTTCAGTCATCGCTCAGGGCGACGGCCGCCGCCTGGCTGAGGATAGGCGGTCCACCAGCGCTGAAGAAGGGCCGTCGGTGGTGCTGGATCGTATCATCGTCTCTCTTCAGACGGCCCTAGCGAAAGCGGGCCTCCAGCAGGGCGATCTGGCAGCGGTGGGTATATGCTCCCCTGGCCCTTGCGACATCGATGTCGGGGTGGTCCGAAGCGCTCCCAACCTCCCCGGCTGGCAGAACGTCCCCATCTGTCAATACCTGGAAGAGAGGCTGGGCATCGCCGCCCGCCTGGAGAACGATGCCACCGCCGCCGCTGTGGGCGAACACGTCTACGGGGCGGGCCGTGGCTGTCTCCACCTGATCTACATCACTGTGAGCACCGGTATCGGCGGCGGGCTTATCATCGACGGCAGGCCCTACCGGGGGGCAACGGGAGTGGCGGGCGAGCTCGGCCACATGACGGTCGACACCCACGGCCCTCTGTGCGGCTGCGGCAATCGCGGCTGTCTGGAGGCCTTGGCTTCCGGCAAGGCCATCGCCGCTCGGGGAGAGGAGCTTGTTGCTCAGGGGGGTTCGGCCCTGCTGGCCAGGCTGGCCCAGGAGCAAGGGGGGCTCACGGCCGAGACCGTCTCTCGGGCCGCTGACCAGGGTGACATCGCATGCCAGGGCATCATTCGGCGAGCAGGGTACTATCTGGGCGTAGGCCTCGCCAGCTATGTGAATATCTTCAACCCCCAGCTCATCATCATCGGCGGCGGCCTGGCCAAGGTGGGCGACCTCCTGCTGGGGCCCGCCAGGGCGGAGATGGAGGTGCGGGCCATGCCGGAGGCTCTGAAAGCGATGCAGCTAAAGCTGGCCGAGCTAGGAGACTACGCTGGGGTGATGGGTATGGTCGCCCTGCTAAGGGAGGGGGCAACAGCCTAGCAACCGCCGCCGGCGGCGACGGAGGTAGCGGGGAAGGCCCCTGCTCGCAGGTCGCGCGCCGCTAGCGCACGACGGTGATGCCTTGCCCTTCGATGACGTCGCCAATGCGCCAGAGGGTGAGATGGCTCAGGGAGAACTGCTGCTCCAGCTCTCGCCCTTGCTCTGGCGAGGCGGCGATAAGCAGGCCGCCCGACGTCTGAGGGTCGAAGAGGACAGAGGCCAGCTCGTCAGAGATGTCGTCCTGAAAGGTTGTCTTCTCCTGCCAGCAATGGCGGTTGCGGACTTCGCCCCCGGTGTGGGCGCCCTGAGCGGCGTACTCCAGAGCGCCCCCCAGAATGGGGAGGCGGCCCGCCTGGATGCGAAGGGCCACGCCGCTGGCCTCGGCTACCTCGAAGGCGTGGCCAATGAGGCCGAAGCCGGTGACATCGGTGAGGGCGTGGGCGCCCACCTCGCGCACGACCTGAGAGGGGCGACGATTGAGGCTAACCATGCTCTCGATGGCCGCCTCCAGGTGGCGGGGAGCTGCCATGTCGATCATCGCGGCGGCGGTGATGATGGCCGTACCCAGGCGCTTGCTGAGGTAGAGGGCATCGCCGGGGCGGGCGCCATCGCTGGTGAAAACCCGCTGGGGGTGGACGAAGCCCAGGACGCACAGGCCATACTTTGGTTCCTTGTCGATGATGGTATGGCCGCCGGCGATGACGCCGCCAGCCTCGAATACCTTGTCGGCGCCGCCCCGCAGGATATCAGCAATAATGTCCGGGTCCATGTCCTCGGGGAAGGCGGCCACATTGAGGGCTAGGAGCACCTCGCCGCCCATGGCATAGATGTCGCTCATGGCGTTGGCGGCGGCAATGGCACCGTAGGAGTAGGGGTCGTCGACCAGAGGGGCAAAAAAATCCACCGATAGCACCGCCGCCTGCTCGTCGTTCAAACGATAGACGGTGGCGTCGTCGCGAGCATCCAGGCCTACCAGCAGGTTGGGCACGTGGGCGCCCGCAAGCACGTCATCGAGCTGGCGCAGGACCTGCGCCAGGGCTTCCGGCCCTGTCTTGCTCGCTCAGCCCGTGCCGGAGGCAAGCTCCGTCAGGCGGATCTTTTTGCTGGTCATAGACCTCCCTTCGATACCGACGCAATCAGTATACGGCTCCTCGTTCGGCCACCACAAGGGCGGCTGTGCTAGAATCGGCTGGAGGGCCTTGGTGCTGACGCCCAGGGAGATCATCGACCTTCTGCGCCAGGAGTACGGGGAGCTTCGCTGGCGGCCCCGCAGCGACCCCATGAGCGAGCTCGTCCGCACCATCCTCTCCCAGAACACCACCGACACCAACTCCGGCCGCGCCTTCTCTCGCCTGCTGGCTCGCTTCCCCACCTGGGAGTCGCTTCTGGGCGCCGACCCGACGGCCATCGCGGAGGCCATCCGGGTGGGCGGCCTGGCCCGCGTCAAGGCGCCTCGCATCAAGGCGATCGTGGAGGAGGTGTGGGCCCGCCTGGGCTCTTTCGACCTGTCCTTCCTGGCGGAGATGCCCCTGGAGGAGGCCAAGGCCTGGCTGCGCTCGCTGCCGGGGGTGGGGCCCAAGACCGCCGCCTGCGTCCTCCTGTTCGCCCTGGGCCGCCCGGCCCTGCCGGTGGATACCCACGTCTATCGGGTGGCGAAGCGCCTGGGGCTGGTCTCACCTCGGGTGGGGGCGGCGGAAGCTCACGAACTGCTGGAGGGCACGCTGGCGCCCGACGAGGTCTACCCCTTCCACATGAGCCTCATCAAGCACGGGCGGCGCATCTGCAAGGCTCAGAGGCCGCTTTGCCCCCAGTGCGTGCTGGCCCATGGCTGCCCTTCGGCACTCCTTTGAGCCGCTGGCAGATGCTATATTGGGTGTGATGAGAAGAACCACGGTGTACAGTCCATCCTATCTGAAGCTTTCGCCCCAGGAGCTTCGCCGGCGCGGCGAGCAAGCCTGGGAGTTGATGGCCAGCCCCTGTCGGGTCTGCCCGAGGCACTGCAAGGTCGACCGCCGCCAGGACGACAAGCGGGGCTTCTGTCGGGTGGGCGTTCGGGCGCTGGTATCGTCTTTCAACCCTCACTTCGGCGAGGAGCCGCCCCTGGTGGGGGTCGGCGGCTCGGGGACGATCTTCCTCGCATCCTGCAATCTGGCCTGCGTCTTCTGCCAGAACTGGGAGATCTCCCAGGCCCGCTGGGGCCGCGAGGTGACCGACGAGCAGCTGGCGGGGGCGATGCTCAGGCTTCAGGCTTTGGGCTGCCACAATATCAACTTCGTGTCGCCCACCATCTACGTGCCCCAGATCCTGGCCGCCCTGTCCTACGCCGTCGAGGGGGGCCTGCGCCTGCCCTTGGTGTACAACACCGGCGGCTACGACTCCCTGGAGGCCCTGCGCCTGCTGGACGGCATCTTCGACATCTACATGCCGGATATCAAGTATGCGGACGAAGAGTTCGCCCGCAAGTACTCGCTGGCGAAGGACTACTATCTCGTCGCTCGCGCGGCGCTGAAGGAGATGCACCGCCAGGTGGGCGACCTGGTCAGCGAGGACGGCGTGGCCGTGCGAGGGCTGATCATCCGCCACCTGGTGCTGCCCCAGGGCCTGGCGGGGACGGCCGAGGTGATGCGCTTCATCGCCCAGGAGCTATCGGTGCACTCCTACGTGAACGTCATGGCCCAGTACCGGCCGGAGAACAAGGCCTACAACTACCCGGAGCTGTCGCGGCGGCTCAGCGTCGAGGAATACCAGGAGGCCCTGGAGCTGGCCCGACGGCAGGGGCTGTACAGGTTTGCCCGGTAGGGGGACGACATGCAGGAGTGGGAGTACAAGTGGATCCAGGTGGAGTGGGTGCCGACGAGGAAGAAGAAGGAGAAGGGCGTAACCCTTGTGCACGGCCGATGGGAGGGACGCGAAGAGGTGGAAAAGGCCGGTCAAGAGGGATGGGAACTGGTGTCTGTCCAGCCCTTCACCAGCACCTTTAGCGGAGAATCATGGGCGGGGGGGCCGGGCGCCTCCAGCATGTCCAGCTACATGTTCTTCTTCAAGCGGGTGAAGGCGTAGGACTGGCGGATGTCCTAGTTCCGCTCAAAATCTCCACTGCGGCGCTGGAGGCCCTGCCGACGCGCCACCAAGTGTGTCCGAACGAAGCCAACGATCGCGTTATCGATCACCTTGGTCTCGCTGGTGTTCATACCACTACCCAAGTGTGACGTTATCTGCTCCCGACGGGCGAGCGCTATCCGGTGAAAATAGGGGTAGATCTCTTTGAAAGTAGCCTCGTCACCTTTGTTCAACATTGTGTTGTTATAGAAGAACCGGAGCGTATACGCGCGATCAATTGGAGGCACCAGAGCCGGAAGGAGATGATGGAGCGCCTTGGAATTGGCCACGAGCTTTGTCCCGCTAGTCCCAACCCGAAGGCTATCTAGGATGTCCCACACTCTTGAGGTAACGTGGGACACATGGGCACTTGGAATCGTACACATCGAGAGGGACTGAACCTCCCGAATCGAAGCTTCTTGATGAGCAAAGCTGTCTTTGATCTGCGACATGTCAGCCAGCTTGGCACCTCCTGGCCCCATCCGATGCATACCCCACGAGGCCAACGTCGCGTACAGGTAATCGAGGAATTCATCGGAGTGAAGGGCAGAACAGGGTGTGGAGTGTTGTCGGAGGATAGCAAGAGTCTTGTGGTGGAAATAGATGCTTGGCCCTGTAAAGGGGTTACCATCGTTGAAAGCCTGGACGTATTGGTCGAATCCTGCGATCAGGTCGTTCACTCGGCGCTCCATGCGGTCGGAGGTGCGCCGGCGCTTCGTCGTCGATGCGGGCCTACTGGGGATGGTGCTTCGAGGGAGAGGCTCCACCGCGGCGGACGCACTTGGGCTAGCAAGCCACTGCATTAGCTGAGAATAATTCGTCGTCTCTAGGTCATCACGCACGTTGGACAGGAATGCTCGTCGCTCTTCCTCCGACAGCAGCCGATAGCGCTTCCCGTGCATGGTCGGGTCGTCGGTGACCAATAGCGGGTTGCTTCTGTACTGACGCGCAGGCGAATGCTTCTTGCTAGGGTCATTTATGCAATGGTACCTGACGATGGCATTTATCGTTCCGGTGTTCACAGCCTGATCTATGGCCAGCACCTCCCTGGCGATCTCGCCCACGGTGAGCCATTCTCTCCCGCGCTCGCGGGCGGACTGCATTGCGTCGCGAACCAATTCCCACACGGCCATGGCTAGCTGGCCTCCTTTCGCATTCCTGTCGAGGCGATCCTAGCCTCTCTCGTACGCGATGGCAAGGCCCTGATCCTTCTCCTTGCTCGCACCTATCGCCGCTGTGTATACTCTAGCCATCCAGCGCAGGGAAAGGGAGCAGATTGATCAGGGTTGGCATCATCAATGTGACCGGCTACGCCGGCGCCGAGCTGGCTCGCCTCCTCTACATGCACCCGGAGGCGAAGGTCACCTCGGTCAGCGGCCGCAGCGCGGCGGGTAAGCCGCTGGCCGAGGTCTTCCCCCACCTCTGGCCGCTGGACCTGAGGGTCAGCAGCGAGCTGGACGACGTGGACTTTGCCTTCTCCGCCCTGCCCCACGGTGCCAGCGCCGAGGTGGTGGCGCCGCTGGTGCGCAAGGGGCTGCCGCTGGTCGACATAAGCGCTGACTTCCGCCTGAGCGACGCCGCCGAGTACCAGCGCTGGTACGGTGTAGCTCACCCGGCGCCGGAGCTGCTGGCGGAGGCGGTCTACGGCCTGACGGAGCTGAAGCGGCCGGCCGTTCGGGAGGCGCGGCTGGTGGCCAACCCCGGCTGCTACCCGGTGGGGGCGCTGCTGGCCCTGGCGCCGGCGGCCAAGGCCGGCATCATCGAGCCCGATGTCATCATCGACGCCAAGTCGGGCATGTCGGGGGCGGGCCGCAGCCTGGGGCTCAGCTACCACTACGCCGAGGCCAACGAGAGCGTGGCCGCCTATGCTATGGAGGGCCATCGCCATCTGCCGGAGATAGTCCAGGAGCTGGGGCGGCTGTGGCCCAAGGCCGGGGCCTCCCTGCGGGTCACCTTTCAGCCGCATCTGGTGCCCATGACCCGCGGCATCCTCACCACCTGCTACGCTCCCCTGGCCGATGGGCAGGCGTGGACGAAAGCCAAGGTGCGTGAATTGTACGAGCATTTCTACAGAGACGAGCCCTTCGTGCGGGTGACAGCCGAGCCACCTCAGACCAAGCACACCTGGGGCAATAACCTCTGCTTAATCTATCCCACTGTGGACGCCCGAGCGGGTCGCCTGGTGGTGGTGAGCTGCATCGACAATCTGGTGAAAGGGGCGGCCGGCCAGGCCATCCAGAACATGAACCTGATGGTGGGCTTCTCCGAGGCCGCCGGCCTCGACCTGCCCGCAGTTTACCCGTGAGCCGATCGGGTCGGGTCTCTCGACGATGAGTTCGGAGATTGTAGTCATTCCCCAGGGGGGCGTTACCAGCGTTCGCGGCTTTCTGGCCGGTGCCGTCCGTGTGGGCATCAGGGAGGATGTCGACAAGCTGGACCTGGGCATGCTCTACTCGGAGCAGCCCTGCTCGGTGGCTGGCGTCTTCACCACCAATCGGGTGAAGGCGGCGCCCATCCTCCTCTGCCAGAAGCACCTGGCCGACGGGCGGGCCCAGGCTATCGTCGCCAACAGCGGCTGCGCCAATGCCTGCACCGGCGAGGAGGGCCTGCGGAATGCCTATGAGATGGCCGAACTGACGGCTGGCAAGCTGGGCATCCAGCCACAGGATGTGGTGGTGGCCAGCACCGGCGTCATCGGCACTTGCCTGCCCATGGACAGAGTTCGCTCGGGCATCGGCGAGATTGCGCTTTCGAGCAAGGGAGGCGATGACCTGGCCCTGGCTATCATGACCACCGATACGGTTCCCAAGCAGATCGCCGTTCGCTTCGACTGGCAGGGGCATCGGTACACCCTGGGCGGGGTGGCCAAGGGGGCGGGGATGATCCACCCCCATCTGGCCACCATGCTCTGCTTTCTGACTACCGATGCGCCTGCTCGACAGGACTTCCTGGACGCTGCCCTGCGGCGAGCAGTAGACGCCTCCTTCAACATGATCACGGTCGACGGTGATACCAGCCCCAACGACATGGTGGTGGTGCTGGCCAATGGGCTGGCGGGAGGGCAGCCGCTCGATGCTGAGCATCCGGCGGCGGAGCCTTTCTGCGATGCTCTGACTCAGGTTTGCACTCACTTGGCCAAGTCCATCTGCCGCGATGGCGAGGGGGCCACGAAGCTCATCGAGGTGCGGGTGGAGGGAGCGGCCAGCGAAGCCGACGCTCGCCGAGCGGCTCGGGGAGTGGCCGGCTCGCTGCTGGTCAAAACGTCGGTCTACGGGGAGGACATCAACTGGGGGCGCATCCTGGCTGCCCTGGGCGGCAGCGGCGCCGACATGGCTGAGGACAAGGCCACTCTCTACCTGAGCGACGTCTGCCTGTATGGCCGGGGTCGTCCCCTGGACTGCGACGAGAGGGCCGCTCGCGCCGCCCTGGCAGGGGCGGAGGTGCAGCTTCGGCTAGACCTGGGCCTGGGCGAGGGCGCGGCCACCGCCTGGGGCTGTGACATCACCGAGGAGTACGTGCGCCTGAACAGCGCCTACACAACGTGAGATGAGCGAATCGCCGATCATAGTGGTCAAGATTGGTGGCAGCACCCTGGGTAGCCACGACACCACCCTGGAGGACTTGGTGGCGCTGCAAAGGGAGGGCTGGCGTCCGGCTGTGGTGCACGGCGGCGGGGCTACCATAAGCGAATGGCTAAGCTCTCGCGATGCCCCCACTCGCTTCGTGCGCGGCCTACGGGCCACGGACGCCGAGTCCCTGCGGGTGGTGGTGGCGGTGCTGGCCGGACTCATCAATAAGGAACTGGTGGCGGCCATCGGTGGTCTGGGTGGCCAGGCCATCGGCCTTTCGGGGGCCGACGGGGCCCTGCTACGCGTTCGCCAGTTAGACCCTGAGCTGGGATACGTTGGCCAGATCGAGCGGGTGGACAGCGATATGCTCGTACGGCTATTCGAGGCGGGCTACCTGCCTGTCGTCGCACCCTTGGGCCTCCTATGGGAGAACCAGAGGCTTCAGGGCCAGATCCTTAACATCAATGCTGATACGGTGGCGGGCGAAGTGGCCTTGGCCCTGACAGCCCAATGGCTGGTGTTCCTGACCGACGTGGCGGGCATCAGCGGCAGCGAGGGCAGCTCGCTGGCGCACCTGTCGTGCCAGGAGGCCGCGGCACTCATCGACCAGGGGACGGTCTCCGGGGGTATGATCCCCAAGGTGGAGGCCTGCCTGCGGGCCTGCGAGGGCAGCACGCGCACCGCCATCATCGACGGTCGCCAGCCGCATGCTCTCCTGGCGGCGGTTCAGGAAGGCCGGTTCCTGGGAACGACCATCGGTGCGAGTGAGGAGGGGTCATGACCGACTGGCAGCAACTGGAGAGCCGCTACTTCTTCGCAACCGTCAAGCGCCAGCCGGTCACCCTGGTGCGAGGCCAAGGCGTGCGCGTCTGGGACGACCAGGGGAGGGAGTATCTGGACTTCTTGGCGGGGATTGCGTCCGTGAGCTTGGGCCATTGCCATCCGGTGGTGGTGTCGGCGCTGGCCGAGCAGGCCAGCGTCCTCATGCACGTGTCTCACCTTGTGTACAGCGTCCCCCAGGTTCGCTTAGCTCAGCTTCTGGTGGAGAATAGCTGCCTCGATCGCGTCTTCTTCTGCAACAGCGGCGCCGAGGCTATCGAGGGGGCCGTCAAGCTGGCCCGCAAGTGGGGCAAGGAGAAGAGGGACGGCGCCTACGAGGTCATCTGCACCCAGAACGCCTTCCACGGCCGCACCCTGGCCACGCTTACTGCCGGCGGTACTGAGAAGCATAAGCTGCCCTACCTGCCCCTGCCTCCGGGCTTCGTCCACGTGCCCTTCGACGACGTGGAGGCCATCCGTAAGGCCACCAGCGCCAAGACCTGCGCCGTCCTTGTGGAGCCCATCCAGGGGGAGGGCGGCGTCAACGTTCCACGCGACGACTACCTGCGCCGGCTGCGGGCCTGGTGTGATGAGGCGGGCATCCTGCTGATCCTGGATGAAATCCAGACGGGCATCGGCCGCACGGGAAGCCTGTTCGCCTATCAGCAGTACGGCGCCGAGCCCGATATCATGACCTTAGCCAAGGGCCTGGCCGGGGGCGTACCCATTGGTGCCTTCTTGGCCAAGGAGCACTGCGCCGTGTTCGTGCCGGGCGACCACGGCAGCACGTTCGGTGGCAACCCTTTGTGCACCCACGTCGGCTATTCCGTGCTGAAGTACGTCATCGATAACGACATCCCCGGTCAGGTGGCCAAGAAGGGTCAGCACCTGGAGCGCCGCCTGCGCAGCCTGGCCGACCGCCATCCTATTGTCACCGAGGTGCGCGGTCGGGGTCTATTGTGGGCCATCGAGCTGGACGGCGAGCTGGCGGAGCAAGCTGTGGGGATGTGTTTAGGAGAGGGGCTCATCGCCAATAACGTGAAGCCTACTGCTCTGCGCCTCATGCCGCCCCTGGTGGTGAGCGAGGAGGAGCTAGACCGGGCGGTGGACATCGTGGATAAGGTGCTAGGAGAGCTTGAGTGCCACGCGTAGGCAGGCGTCTTGGTCGCGCCTCTTGGTCGCCTAGCCCTCCTCGCCTGTTCGTGACTCGAGCAGTCCTGCTACCCTGGCGGCCCAAGCTGCAAGGTTCTGAGGCGGGTCGTCCTCACTAGCTGTGACGACGTGACCTATTCGAAACTCGCGACGCACGCTTTGGCAGAGCTCTTCGCTGTCCGGCGGCAGGTACTGAAACAGAAGCCTGCACGCGAGGCCGTTGTATAGCTGGACAAATCCGAAGAACGAGGCGTCAATCAGGGGCGCCATGAGGATGGGGGTGATTCCTCTGCGGGAGCAAATGTCAAAGTGCCGAGCTATCTGTCGATGGTCGTCGTTCGGACGCTTTGGGATGTCGGGGCTTATGTACACGTCGGACAGCTTGTTCTTACACTCTATGCCCAGACGGTGCGGAGCGAGAGTGAGTACGTCTAGCTGATGACTCAATATCTCACCCGCCTTACCTTCCCACTCCACGTTCACCGGCGTTGGCGACACGGCGTAGCCAGCGAGAAAGAATGCGCGGCGCACCAGCCTTTCGAGATGGGGCCCGCCGGCGTGGCCCGCCCACCTCTGATACACAGGCAGCTTGCGCTCGTACGACTCGTGTACCGCTCCCTCGTCCGCTCCGGCCCGGAAGATCCAAGCCTTGCTGGCGTCCAGCCTCCGGACACGTCCTTGCTCAACGGCTTCGTTGATCCCCTCATTCAATCGTATCCAAAGGCCGTCGACGCGCGGCCGCAGGTTGTAGTACATATAGAGTCGGAGCTTCACCACGCGCTCATGCGCCACGACTTGTCGGTCAAGCTCCTTCAGGATGAAGCGAAGTAGAAACGGATACTCGCTCAGTGCAGACACAAGGCAGTTTTTATTATAAGAACTAGAAAGGAACAACCATGCGACAGAAGCTCATCCTAGCATACTCCGGCGGCCTGGACACCTCCGTGGCCGTGCGCTGGCTGAAGGAGGAGCGGGGCTACGACATCGTTTGCCTCACCGTGGACGTGGGCATGCAGAAGGACCGCGAGACGCTGCGCAGCCGGGCGTTAGCGGCGGGGGCCGTCGCTTTCCACTGGGCCGAGGCCCAGGAGACGTTCATCCGTCATTTCGCCTTCCCCGCTCTGGCCGCTGGTGCTGTCTACGAGAGGCAGTACCCTCTGGCCACTGCCCTGGGGCGTCCGCTGATCGCCAAGGTGCTGGTGGAGACCGCCCGCCAGGAGGGGGCCACCGCCGTTGCCCACGGCTCGACCGGCAAGGGCAACGACCAGGTGCGCTTCGACGTCAGCGTGCAGGCTCTCGCCCCCGACCTGCGCATCGTCGCCCCCGTGCGGGAGTGGGGGATGACCCGCGATGAGGAGATCGCCTATGCCCAGAAGCACGAACTCCCCGTGCCGGTGACCAAGGAGAGCCCTTACTCCATCGACGAGAACATGTGGGGGCGCAGCATCGAGTGCGGCGTCCTGGAGGACCCCTGGGTAGAGCCGCCGGAGGACGTGTTCGAGTGGACGAAGTCGGTGGCCGAGGCGCCCGACAAGCCGGGCTACGTGGAGATCGGTTTCGAGAAGGGGATGCCCGTGGCCCTGGACGGCCGCGAGCTCGACCCCGTGTCGCTGGTGAACCGCCTGCACGAGCTGGCCGGCGAGCACGGCGTGGGCCGCATCGACCAGATGGAGAACCGGCTGGTGGGCATCAAGTCGCGGGAGATATACGAGGCGCCGGCGGCGGTGACCCTTTTGCGGGCGCACGAGGGCCTGGAGCAGATGACCCTGTCCAAGGAGCAGGCGCGCCTCAAGGAGCGCATCGCCCAGGAGTACGCCGACCTCATCTACAACGGCCTGTGGTTCACCGTCCACCATCAGGACCTGGCGGCCTACGTCCAGAGCACCCAGCGGCACGTTACGGGCACGATACGGGTGCGGCTGCACAAAGGGACGGCGATGGTGGTGGGGCGCAAGTCGCCCAAGAGCTTGTATGACTTCTCCCTGGCCACGTATGATAAGGGCGACGTGTACGACCAGAGCGCAGCGCCGGGGTTCATCCACATCTGGGGCCTGCCGGTGCGGGTGCAGGCGCGGGCCCAGATGCTGGCGGAGGAGGGCCAGTGACGGTTGTTTCCTTCCTAGGGCTGGCGGTGGCCCTTGCCGCGCTATTGCTGACGGCGTTGGTGTGGGTGGAGAAAAGGAGATCCGACCGCGATCAGGAAGCTACCGATGAACTCATGATGAACTACCTGCTCCTCGTTGCGAGAGGCGAGGGATTGCGTGTCGACGCCGGGATGATGAAGAGACATGTTCCGGGGTTTGGCGACGAGTCCCCAATGCCCGTGGATGTGGTCAACTTGATCCAAGTGGTAACCGACACGGAACGTCGCGGGCGACCCGTCACCGTGGACGAAATACGAGCTTCGGCACCACACGGTTTGGGCCCGATTCAGCCGTCGCCCGAGGGGGCCATAGGCGAGGCAATTTCGAGGGGGCTTGTGCAAAAGAAAGGCAGAGCGCTCAAGTTGACCCGCAGAGGCCGAATCCTGAGTAAGGCTATGCGATATCTGGACGCTCCTTCTCCCTAGAGGATCCCTAATCATGACCGCCCGCATCACGGCAGTCCTCTTCGACCTGGGCGATACGCTGTGGCACTTCCCCAACATGCCGCCCTTCGATGCTATCCGGGCGGAGACGGTGCGACGCGTGTGCGACCTTGTGCGCCGCTGGGGCATCGAGCCCGAGGGCCCGCTTTTCTTCCTGGGCCGCGACATCCGCATCGCAGTGGACGAGGAGACGGAGAGGGCCTATCGCACCGACCGCGTCAGCCCCGACTATCCGGCTCTCTGCCGGAAGGTGGCCGCTCGCCTGGGTCTGACCGTCAGCGACAGCCAGACGGAGGAGCTGTGGGACGCCTGGAACCTGGGCGGCCAGTTCTTCGGCCGCACCCTTTTCCCCGACGCCATCGACACCCTGCGCTGGCTCCACGAGCGGGGCTTCAAGGTGGGCGCCGTCACCGACCGCGCTTACGGCGGGCCGCGCTTCCTGGCCGAGCTGGAGGAATACGGCCTCGACGGCTACCTCCAAGTGGTGACCATCTCCTCGAACGTGGGCTATCTCAAACCGCACCCCAAGATCTTCCAGCACGCCCTCGATGCCCTGGGGGTCGAGGCCGAAGAAACAGTCATGGTGGGTGACTCCCTGCGCTGCGACGTGGCCGGGGCTAAAGGCATGGACATGGTCGCTGTCTGGAAGCGCCCGCCGCTCGACGAGCCCACTGAGCTGGGCGCTGACAAGGTGGACGCGGTGGGCGAGATCGCCCCCGACTACATCATCGACAATCTCTGGGAGCTGACCCGGCTACCCATCCTTAATCATGGCTAAGAAGAAATCCGCCAAGGTCTGGGCCGCCCGTTTTGCCAAGGCCACCGACCCGCAGGCCGAGGCCTTCACCGCCTCCATCGACGTCGACCGCCGGCTGGCGAGGTACGACATCGCCGGCTCTATCGCCCACGCCCGCATGCTGGTCAGGCAGGGCATCATCCCCCAGGAGGACGGCGAGGCCATCGTTCGCGGCCTGGGGGAGATAGGCGAGGAGATCGAGGCCGGCCGGTTCGAGTTCAGCCGCGAGCTGGAAGACATTCACATGAACATCGAGGCCCGCCTGCGCCAGAAGATCGGCGCGGCCGCCGACCGCCTGCACACCGCTCGCTCCCGCAACGATCAGGTGGCCACCGACCTGCGCCTGTACCTCAAGGACACCATCGCCGGCGTGCTGGCCGGCCTGCGTCGCCTACAGGGCGCGTTTCTTGAGTTGGCAGAGGCCAATCGCCGGGTGATCATGCCCGGCTACACTCACCTCCAGCGGGCCCAGCCGGTGCTCCTCGCTCACCACCTGCTGGCCTACTTCGAGATGTTCGACCGCGACATCGGCCGCTTTCAGGACTGCCTCAAGCGGGTCGATGTCCTGCCCCTGGGCTCCGGCGCCCTGGCTGGTGTGCCCTATGCCATCGACCGCGAGCTCGTGGCCCGCGAGCTGGGCTTCAGCCGCGTCAGCGATAACAGCCTGGACGCCGTCTCCGACCGCGACTGCGTGGTCGAGTTCCAGGCGGCGGCGGCGCTGACCATGATGCACGTGTCCCGTTTGGCCGAGGAGCTGGTGCTGTGGTCCACCGCCGAGTTCGGCTTCATCCAGATAGACGAGGCCTTCGCCGGCGGCTCCAGCATCATGCCTCAGAAGCGCAACCCCGACGTGGCCGAGCTGGCGCGCGCCAAGACGGGGCGCGTGTACGGCAACCTCATGTCGATCCTGACGGTGCTCAAGGGCTTGCCCCTGGCCTATTGCCTCGACCTGCAGGAGGACAAGGCCGGGCTGTTCGACAGCGCCGACACCCTTCTGGTCACCCTGGCTGTGGTGGCCGCCATGCTCCCGAGCATTCGCGTAAATGGCGAGCGCACCCAGGCGGCGGCCAGCGAAAGCTACTCTCTGGCCACCGATGTCGCCGACTACCTGGTGCGCCAGGGCCTGCCCTTCCGCGAGGCGCATGGCGTCGTGGGGCAGCTTGTCAGATACGCCGACGAGCAGGGCAAGGGCCTCTCGGAGCTTACCCTGGAGGAGTACCGCCGCTTTTCGCCTCTGTTCGACGAAGGCGTGCTCAAGCTGGACGTGCGCTCGGTCATCGAGGCCAGGGACGTGCCCGGCGGCACGTCCTCGCGGCAGGTGGCGGCGGCCCTCAAGCGCGCCCGCCAGCGGCTAGAAGGCGGAGGGCAATGATCAACGGCATCAAGCTCGCTCCGTCCGTCCTCGCTGCGGACTACGCCCGCTTGGGAGAGCAGGTGCGGGAGGCCGCGGCCGCCGGCGCCGACTACATCCACGTCGACGTGATGGACGGCCGCTTCGTGCCCAACATCAGCGTCGGGCCGTTAGTGGTGGAGGCCCTGCGGCGGACGACCGACCTGCCTCTGGACGTTCACCTGATGATCGAGGAGCCGGAGCGGCACATCGAGGCCTTCGCCCAGGCGGGGGCCAGCATCCTCACTGTCCACCCGGAGGCCAGCGCTCATCTCCATCGCCTGGTGCAGATGATCAAGGGTCTGGGCGTGCGCAGCGGCGTCGCCCTCAATCCGGCCAGCCCCCTTGCCCTCATCGAGGAGGTGCTGGCGGAGGTGGACCTGGTGCTTCTGATGACGGTGAACCCCGGCTGGGGCGGCCAGGCGTTTCTCCATAGCGTTCTGCCCAAGATGCGGCGGCTGCGGCGAATGCTGGACGAGCAGGGTCTGGCAGCAGAGCTGGAGGTGGACGGCGGCATCACGGTGGAGACGGTGCCCCCGGTGGTGGAGGCGGGGGCGCGGGTGCTGGTGGCGGGCTCGGCCGTGTTTCAGCACGCCGATGGTGTGCCCAAGGGGATGGCTCTCATCGGGGAGAGCGTGCGCAAGGTGAGGCCGGGGGTCTAGAGTCGATTTCGTTTTGTAGATGAACGCCCTGGCAGAAGCCCAGGGCGTTTTCGATTGGCGAAGGCGCCTGGCTACTTCGCTACCTTGAGCTGCGTGCGCAGGCAGCGGGTGCAGATGGCGATTCGCTGCGGGCGGCCGTCGATGGTCACCGTGCGCTTCTGGATGTTGGCTCGGAAGACGCGATTGGTCTTGGGCGCTCGCCGCTCCCACCGTCCGGCGTGCTTGTGCCGGATGTTGCGTCCGTACATGGTTCCCTTGCCGCAGATAGCGCATCTGGCCATCGAAGCTCGCTCCCTTTGTCCCTTGCACCCGTCAGTGGGCGGGGGTAGAATTCAGCACGCAGGCATCATATCATTCTATGTCGACGAAGAGCAAGGTGACGCGGCACGCTGCTCGAGGGCATTCTGCGTAGCCGTGTCCTAGAAGGAAAGCCCCTCCGAAGAGTCGTTCCATGACCAAACCATCGGTGCTGAGTACACTGTCGGGAAGCGAATTACGGGCGATGTTCGCTGCCGCCACCGACTGGCTGGAGCGCCACGTCGAGGCTATCAACGCCATCAACGTCTTCCCCGTACCGGACGGCGACACCGGCACCAACATGTACCTCACGATGCGCTCCACCCTCGAGGAGGCCTATCGCAGCGATGGCGATAGCGTGGCTGCGGTGCTGGGGGCGATGTCCAAGGGAGCCCTGATGGGCGCCCGCGGCAACTCCGGCGTCATCTTATCCCAGATCATTCGCGGCTTGGCCCGCGCCGCCGAGGAGCGCCAGCATCTGGACGCGGCAGGCCTTGCGGCTGGCCTGGTCGAGGCGGTGGCTACTGCCTACAAAGCTGTCAGCGAGCCGGTGGAGGGCACTATTCTCACCGTGATGCGAGAGGCCGCCGCTGCCGCTCAAGGCGAGGCTCAGAGGGATGAGCGGGACATCCTGGCGGTAGTGGCTTCGGCCACCGAGGCGGCCCGCGAGGCGGTGGCCAAGACCCCCACCCTCCTGCCGGTGCTGGCCGAGGCAGGGGTAGTGGACGCTGGCGGCCAGGGGCTCTACGTAATGCTTGAGGGCTTCCTGCGCTACCTCAAGGGCGAGGAGGAGATTCCGGCTGGCCCGCTGGTGGCCGCCGAGGAGATCGAGCGCGATTGGCTTACGGTGACCAGCCAGATGCACGAGGTGGGCGAGTCTCTCTATGGCTACTGCACGGAGTTCCTGGTTTACGGTCGCAATCTGCGCAGCGATGACATCCAGAGGCGGATGGGGAAGTTGGGCGATTCGGTGCTGGTGGTGGGGGACGAGAGCTTGCTGCGGGTGCATGTCCACACCGACGATCCCGGCGCTGCCCTGAGCTATTGCACCGCTCTGGGCTCCGTTAATCAAATAAAGGTGGACAACATTCAGGCGCAGGCTGAGGAATTCCTGGCCGTGCATCAGCGGCAGAGGGCTGCCGCTCTGCCCGTGGACATTGCCACGGTGGTCGTGGTGGCTGGCGAGGGCATGGAGCGGGTGTTTCAGAGCATGGGAGCCACCGCTATCGTGGAGGGCGGGCCCACGATGAACCCAAGTACTCGCCAGCTCCTGGAAGCCATCGAACGGTGCCCCGCGGACCGTGTGGTGCTTGTGCCCAACGATAAGAACATCGTCATGGCGGCAGAACAGACGCTTTCCATGACTCGCAAAGAGGTGCGCCTTGTCAAGACGACCAGTGTGCCACAAGGGGTAGCCGCTCTTCTGGCCTTCAGCCCAGACGAGGACCTGGAGGCGAACGTCGAAGGTATGGAGGAGGCCAAAGCCGGCGTTCGCACGGTGGAGGTGACGCGGGCTATTCGCACTACCAGCATTGGCGGCCTGCGCATCCGGGAGGGTCAGTGCATAGCGGTGGTCGATGGAGAGCTGAAGGTGGCTAGGAAGACTCCGGAGGCAGCGGTGAAGGCTGTCCTGGGTCACCTGCCCATGGAGGAAGTCAGCCTGATCACCCTCTACTATGGCGCCGATACCCGCGAGGCGGAGGCGCGAACACTGGCCCGCGAGCTGCGTCGCCGCCATCCTGAGCACGACGTGGAGGTTGTCTACGGCGGCCAGCCCCACTACTACTACATCGTCTCGGCGGAGTAAGAGTCGCCCAGCTAAGCCAACAGTCATAGCAGCCGCTGCCATATTTCGGGTTTCATGCATCCCCGTCAAGCCCAACGGATGGCCTGCCTATTGGCAGGGGGCGCTTTTGCGGCGCAGGTGCCGTTGGTATACTACCCAGCGGAGGTTAGGGCTTGGCGCGTAAAGTAGCTATGGTGACTGACAGCACCGCTGACCTGGCGCCAGAGCTGGTCGAAGAGTTGGGTGTCACTATCGTGCCCCTGCAGGTTATCTTCGGCAATGAGGCCTATCGGGAAGGGGTGGACATCACCACCGAGGAGTTCTACGAGCGATTGGTCAAGAGCCGTCGGTTGCCCACCACCTCTGCCCCCTCGGTGGGCGACTTCCAGGAGGCCTACGAGCGGCTGCTGAAGGAGGTCGATTCCATAGTCTCCATCCATATCGGGGCGAAGATCTCAGCCACCGTACAGGCCGCTCGGACTGCCAGGCAATCGCTAGCCAAGCCCGAACGCGTCGAGGTAGTCGATTCTCAGGTCATCTCTTTGGCGATGGGCTTCGCGATCATGGAGGCGGTGGGGGCTGCCCGCGCCGGCGCCAAGCTGGCCGAGGTGAAGGCGGCGGCCGAGAACGCTGCCGAGAGAACTCACGTGCGGTTCATGCTGGACACTCTGGAGTATCTGCGCCGCGGCGGGCGCATCGGTCGCGCCCGCGCCTACCTGGGAACGCTCCTCAGTGTCAAACCGATCCTGTCTTTCCGTGAGGGCGAGCTTTATCCGGAGGAGCGGGTGCGCACGCGGGCGCGCGGGCTGGAGCGCATCATCCAGTGGGCGATCAGGCAGCAGACGGCAAGACGAGTTGCCGTAGGTCACTCTACTACGCCCGACGAGGCGGAGAGCATCAGGGAGAGACTGGCCATCGCCTTCCCCAATGTCAAGGTGCACGTGGTGAGATTCGGGCCTGTTCTTGGCACCCATGCGGGTCCGGGCATCGTGGGCGTTGGCATCATGGAAGGAGAGTAGGCGGAGGTTGGCCGAGGCGGTGATAGACAACCTGCGCAAAGTCCTGGAGCTGGAGCGAGCCAAGGGCTTTGCCGATAGTGCTGTCCTGGGGGGATTGGATGGCTATCTGCGGCGCTTGTTGGAAGACAGTCCGTCGTCCTTCAATCGTCGTCTGTCAGCAATGATACGCTCTCTTCCTGACGGCGGCTATGCCTCCTTGCCTTCGTCAAAGCGCCGCCGCTGGCTGGAGGAACTTCTGGCGATCGTGGATGATCGCTCTGCTGGCGCCCAGCCATCGCCTATGGTCAGGTCAAAGACGGTTGCTTCTTCCGCACCGCCAGCAGTCAGCAGTGCCAAGAAGGGGGCGAGGCCCGTTGCGGCTAGGCGAGCCGTGCAGACGGTCGGGCAAGCTTCCCTCGATTCGTGCATCACCGTTCTCAAGGGCGTGAGCCGGGCCACCTTGTCCCGCTTCGCTCGCCTGGGTGTAAACACCATCCGCGATCTGCTCTTTCACTTTCCCTATCGCTACAACGACTTCGCCAACATTCGTCCCATATCTCAGCTCGTTGTAGGCGAGGAGCAAACAGTGCTGGCCACCGTGTGGTCAGCGGCGGAGACGACCATCGGCCGCCGCCTGAAGGGCACCGAGGCCATCGTCGGCGACGAGACGGGCACCCTTCGGGTCATCTGGTGGGGGCAGCGCTACATCGCCCGCCAGCTTCGGTCGGGGGCACGAGTGGCTCTCAGCGGCAAGGTCAGCGTCTATCGCGGCCAGCGGCAGATGGAATCGCCCGAATACGAGTTCCTGGTCAGCGATGACCTCATCCACACCGCCCGCCTGGTGCCCGTCTATCCCCTCACCGCGGGCCTCTTTCCGCGCGTCGTCCGCCGCTTGGCGAAGGAAGCCCTGGACGATTTCGCCGATGATGTTGCGGACCCTATGCCGCCGGAGCTGAAGGAGCGCCTGCGCCTCTGGCCGCTGCCCTACGCCTTGCGCCAGATGCACTACCCTGACTCCATGGAGACAGCGCAGATGGCCCGCCGCTGCTTGGCCTTCCAGGAGCTTCTGATCATTCAGTTGGGCGTTCTCAAGCGCCGCCGGGCCTGGCAGGAGAGCGGCAGGGCCTGCCCGTTGGCCCTGTCACAAGGGGCCCTCGATGGCTTCCTAGCCTCCCTTCCCTTCACGCTCACCGAGGCGCAGAGGCGGGTCATGGGCGAAATGGCAGCCGATATCGGCCGCGAGGTGCCCATGAGCCGCCTCCTCCAGGGTGACGTTGGCAGCGGCAAGACGGTGGTAGCTACCGTTGGCCTCCTGGCTGCTGTTGCCAGTGGCTGTCAGGGGGCGATGATGGCCCCCACCGAGATCCTGGCCGAGCAGCACTACCGCACTATCTGCGCCCTCCTTGGCGACGGGCGGGAGCCTATCTTGGATGGCGGCGTGTTCCAGCCGCCGTACATGGAGAAGCCCCTGCGGGTTGTCCTTCTCACCGGTAGCCTGCGGGGCAGGGAAAAGGCGGCCGCCCAGGAGGCCATCGCTCGCGGCGAGGTGGACATCGCTATCGGCACTCACGCTCTTATCCAGGCTGAGGTCGCTTTTCCTCGCCTGGGCCTGGTGGTGGTCGACGAGCAGCATCGCTTCGGCGTCATGCAGCGGGCCGCCTTGCGAGCCAAGGGCTTGTCACCCCACGTGCTGGTGATGACCGCCACGCCTATCCCCCGAACCCTCGCTCTGACCGTCTACGGCGACCTGGACATCTCCCTCATTGACGAGATGCCGCCCGGGCGCAAGGTGGTGAAGACCATCCGCGCCCTCCCTCACGAGCGGGACGAGGTCTACGGGTTCGTGCGGGAGGAGGTGGCCAAGGGTCGCCAGGCTTATATTATTTGTCCCCTGGTAGAGGAATCGGAGGCGATTGCTGCTAAGGCGGCAGTCCAGGAGTACAAGCACCTGGCTCGCGATGTCTTTCCCGATCTGCGTCTCGGCCTGGTGCATGGCCGTCTCGCCTCCGCCGGGCGAGAGGCGGAGATGCGATCATTCCGTGACGGCGATCTGGACATCCTGGTCTCCACTGCCGTTGTGGAGGTGGGCATCGATGTCCCCAACGCCGCTATAATGCTGGTGGAGGGCGCAGACCGCTTTGGACTCTCCCAACTTCATCAGTTTCGCGGCAGGGTAGGCCGCGGCGAGCACCAGAGCTACTGCATCCTCCTGTCGGAGAACCCCTCGCAGGAGGCCCAGGAGCGGTTGAGCCTCATGGAGACCATCTACGATGGCTTCCGCCTGGCCGAGGAGGACTTGCGTCTGCGCGGCCCGGGCGAGTACTTTGGCACCCGTCAGACGGGCATGCCCGACCTGAAGGTGGCCCGCTTGTCGGACATCGATCTCATCGAGAGGGCGCGGGCGGAGGCCGCTCGTCTTCTGGAGGCAGACCCTTCGCTGGCTCGGCCAGAGCATCGCCTGCTGGAGCGTCGGGTGTCGCACTTGTGGGAACGGGTGACGGCGGAGGTGAGTTGAGACGATGCTGATCAAGCACGAAATCGCCCGCCTTGTCACGGACGCCGCCGCTACGGCTCAGGAAGAGGGAGACCTGTTGCCGTTGGCCCTGCCGGAGGTGACGGTGGAGCATCCGGCGCGGGAAGAGCACGGCGACTATGCCGTCAGTCTCCCCATGAAGCTAGCGCGGGCTGCCCGCTCCGACCCCCTGGCTATCGCCGAGGCCATCGCCAAGCACATCCGGCCCAGCGATGCTATCGCCGAGGTGGCGGTGGCCCCGCCGGGGTTCATCAACTTTCGCCTCAGTGATGCCTGGCTGGCCCGCCAGGTAGACGCCATCCTCGTCCAGGGCGGGCGCTTCGGCGATGTGGCCTTGGGCCAGGGCCAGCGTCTCCAGTTGGAGTTCGTCAGCGCCAATCCGGTGGGCCCCCTGCATGTGGGTAACGGTCGCGGCCTGGCCATCGGCGATACCCTGGCCGGCGTGCTGGCGGCTGCCGGCTATGCGGTGGAGCGGGAATATCTGGTGAACGACGCTGGCACTCAGACCGAGACCTTCGCCGGCACGCTATATGCCCGCTATCAGCAGCTCTTCGGCCGGGAGGTGGAGGTCCCCGAAGGGGGCTATCCTGGCCGCTATGTGGTGGAACTGGCTGAGGAGTTGAAGGCGGAGCATGGCGAGGCCTTTCTGAGGCCGACGGGCGAGCCCTGGCCGCCCGAGCTCCACGACGTGGGCGTGGCCAGAATGCTGGCGGTCATCCGCAGCGATCTGGCGGCCATCGGCGTGAACTATGACGTCTGGTTCAGCGAGAAGAGTCTCTACACTGCCGCCGGGTCCTATGAGCGGGCGATGGAGCTTCTACGAGAGAAGGGTGTGGTGGCCGAGAAGGAAGGGGCGGTCTGGTTCACGTCGTCGGCCCTGGGGGAGGACAAGGACAACGTGCTGGTGCGCTCTACCGGCTCCCCCACCTACTTCGCCTCCGACATCGCTTACCACTACGACAAGTTCCTGCTGCGTGGCTTCCAGCGGGTGATCAACGTCTGGGGCGCCGATCACCAGGGCCACGTGCCCCGCATGCAGGCCGCCGTGGCCGCTCTGGGCGTCGACCCCGAGCGGCTGGACATCATCATCTACCAGTTGGTGACCCTACGGCGGGGCGCGGAGATCGTCCGTCTCTCCAAGCGCACGGGCGAGATCATCACCCTGCGTGAGTTGGTGGAGGAGGTGGGCGCGGACGCCTGTCGTTTCTTCTTCCTGGCTCGCGCCGCCGATTCGCACATGGACTTCGACCTGGAACTGGCCAAGCGGCAGAGCGCTGAGAACCCCGTCTACTACGTGCAGTATGCCCACGCCCGCATCGCCGGCATCCTGGCGCACGCTGCCGAGCAGGGCGTCGACTACGCCGACGGCGACCTGGCGCTCTTGAGCCACCCGGCCGAACTGGCCCTCATCCGCAGGATGCTGCTCCTGCCGGAGGTGGTGGAGGGGGTGGCCCGCACCCTGGAGCCCCACCACCTGCCCCACTACGCTCTCGAGCTGGCCACCGTCTTCCACGACTTCTACGAGAAGTGCCGGGTGGTCTCCGACGACCTGCCCTTGTCGAAGGCGCGGCTGAAGCTGGTGGCGGCCTGCAAGAGCGCCCTGGCCCGAACGCTGGGTCTCATGGGCGTGTCGGCGCCGGATAGAATGTAGCGAGTGCCGCCTTGTCCCCGCTTCCGGCGCATGCTAGTATTCCGTTAGCCCACCTTTGCGAGGTTGTGAGCTCATGACCAAGAGAGGCCGCGTATTTGCAGGCATCCGCTGCACGGGTCGTCAGCATCTCGGCAACTACCTGGGGGCGATCCAGAACTTTGTGACTCTCCAGGAGGAATACGACTGCATCTACTCCGCCGTCGATGTTCATACCATCACCACACCCTGGGAGCCGGGCGAGCTGCGGGAGAACGTGTGGGAGACCGTGCTCGACCTGCTGGCCGCCGGCATCGAGCCTGAGCGCACCATCCTCTATGTGCAGTCGCACGTGCCCGAGGTGCTGGAGCTGGCCATGTTCCTGGGCATGATCACCCCCTTGGGCTGGCTAACCCGCGTCACTACTTTCAAGGACAAGGTTCGGCTGCACCCCGAGAACGTGAACTACGGCCTGGTGGGCTACCCCGTCCTCATGACCGCCGACATCATTCTCTACAAGGCGGACAGGGTGCCCGTGGGCGAAGACCAGCAGCCTCACCTGGAACTGGCGCGGGAGATCGCCCGCCGGTTCAACCGCCTGTTCGGGCAGACCTTCCCCGAGCCCTACGCCAAGCTCACACAGGCGCCGGTAGTGCTGGGCCTGGACGGCGTCAACAAGATGAGCAAGAGCCTGGACAACCACATCGAGCTGGCGGCCACGCCCGAGGAGACAGAGCGGCGGGTGATGATGGCCGTCACCGACCCCCAGCGAACCCATCGCCACATCCCCGGTCGGCCCGAGGTGTGCAACGTCTACAGCCTCCACCAGCAGTTCAACCCGGACAAGGTGGAGGTGGTGTATGAAGAGTGCACCACGGCCAAGCGGGGCTGCGTCGAGTGTAAGCAGCAACTGGCCGAGGGCATTAATCGCGTGCTGGGGCCCTTCCGCCAGCGGCGCCAGGACTTGGCCAGCCGTCCGCAGTACGTCGAGGAGGTGCTGGCCGACGGGGCTGCCCGTGCCCGGATGATTGCCAGCGAGACCCTGGCCGAGGCGCGGGACAAGATGGGACTGCCTGCGCCCTATGGCGACTGAACTCCCTTCGGCAAGCTCAGGGCAGGCCCCTCTGTCCAGGAGCGGCAAGAGCCCCCTGGAGGTGGCCCGCCTCTGCGCCCGTGAGGGCGAGCGCATTGTCATGGCTGCCTTCGGCCGTCCTCAGGACGTGCGGGTCAAAGGGCGGGGCAACCTGGTTACCGCCGCCGACCTGGCCTCCGAGCGGGCCATTCACGAGATCCTGGCCGCCGAGTACCCCGACCACTCCATCCTCTCGGAGGAGACGGCTGCCAGCGCCAGGAGCGAGGGCTGGATGTGGGTGGTGGACCCTCTGGACGGCACCCACAACTACACTCGCGGCATCCCCTTCTTCTGCATCAACATCGCCCTGTGCTATCGACAGGAGCCGGTGGTGGCGCTGACCTATGAGCCCGTTCGAGGGGAGGAGTTCTGGGCCCAGAAGGGCGAGGGGGCGTTCGTCAACGGCGAGCGGATGCAGGCCTCCCAGAGGGAGAGCGTGCAGGCGTCGCTGGTGGCGATGGGCCTGGGCTACGACGACCGGAGGGCGGGCCACATGCTGGCCCTGCTGCACGAGCTGTGGCCGGGGGTGCAGGGCGCACGCATCATGGGCAGCGCCGCCCTGGGGTTGGCCTACGCTGCCTGCGGCCGGTTCGACCTGGTCGTGCATCATGTGCTGTTCCCCTGGGACATCGCGGCGGGCATCCTGCTGGTGCGAGAGGCGGGCGGGGCGATCAGCGACCGCGACGGCGGTCCGGTGAGCATCCGGAGCGAGGGGGCGATCGCCGGGGCGCCGGGGGCCCACGCCGACTTCCTCCGCCTGGCGGCGGGCAGGCCCTGGCGCTAGGGCCAATCTCGCCTCCTTGCCAACCCCCGCGCCTGCGAGTAGGATGAGGGCGCTGCGTCTTGATGTCTTCGGGACTTTCTGGCATGGTGCGGGCGCTGGCTCAACCACAGCGCCAGCGCAAACTTGTGTGTGAGGTGCATGATGGCGGTCTACGCGAAAGCAGCGCTTGGGGCATTCCATCTTGGGGACGTGAGCTTCACGCTTGACGAGAGTTCGAGGAGGCGGCTGATCGCCATAAGCGCCATCCCCTTCCTCTCGGTCGCAGCGATGGTCGCCCTAGGCTGGCTGACCGTAGCCCTGGGCTATGGCCCCCACCGTATCGAGGCCCCGGAGGCCCTGCTGCGAGGACAGCTGGCGGCGGGCTACGCCATGTCGGTCCTCGCCCCACTGTCGCTAGCCGTGCTCCTCGGCGCCGGGTCTCTGGAGTTAACGGATCCTGAGAGGAAGTGGGCGCTGGCCCTCGCTGCTGGCGCGGCGCTGGTGGCATTGGGTTTCGCAGCAACGGTCGTAGTCATGTCGTTGGGCCTGGGGTGGGATCTGGCAATTCAGTACTTCGTCAATACCTGGGCCCAACTCGGCGCCAATCTGGGGCTGATAGCGGCAGGTTACGTCTACTGCGCGCGGCCCCGACGGTAGCGGGCCTCGCCGCAGGCACGTGGTACGCCAGGAGGCGATGGCTGAGGTAGGGCTGTCGGCGGGCGTCTACTCCTCTCCTACCTCGGTGGCTGTCCAGCGGTGGTTGCGCTCGTAGTAGGAGAGCCGCAGGAGGCGGTCGCCCTCGAGTCGCACCAGGTAGCAGCGGCGGCGGGGCTCCTGCCACTCGCGCTCCACCGCCAGCACCTCGTGCTCTTCGCCGCGCCAGGTCACGCGCAGGGGTCGCTGGGGGTAGCGGCTGCCGGCGTAGCAGGCGACCTCGACCAGCTCCTCAATCATCAGCGGCTGGCGGCTCGGGCCTCTCGAGGAGCTCCATCACCAGGCGGAAGGCCGTGCCCCCCGCTCGCAGGCAGACGCGTATGGGGACATCCGAGCTGTAGAAGGCATCCCGGCCCTCGGGCGTGCTGAGGTCCATCCCAGTCAGCTCGCGGCAGGAGAGGGTGCCCATCTCCTCCTGGAAGCGGCGGCAGAACTCCTGGGCGAGGGCATAAGCCTTGTCGCGCGGCTGCCAGGGCTCCTCGCGCCCGTACTTGAGGCCGATGGCCATGACCGAGCCCACCACGGTGCCGCAGACGTCGCCTCTGCCACCGATGCCGCCACCAAAGGCGGTGGCGATCCTGGGGATGGCCTCGTTCTCTATTCCCAACTCCTGGCACACGGCCAGCAAGAGGGACTCCGCTCAGTCGTAGCCTCGGCCGAGAAGCAGTTGCGCCCTGTTCACTTCCATGGTCATCACCTCACAGCTTGGGCCTGGCCTTGTGCCAGTCGGTGGCTTGCTCGTATCCGCCGGAGGCGGACCCGCCTCCGGCGGGGGCGTAGGGTGCTGGTGTGGCAGCGGGAGTCACAGCTTGGGCCTGGCCTTGTGCCACTCGGTCGCCTGCTCGTAGGCGTAGGCAGCGCGCAGGATGGTCGGCTCGTCGAAGGGCTTGGCCATGATCTGGAGGCCCACCGGCAGGCCGTCTCCGCCAGACGCCAGAGGACGTCCGCCTTCGGCGGAGGCGGACCCGCCTCCGACGGGGGCGAAGCCACAGGGGATGGAGATGGCGGGAATGCCGGCGATGTTCACCGGAATGGTACAGACGTCGCTCAGGTACATCTGGAGGGGGTCGGCCACCTTCTCCCCCAGCTTGAAGGCAGGCGTAGGGGAGACGGCGGTCACCAGCGCGTCGCAGCGCTGGAAGGCAGCGTCGAACTCGCGGCGGATGAGGGTGCGCACCTTCTGGGCCTTGAGGTAATAGGCGTCGTAGTAGCCGGCGGAGAGGGCGTAGGTTCCGAGCATGATCCGCCGCTTCACCTCATCGCCGAAGCCATACTGGCGGGTGAGCTCCATGTTACGCCACATGCTATCGCCTCGCATGTTGGAGTAGCCGTACTTGACGCCATCGTAGCGGGCCAGGTTGGCCATGGCCTCGCTGGGGGCGATGATGTAGTAGCAGGCCAGGGCGTAGCCGGTGCTGGGCAGGGAGACCTCCCAGTCGATCTCGGCGCCCAGTTCCTCCATCTTGTTCACCGCCGCCTCAATAGAGGCGCGCACGCCATCGTCCATCCCCTCCACGAAGTACTCCTGAGGCACGCCGATGCGCATGCCCTTGAGGTCGGGGATGAGCGACTGGGTGTAGTCGGGGACGTCCAGGGGCGCGGAGGTGGCGTCGCGCTTGTCGTGGCCGGCGATGACGTTCATCACCAGGGCGCAGTCGGTGACGTCCTTGGTGAGGGGGCCGATCTGGTCGAGGGAGCTGGCGAAGGCCACCAGGCCGAAGCGGCTGACGCGGCCGTAGGTGGGCTTGAATCCCACCACGCCGCAGAGGGCGGCGGGCTGGCGGATGCTGCCGCCGGTGTCCGAGCCGAGGGCGTAGATGCACTCGCTGGCACCGACGGCGGCGGCTGAGCCCCCGGAGGAGCCGCCAGGCACTCGCTCCAGGTCCCAGGGGTTGTGGGTGGGGTAGAAGGCCGAGTTCTCGGTGGAGGAGCCCATGGCGAACTCGTCCATGTTGGCCTTGCCCACCATCACCAGGCCAGCGTCGAGCAGGCGTTCGCTGACGTGGGCTTGATACGGCGGCAAGAAGTTCTCCAGCATGCGGGAGCCGCAGCTGGTGGGAACACCCTTGGTGCAGATGAGGTCCTTGATGGCGGCGGGAATGCCGGTGAGAGGGGCAGCGTTGCCGGCGGCGATGCGCTTGTCGGCCTCCTCCGCCTGCTTCAGGGCCAGCTCTTCGGTGAGGGTGACGTAGGCCCTGACGCGCTCGTCCACCTGGTGGATGCGGTCGAGGACGGCCTGGGTGAGCTCGCGGGAGGATAGCTCCCGGCGGGCGAGGCGGTCGGCGGCTTCATGGATGGTGAGGTCGTAAAGCTCCACTGGTGGCCTCCTAGGTGCTTACTCCAGGACCGCTCTCACCCGGAAGAAGCCGCGCTCGGACAAGGGGGCGTTGGCCAGGATGTCCTCGGTCGGGTAGGAGGGCCGCGGTTCGTCGGCGCGCATCACGTTCTCTAGGGAGATGGGCTGAGAGGTGGGAGGGATGCCCTCGGTGTCTATCTGCTGGAGGACCTGGAAATAGTCGAGAATCTGGGAGAGCTGCTGCTCGAACTTGGCCGTCTCCTCCTCGCTCAGGCTCATGCGGAAGAGCATGGCGACGTGTTGGACTTCCTCGCGGGTGATGGCCATCGATGTTCCTCCTCCCTGGTTCAAGCGGCCCCATTATAGCAAGGCGATTGGCCTATCCGAAAGGGGCGTGGTGTTTCAGGACATGTGAGAGATGATAGGTTGCCGCTTTCCTTGTGTCGGTTCGAATGACTGCGCTCGATACATGGCAGCCTCCCGTTTTGGGCCGCTCATGGTGAGCTTGTCGAACCATGAGCCCCGCATATCCTTCGACAAGCTCAGGATGAGCGGGGGATCGCGCTCGTGGGTCTGGCGGATCGTTGCTAGGGCAGGTTGACCCCGAGGGCCTTGCTCATGTCTGCTGCGGCTTGGAGGAAGGCGTCGATGTAGTCGCCGAATCTGATCTGCGTCTTGGCCCGGTTATATGCGTAGAGGAACTGACCGGGGCGGATGAAGAGCGTGAACCCGTGGTTGTTTCGATAGTCGTTCATGAGCTTACGTTGGGCGTGGTCGCTGTAGTGCGCAAGGTAGTTCCTTATTGTGAAGAACTCGTCAATGCGCCTGGCGGTCGCTTTGCTGATCGCCTGGAAGGGGTTGTGTGCTGGGACCAAGATTTTCCTGGCCGTGGCTCTTGTGTGTCCGACGCTCTTGAAGTCCAGATAGTCAAGGCCCGTAAGCATGGCGGCGCATACGTTGCGGGTTAGGTTCTTGCTCAGGGCCATACCCTTGTAGTCGGCGTACCGGGACGTGTCCTTGTTGAGGCAGTCGATCAGTAGATCGTTTACTAGGACTTCCCACAAGGCGGCGACCTTGAAAACGAAGGCTTCCAGGACTTCCGTTTTCTCCTGGGGCCGCGCGACGACCTTCTTGGCGGCGACTATCTTGTTAAGGAACCGGATATACCAGTGAAGGTCCTCGACGAAGTTGCGTAGCGTGACTTTTGTGGAGGCCTTCTTCATGCCGCACCTCCGTTGGCGTCTGCCTGGGTTGGAGAGCCGGGGCCAGGCAACTAAGACGATAGTAGCGAGCTACGAATGTTTCCGCAAGTGACAAGTTCCTGAGGGAACGTCAACATGGCAGTACGCAGGCCCACCGGGGCCTGGTTGCTGCGCACGACTCGCCCTGCTACCATACCCTAGGTTGTGGTTGAGGACGTGAAGACAATATCCGCTCCCACGGCGGCCAGCCTGGGCCAGCCCAGCTACGTTTGGCGCTTCGGCCTGGAGCGCCGCCTCGAGTTGATCCGCCGCTATGTTCCCCTGGAAGGTCGCTACATCCTAGATATCGGTTGCGGCATAGGAACGTTCGTTCAGCGCCTGCGGGAGTTCTCGCCGTACGTCTACGGAGTGGACATCGACCAGGAGCGCGTGCGCAGGGGGGCGATGGCTCTGCCCCAACTGGTGGTGGCAGTGAGTGAGCACCTGCCCTTCGCCGACGCTAGCTTCGATGTCGTCCTTCTGCATGAGGTCCTGGAGCACGTGCGCGACGATCGCCTCACCCTGGGAGAGGCCAGCCGGGTGACCAGGCCCGGGGGAAGGATCGTTATCTATTGCCCCAATCGTCTCTACCCCTTCGAGACCCACGGCATCTTCGTGGGCAAGCGCTACGTGTTTGGCAACATCCCGTTGGTGAACTACCTGCCGGACCGGCTACGCAAACGGCTGGTGCCCCATGTGCGGGCCTATACGAGACGAAGCCTCAGGCGGCTGTTCGCCGGTCTGAGGGCGACGCCCGTCGTCCACACGTGCGTTTTCCCGGGATTCGACAACCTGGCGGCTCGAAGTGCCCTGGCCTCTTCGATCTTGCGGCGCGTGCTCTATCCGCTGGAAAATACGCCTCTGGGCAACTTTGGCCTGTCTCATTTCGTTGTATTAGAAAAGAGGGGATAGAGAAGTCATGGCCAGAGCGTATGGTTCTCGGCGGCGGAGGCTACGGCGGCTGAACGGTGGTCGTCGTCGGCCAGGCGCTCCCTGGTTCTGGCTGGTCGGCGGCCTGGTCTTGCTGCTGGCGATCTTGGGGATCGGCGGCGGCGTCTCCTTCGCTGTGTATTACCACTACGCGGACGGCCTGGAGCGACCCGATGTCGTCCTGGCTCGCACCGGCTCGGCTGGCACCCGCATCTTCGACCGCAACGGCAACCTGCTCTACGAATTCGTGGACCCTCTGTCCGGCCTGAAGAACCCTGTCCCCCTGTCGGAGATCTCTCCCTGGCTGGTCTACGCCACCATCTCTACCGAGGACGCCAGCTTCTACGACAACCCCGGGGTAAACATAAGGGGGTTGCTGCGGGCTGCCATGGAAAACCTGACTCCCTTCGGGCCTGGCTTCTTCGAGGGAAGCGGGGGCAGCTCCCTGACTCAGCAACTGGTGAAGAACGTCTACATTCCGCCGGAGGAGCGGGCCGAGCGGTCGCTGGGGCGTAAGCTCAAGGAGGTCGTCCTGGCCATCGAGCTGAAGCGTCGCTACGATGACGATCAGATCCTGGAGTGGTATCTGAACCAGGTCTACTACGGTAACTTCGCCTACGGTGCTGAGGCCGCCGCCTGGCGCTACTTCGGAAAGCCGGCCAAGGACCTTAGCCTGGCGGAAGCGGCGATGCTGGCTGGGATTCCCTCGGCGCCAGGCGACTACTCCCCTGCCATCCCCGAGAACCGACTGGAGGCCACTCGCCGTCAGCACTACGTCCTGGACCTGATGGTGGAGCACGGCTATATTAGCCAGGAGAAGGCCGAGGAGGCAAAACAGGAGGAGCTGACCTTCGAGGAGGGGGCCTTCCCCATTCGAGCGGCCCACTTCGTATTCTATGTGAAGGACGTCGTGACCAAGATGTGCGAGAAGGGGCAGCTAGAACTGCCGGAGGACACCGACTGCTCTCAACTGGTGTACCGCGGCGGCCTGCGGGTCACTACCAGCCTCGATCTTGCGCTACAGCAGAGAGCGGAGGACATCATCGAGGAGAACATCAGCGCGGTTGAGGGCCGCTACGGCGGTCACAACGCCGCCTCGGTGGTCATCGAGCCGGCCACTGGGGAGATCCTGGCGATGGTGGGGAGCCGCAACTACTTCCGGGAGGACATCGACGGCCAGGTAAACATCACCACCTCCGAGCGCTCGCCGGGCTCCTCCATAAAGGTGTACACCTATCTGACCGCCTTTCTTCAGGGCTGGACGCCAGCAACGGTAGTCAGGGACGAGCCCGTCGACATAAAGTCGGCCAGCGGTCAGCCCATCCAGAACTGGAACTTCAAGTTCAAGGGGCCGGTGACCGTGCGTACGGCTCTGGCCGAGTCGATCAACATCCCGGCGATCAGGACGATCCTGGCGGTGGGGGTAGAAGGTGTGGTGGACACCGCGCACAAGATGGGCATCACTTCCCTCAACGAGCCCGGCCGCTACGGGCCTGCCCTCACCCTCGGCGGCGGCGAGGTCAACCTCCTCGACCACACCTATGCCTACAGCGTCTTCGCTAACAACGGGCTGATGGTGGGCATGCCTACAGTGGAGGATTTGCCCTCGGGCTACCGCCAACTCGATCCGGTGGCGATCCTGAGGATGGAGAACGCTGTGGGGACGGTGCTGTATGAGTACGCGGGGGCCGATTCGCTGCAGGTGGTACCGGAACCCTACGCTTACCTGATCACCGATATCCTCTCCAAGAGCGCCATCCAATGGAGTGGCCTCACTATCTCCCGTCCGGCGGCTGCCAAGACAGGCACCAGCGAGGGGTTCCACGATGCGCTGGTGATGGGCTATTCGCCCGATCGAGCGGTGGGTGTGTGGATGGGCAACGCCGATAACACTCCCATGGCCGAGGGCACGTTCAGCTTTGCCGGCTCCGGCCCCATATGGAAGGCGATAATGGAGGCCGCTCATGAGGGCGTCGAAGTGCACGACTTCGCGGTCCCGGAAGGCGTATATTTTGCCCCTTGCGCTGGCAGGTCGGAGGTCTTTGTGGAAGGCACGCGGTGCACCTACGCGCCGCCCAAGCCCAGCCCCACTCCTACCCCCAGTCGCACTCCCCGTCCAAGTCCCACCAGTACTCCGGCGACGCCGAGGGCCACCCCGATAGCCACCCCGATAGCCACCCCCGCAGTCACCCCGGCCAGCACGGCCTCTCCAGAGCCATCCCAGCCTCCCTCTACCGCAGAGCCGGGTGGCTAGTCTGACCTCGGCCAGTAGCTTATCCTCAACGTTTTGAGCAAAGCTTGCGCTATGGCTGCTAGGCTATAGTATTTAGGATCGCTTTGCGATGAGTGCCTTCTCGGGGGAGGGGATTGCAGGAAGATAGCTCTCAGCCAGAGGTTCGCCGCGGCCGTCTTCCGGGCGACGTTTTCGTCCGACGGCGGCGGGTGCCCCGCCGCGGCTTGCACCGAGTGCTGGGAGTGCCGGGGCTGTTCAGCGCCGCTTACGGCAACGTTGGCTCGTCCATCTACTATGCCCTCGGTGTAGCCGCTCTCTTCGCCCTGGGCCTGACGCCCATGGCCTTCATCATCGCTGGCCTTATCTTCGGCTGCACCGCTCTGACCTACGCTGAGGGGACCACCGCCATGCCCGAGGCCGGCGGCTCCGCTATGTTCGCTCGCCGCGGCTTCAACGAGCTGTTCAGCTTTGTGGCCGGTTGGGCTCAGGTGCTCAACTTTGTGGTGACCATCGCCATATCTGCTTTCGCTGTGCCCAATTATCTGGCGGTTTTTCTGCCCATTCTCAAGACCTGGCCTGCGAACGCCATCTTTGGCATCGGTGTGGTGGGCTTTCTGGCGACCATCAATGTCGTCGGGGTGAAGGAATCCTCGGGTGTCAACATCGGCCTGGCCGTGCTGGACTTGCTTACCCAGACGTTCCTGGTGGTTCTTGGGCTGTTTCTCCTACTCAACATCAACACCCTCATCGATAACGTGCACTGGGGCGTAGCGCCGACCTGGGACAAGCTTGTGGTAGGGATCGCCATCTCCATGATCGCCTACACCGGCATCGAGACGGTGTCCAACCTGGCCGAGGAGACGCGCAATCCAGCCAAGAATGTTCCCCGTTCCATGTTCGGCGTCTTCGGCGTCGTTCTTCTGATGTATGCCCTGCTTCCTCTTATCGCCCTCAGCGCCATGCCGGTGGAGGAGGTTGCACCGGGCGAGTTTGAGACGGAACTCGCAATGGAAGACGGGTACATCCGCGACCCGGTGCTGGGGATCGTCGACCAGTTCCCTGGCGAGGCCCTGCAGGCGGTGCTATCGGTGTGGGTGGGCATCCTGGCTGCCACCATTCTCCTCATCGCCGCCAACGCCGGAATGCTGGGGCTGTCGCGCCTGGTCTACTCGATGGGCCGCCACAGGCAGCTTCCACCTGTGTTTAGCCAGATTGACGTCAAGCGACGCACCCCTGCTAACGCCATCGTCATCTTCGCCATCGTGGCCGCTGTGCTGATCATTCCGGGCAAGCTGGAGGTGCTGGCCAACGTGTATGCCTTCGGGGCGATGCTATCGTTTGGCTTTGCCCATTTATCGATCATCGCCATGCGCGTGAGGGAGCCGGGGATGGCGCGCCCCTTCAGGATTCCCTTCAATCTGCGGGTGGCCGGCAGACAGATCCCCCTGACAGCGGTCATCGGCGCCCTGGGCACGCTCTTCACCTGGGTGGTGGTAGTGGCCACCCAGGAGGCTGCCTGGGCGGTGGGATTCCCCTGGCTGGTAGCAGGACTGGTGATCTACTTGCTCTATCGCTGGGCCATCCATGAATCACCGATGAGGACGGTGAAGCTGGAGCCGCAGTAGGGTGGCTGCGGCCCGTGGGCTCGTTCAGAAACATGGGTGACACCTAGAATGGTGTCACTATGCGGATCATCAGTGGGACAGCGCCCGGGGCTCTACGCCTGGCAGGTCGCGGGCAGGAGCTGTCAGCCCAAGCCAGGCGAA